>Ga0209291_1000461_pt1 | contig 39187 bp, 34 predicted proteins | sample GOMGulsemesocosm_FD_184633 | JGI IMG/M metagenome (GOLD analysis project Ga0209291, IMG submission 184633) | Methane-oxidizing microbial communities from mesocosms in the Gulf of Mexico - GOM9B Gulf of Mexico (SPAdes) (version 2) | ecosystem: Environmental > Aquatic > Marine > Cold seeps...
CGTTGCTAATTAAAAATATCTTATTACATTTGCTTACTCATTAGGGTGTCGTGGCCGAGTGGCTAGGCAGTGGTCTGCAACACCATCTACAGCGGTTCGAATCCGCTCGACACCTCAACAAAAAAGCAACTCTTTCCGAGTTGCTTTTTTTATGCCTTTTATTTTTAGAGTTATTTTATTATAACCTCATTGGTTTACTCGTCCTTCCTTAAATAATTTTATCTTTATAAACAGAACATTAGTATTTTCCTATTGGAAAAAATACATGACAGTATAAATATAACCTTAATGAAAACAACAACTATAACAAGTTTAGATGAATTCCACCAGTTTTTTAGAAATCGTTGTTGGGATGATCATTATATATTTCGAGGACATAGTAAACTAAAATATAAACTAATGCCATCTTTAGGGAGGTGTATTATTCAAAATAAGAAAAACAATACTATAGAGAATAGTTATTTTCATGAATTTAAAAGATTAGCATTCCCTTTGTTGGAATATAACAATATTGATGACTGGGAGATGCTTGCTTTAGCTCAACACAACGGTTTAAACACTAGACTGCTAGATTGGACAGAAAACCCTTTAGTTGCGGCATTTTTTGCAACAAAAGATCATAAAAATGAGGGCTCTTGTATTTATTTAATGAAGCGTAATGAACTTGATTTTGTTGACTATAAAACACATCCTTTTAAAATAGATAATATTAAGTTATTTAGACCAAAACATATTAATAAACGTATTACAGCACAAAGTGGAGTGTTCACAGTACATAACAAACCAGAGATAGAGTTAAGTACACCCTCTTTAGAAAGAATGATAATAAATGGTAAATTAAATATTGATATTTATCTTTGTTTATCAACTTAAAATGTAAATGAATTTACTATGTTCCCTGATATAAATGGTCTTTCTGATAAATTAAATAAAGATTTTATAAGGCCAAAAACAAATTAATGAATAACTCGCTATTTTCTATTGTTCACTGACTTCATAAAGTCATCTTCCAGCTTACCTACAGGAAATAACACATGATTCCATAAGCAGTCTAAACACCACTTTACAATTCTCCACCACCTAGGAAGTTTCTTTTTCATAAAGTTAAGATAGTGATTTTTAAACAGATAGTTACTAATCACTATAAAATGTTACCCAAAAAAGAAATAAAAGATTGTAATAACTTTAAGGAAATTATAGTTATTAACTAATCAATTATTAAATTATGGATGACAAAAAAAAAGTATTAAGCGACGGAAGTTTTGATCCTTTAAACATTAAAGATGTTATTGACCCTCTTAAAGCTAATAAAATTATTAGCAGCAAACAAATGGAAGGTTGGGAAAAAGTTTCAGGGGTAAAACAGTTTCCTGGTAAAATTTCAAAAAAGGTAATTCCAGTTAATTTTGCACATTATAAAATGGCTATTGTAACAAAGGTAGAACCTAATGTACTTGTTGACACACACATGCACGAGGAATCGGTGTTTCGCTATGTAGTTGATGGAGAATTTGAATTAAATGGTATGAAACACAAAGAGGGGGATTGGATATTAGTGCCTAGTAAAACTCCATATCGAGTGGTTAGTGAAATAGGATATACAGTTTTAGCCAGTTATGGTGTTCAATGTGGAGCTCCGCATGACAAAGTAGTAGGAAGTTTAATGAATAAAAAATCGTATTAAAAAACTAATTAATATTTAAACTAGAAAAAGCGCATTAGTGATAATGCGCTTTTTTAATAGATATATATTCAAATAAGATTAAGCGCTTTTAGAATTACTACTTCATCTAAAGACTCTTCATTATCTCTATACATTGGATAGCCGTTTTTAATAGTATCGAATAGTAATTCATATCTCTTAATGAGTAATACTTTATGACTTTTGGAGTATTCAGGGTTATATTCTTTTTTTAAAAGAATTATCATGCTCTCCAAAGCTATCATAATATCACTATAATTACTCCATGATATATTGCTGATATCTATAGTGTTAAACTCTTCCTTCAAGTCTATTTTGGCTAATTTTTCAGACATTTAATATTTGTTAGTACTCATTAAAATAAACTTGTTAATAATAGTATTAATAAAGCCATGATTAGTTGCTGTTTTTAATTGTGTTAATCCTATTTATAAAAAAAGGCACCTTTTATAAAGCGCCTTTTACCCAAACTATGTTTCACATTATGAAGAATTACTTATGTGTAACTATTATAATGTTCCTGAAAAACAGTTTTTGTTACCCACTTTTTTTAATTATTTTTAAAAAAAATAATTAACCTATTTATATTCAGCTAAATAAAACAACCATAAAAGCTCATTTCAATGTAGTATAAACCTATATAAAAAAAAGGCTCTTCTTTCAAAGTGCCTTTTTTACCCAAACTATGTATCACACTATGAAGAATTACTTACGTGTAACTATTATAATGTTCCTGAAAAACAGTTTTTGTTACCCACTTTTTTTAATTATTTTTTAATAATATGCTAAATATATTAAATTCAGTTATTTAGGAGATGTTATTTTTTCTATTTTATCTTGTATTTTCTCTAATTTACTAGGAAATAAGCGTTGAATCATTAATACAAAACCAATAGATAAGATAACTAAACTAATTATCTTTTTCATTTTAAAAACTACTCGAGGAGTTAGTTTGTGTTTTAATTTTTTTGCTAAAAATATTTTTAGCATGTCTACTGTAATATAAGAAAGTAGTACTGTTCCTATAAAAACAAATACACCTTTATTAGTTGTGGTTATTGATTTTGCTAAAATAATGGCTGCAATCCATCCTCCAAGCACTCCAATATTGATAAAGTTTAATAAAAATCCTTTAAAGAATAATTCAAAGTAGTTTTTTTTGATAATTACGCTATGATGTTCTCTGAAAATTTGTCGGTATGATTTTGACGTTTTAACAAATGATATAAGTCCGTACACAAATAATAAAACTCCTCCGAAAACCAATAAGTTAGGGTCGTCTTTTACTTTGTCTAATATGGATGAAGTACTATAAAACGCTATCATAATAAATATAATATCGGCTACAATTACACCAAAATCAAACACCATTGCACTACGGAAACCTTTAGTAATACTTGTTTCTAATAAAACAAAAAATACTGGACCTATAGTTAGTGCTAAAAGTATCCCAATTGGGATTGCCGATGCTACATCATTAAACATATATCAAAAGTACAAATTAACCCTGATGTATGCATTAAATAGCTGTGGTTTTTATATTGAATAAACTAGTTTATTCAATTACAATTTTCTTAGTTATTGTTCTATCATTTATAGTTATTAGTTTAACTATATACACACCTGCTGCATAGTTTTCTGTTGGTAATGAGGTGCTTTTAAATTCGTTTACAACTTTTCCATTAAGATCTATTAACTGTATTGATTTTAATGTGTTGTTGCTTTCTATATGAATATGTGTAACGTCTTGCCAAATAGAAATATTATTAGTGGATATGTTTTCTTCAATAGCTAAAGCCGGATCTTTAAATCGTATTAAAAAACGATTATCAAACACTCCTGTAGCGCTAAAATTAATTGTTACATCTATAGTTCTTAAATCATATTCTAAACTTGTTAGCGTGTCAATAAGTAAAATATCATCTGCTGTTGACATTTGTTCTTCTAGTTGTAATTTAAATGTATAGTTTCCTATTTCTCCTATTTTAACTCCTATTTTTACATCTTCTATAAATGTGTTTTCAACACTTTGTATTTTATACCTTGAAGTATCACCCGTTATAAAAGAATAAATTAACATGGAGCGATGATCATGATAATAAGATGCATCATAACCATAATCTAATGCATTAGTGGTTGTATTAGTTGCGCCAATTAATAACTGATCCGTTTGCATTAATGTTCCTGAATCCTTCTTTAAACTGAGCCAAAATCTGTTTTTAGTGCTATTATCTTCTATCACATCAGATTTAATACGCATGCTATTATTAAATTCTATGGTATTTACAATGGAGCTAGTCCAAATTAAAAATGCTTTACGCGATATAATATTTTCTTTAGGTAATAAACTAATCGTATTGTACATAAATTCAGCATTAGGTAATGATGATCCTAATAAGTTTTGTGTAGCATAACCGCCTACAAAACTAGAAGATGCATGACTATTCCCATCCCATTGCAACCAATGTTCAATATAGCCTTCCATATTTAATTGATTTTGCTGAATAAATTCTTTTAATGAAATAGTACTCGGAAACGGATTTCCTATTAAAACATCATCATTAGGTATATGAGAAAAATCTATCGCAACAGTTCCATTTTCAGGAACGGAAGAAAATGTTTTTAAAGTATTAGTAGGTAAAGATCCAAGTGCGCCTTTTAATGTAAAACCTAAACCACTATGTACTCCTCTATTGGTTGGATTTGTACTCCAAGTATTTGTAAAACTTTCCCCATAAGGAACACCTCCATGCATTGCATAAGTCCAACTTGAGCTATGTTCACCTATTGATGTTCCTATAGGAAATAAATCAGTAATTGTAGCTTCTGTTTTTATTGAACTTGGCGTAATTACATTCTGTGTTTCATTTATAGTTGCTATACCATAATCTAGTGTAATATTTTTATATCCAGCTGAGGTCCAATAATCATATCTAAACTCAGAATATTGACCTGTAGTTGCTGTTGAAATTGGCTGAAAATTAACTTGTTCGTTTTCTTGAATTAATCCTGCGTTTTCATCTACCAATAATCCTCCAAAATAATAATTTTCAACTGTTAATGTATACGGTGATTTTACAGTTGTAATAAAAGAATTTTCTGTTACAAAATTATTAACATCAATATTAAAGTTTAAATTGTTATCTCCTAAAAACATACAATTTTCAGCAGATGAATTTCCGTACCAAATTCCGCTTGAATAATTAGAAAAACTAATAGAATTTACTAGTATATTTCCTGTAGAATTTACGGTATAATTAGTAGTTAAATCACTGGTATTACTATCAAAATCCAGATAGGTTATTAAATTGGTTTCTGAACCTGATAAATGTTTAAACATATTTTGCTGAATTGTAGCTTCATTCAGTGCAATATTCCAAACACGAAGATCATCAATTTTTCCATTTAATAACTGTAAATTATCTGTTGTAACTAGCGGGATATTTAATGAACTTATTGTTTTTATTCCGTTGATATAAACCGATAATTCAGTGTTTTTTACAATACTAACTCTATACCATTTATTTGTAGTAAATATAGGATCGGATACTATACAATTTAATCCTGAAAAAGAGAGTGTAAACCCACCAGCTGAGTTAATTAAAAAGTTAGGTAATACTTGTGTATTTAAAGCGTTTACATTAACCATGAATTCTAAGGTAAATTCATTTGGATAGTTGAAACCTATTATATCCAAGGGGTTGTTTAATTCAATCGCTTTATTTGGTGATTGACTATAAACACCTATACATATAAGTACAAAAAAATTAAAAAATAGCGACTTCATTATTGCTTCTTCATGCAGTAGCACACTACATGTTTATTATTAAAAAATAAAGGTACTATTATTTATTTTAGTGCATAAAAAAACTCGAAACAATTATGTTTCGAGTTCTTAATATAATAAAAATTAAATCTATTTATTAACTGTTACATCAATAGTGAATCCTACCTCATTAGCAATAAGAAAATCCCTTGGTACTCCCGCATCACCTTCTGTATGGTAACTTAATCCCCAATCTTGTCTATTTACAGAAAAATCCTCTGAGCTTATATTAACGGAATTCTCCGTAACTTTTATATTAGCACTAAAAGAAATACTTTTTGTTGTTTCTAAAATCGTTAAGTTTCCTGTAATTATTGAATTGTGGTCTCCACTTTTTTCTTCAACTTTAGTTAATTCAAATGTTGCATTAGGGAATTTTTCAATATTGAAAAAATCAGGACTTTTTAAATGTCCTTCTAACTTTCCTTTTTGCTCAGCATCATCAAAATTATCAACTGATAGTGTTGTAATATCCATAACAAAAGTAGCATTCGTTATTTTATTATCATTTAATAAAATACTTGCTTTTTTTAATGATGTTCTACCAAAACGAGCTCCTGTTCCTCCTAAATGAGATGCTCTCCATTTCAATTCACTTCCTGTTTTTACAGTACTATAAGTAACTGTTTCTGCTTTCTTTACTACTTCAACTTCTTGAGCTTCTTTAGTTTCTACTTTTTTTCCACTGTCCTTACAAGCAGTAAAAATTACTCCTAGTACAAATAATGATATGACTATTTTTTTCATCTTAATATTGGTTTTAGTTATTAGAATTTTTCTTATTTAATTTAGCTTGTTTCATTGCTTCACCAATTTCATTACTAGCAGAAAAACTAGCTACCATATCATTCAACATATTAGATCCTGCTTGAGGTGAATTTGGTAATAAAATTAAATTACTATTTGTTTCTGCACCAATAGATTGTAAAGTATCATAGTGTTGCGTAACTACAATTAAAGCTGATGCTTCTTGTGAGTTAATCCCTACTCTATTTAACACATCTACTGATTCTTCTAAACCACGAGCAATTTCTCTACGTTGATCTGCAATTCCTTGACCCTGTAAACGTTTACTTTCTGCTTCTGCTTTTGCTTTTTCAACTATTAATATACGTTGAGCATCTCCTTCATATTGTGCAGCAGTTTTTTCTCTATCAGCAGCATTAATACGGTTCATTGCTTCTTTTACTTGCGCATCTGGATCAATATCGGTAACTAAAGTTTTTATAATATCATATCCATAATCAAGCATTGCTTCGTTTAATTCACGTTTTACTGCAATTGCTATATTATCCTTTTTTAAGAAAACATCATCCAAAATCATTTTTGGTACTTCTGCACGTACTACATCAAATACATATGATGTAATTTGATCGTGTGGATAATCTAATTTATAAAATGCATCAAACACTTTATCTTTAATTACTTTATATTGAACAGATACTTTTAAACGAACAAAAACATCATCTTGAGTTTTGGTTTCGATCATTACATCTAATTGTTGAATTTTTAAACTCAATCTACCCGAAATTCTATCTATTAAAGGAATTTTTAAATGTAACCCTGATTGACGAATACTTTGAAATTTTCCAAAACGTTCAATAATTGCTGCTGTTTGTTGTTTTACAGTAAAAAAAGAAGAAAGAAGAAGAATAAATCCAAAAAAAGCTATTAAGCTGAAAAAAAATATCATAATTATGTTATTATATTAGTTAGTTAAAGTATGTTTTGTACAAAATAAGTATACATTTGCCGCCTAAAGTTACAACTTATGAAAAATATTATAACTAAATCTTTATTTTTATTCATATTACTAACTAGTTTTAATTTATCAGCTCAAAGAAGAGGAGGTCAAGGAAAACATAATATGTTTGGTTTAAAAGTAGCTGCTACACAGTTTGATATTAATACTAGTAATTTTATTACTACTCCTGGAATTGGGTTTATTGGTGGACTTGCAACTAGAGGAGATTTTTATAACAACATGGATATTCAATTTGGTATTAATATATCTAATAACAAATTAGAAGTTCAAGGAAGAGAACTTGGAACAAATACTCCAGTTGCTGTTGATTATGCATTATTAAATGCTCAAGTACAGTTATTATTTGGTTATAAAATAATTGGTAATAACAGAAATATGCAATCAAAATTTAAATTAACTGCAGAAGTTGGACCTGTATTACAAGTAAACAGTAAAATGAAACTTTCTGATAAAGCTCAAGAAGAATTTATTATTGATAAAGCTAATGTTACTGCAAAAGAATTGACTGATATTAGTCCTATAAATATAAACGGACTTGCTGGATTATCTATTGGTGTAGAGCGTTTAAGAATATTTGGTCATTATCAATATGGTTTTAATAACATCCTTAATAAATTAAATGATATAGAAGGAAATACTCAAGATTTTAAAGGACATGTTAATATGTTTCAGTTTGGGGTATTAGTTTACTTCTAGTATCAAATTAACTATACTAAAAAAGCCACTAATTGTATTAGTGGCTTTTTTATTTATATAAACTCTTTATTATTTTAAGATAGCTTGTATTCTGTTTACACTTTCTTCTTTTCCAAGTAAAGTCATAATATCAAATACATCTGGTCCTTTCATAGCACCTACCAAACTTAATCGTAAAGGTTGCATTACTTTTCCAAAACCAATTTCTTTAGCCGTTATCCATCCTTTAACAACTGTTTGTGTATTTTCTGAAGTAAAATCTTCAATACCTTCTATAACAGTTACTAATTCTTGCATTAATGCTGGCGTATCTTCTTTTATTGCTTTTTTTAATGCTTTTGCATCATATTCTGTAGGAGCTTCAAAAAAGAAGTTGCTTAAATCCCATAAGTCATTTACAAAAACAGCACGTTCTTTTACTAAGGATACTGCTTTTGTGATGTATGCTTTATTATAAGATTCTGAAACAAGTTCAGAATAACGCTTTATAAACTCATCTGTTATAATACTATCCTCTTGATTTACAAAATACTGTTGGTTAAACCATTTTGCTTTTTCAGGATCAAATTTTGCTCCTGCTTTATTTACACGTTTTAAATCAAAACTTTCTACTAATTCTTCCAAAGTAAATAACTCTTGTTCCGTACCAGGATTCCATCCTAAAAATGCTAAAAAGTTTACTACAGCTTCTGGTAAATATCCATCTTCTTTAAATCCTCTTGATATAGATTCTTCTGTTTTCCATTCTAACGGAAATACTGGAAAACCTCCTTTATCACCATCACGCTTACTTAATTTTCCTTTACCTGTTGGTTTTAAAATCAAAGGTAAATGAGCAAATTTTGGAGCGTCCCAACCAAAAGCTCTGTATAATAATATATGTAATGCCATTGATGGTAACCATTCTTCACCACGGATAACATGGGAAATTTCCATTAAATGATCATCAACAATATTAGCCAAGTGATAGGTTGGCATACCATCACTTTTAAATAATATTTTATCATCTAATACATTCGTATCAATTTTAATTTCACCACGAATTTCATCTTGCATTAGCAAAATTTCATCTTGAGGTGATTTAAACCTAACTACATATTTATCTCCATTTTCAATACGTTTAGCAACTTCTTCTTTTGAAAGTACCAATGAGTTATTTAATATTAAACGATTATGCCAATTATAAATAAAGGTTTTCTTTTCAGCTTCACAAGCAGTTCTTAATTCATCTAAACTTTCAGCAGAATCAAATGCATAATATGCATTTCCACTAGCTATCAATTTATCACAATATTCCTTATATATATGCTTACGTTCACTTTGTTTATATGGCCCAAATTTTCCTTCTTTACCTGGTCCTTCTTCATATGGAAATCCACACCATTCCATAGCATCTTTAATATATTGTTCTGCGCCAGAAACATACCTATTTTGATCAGTATCCTCAATACGCAACACAAAAGTACCTTTGTGTTTTTTAGCAAATAAATAATTAAATAATGCGGTACGAACACCACCTATATGTAAAGGTCCTGTAGGACTTGGAGCAAAACGTACTCTAACTTCTTGTGACATGTATGACTTATTTTACACTTCCTTATAATATGAAAGTCTATTATTAATTTTAATAGCGCAAAGATAACTAAGGATTTAAGAAAGACGAATGACCGATGATGATTTTTAAAATTATAATTCACTTTATCGTATATATTGTATCAATTAACGATTTTTAAATATTAACAAATGTTAATTCGTTTATTTTTAGTATATTAAAGTATTCTTTCCCCTACTATTTGCTACAATTGACTGTGCTTACTCCTCAAAAATGATAAATTGTTAATTACTTTATAACACCTTGAATATAAAGACTTCTAATTTCACTACAAATTGTTGATAACTGTAAGACTAAATTGTTAAACTAAATTTTGATTTTAAATATATTTTCACAATCCAATACTTATAATTACTACACACTACTTTTTAGTTTTATTTTCAGAAAAGTTTTCAAACGTTTTTTTAGACTTATCAACAGGTATTTTCTAAAATTGAATTAACAATTATATGTGAATTACACTTATTAACAACATGTTTAATAACTACAAAATTCTATTATAAATCAGTTATTTAACATGTTCATAACCGTAAATAATTTGTTCATTATATTTAAAAAACTAGAAAAACTAGTACTTTTAAATAATTTTATAGCACCTATTAACAGACCATAATAAGTACTATTTCTATTTTAAAAATTTCTAAAAAAAAGAAAACTAAATATATATATGTTTAAAAGTGTTAAGAAGTTTGAAAGTTTAAAAAGTGAAATTTAAGTTAATGTTTTAGTTGTTTTTTTTAAAAAAAAGTATTTTTACTTTCTTTAAAAACTAACTAAAATTATTCAAATGAAAAAAATTACATTATTAAGTATTTTATTAATGCCTTTATTAAGTATTGGACAATGGAATAAAATAGGTGCTGATATTGATGGAGAAGCTGCAGGTGATCAATCAGGGGCGGCTATAAGTTTAAGTAGCGATGGTAATGTAGTGGCCATTGGAGCTTATGATAATGATGGTAGTAATGTCAGTAGTTCTAGTCATGTAAGTATTTATCAAAATATAAGTGGAGTTTGGACTCAAATTGGTACTGATATTGATGGAGAAGCTAGTTATGATAATTCAGGTCACTCTGTAAGTTTAAGTAGCGATGGTAGTGTAGTGGCTTTTGGAGCTCCTTATAATGATGAAAATGGTAATGCTTCTGGTCATGTACGTATATTTAGTAACCCATCCTTAAGTATCCAAAAAAATACCTTTGGAGCACAATTTTCAGTATCTCCAAACCCAAGTTTTGGAAGTTCAAAAATACAATTAGGAGCTAATTATAAGGAAGTTACTGTACAAGTTTATACTATTTTAGGTAAACTAGTTAGTACTCAAAAACATAGTAATACCAATGAAATTAGTTTAGATACTCAAAAATTTACCAATGGTATTTATATTGTAAAAGTAGAGTCAGGTACTAAAAAAGCAAGCTTAAAATTGGTTGTAAAATAAAGTAATTAAATATTTTATAAAAAGCGTTGTTGGTTTTACTAACAGCGCTTTTTATATTTTAAAAGAATATTTGTCGTAAATTTATTCCCACCAGTAGGTTTTAATTAAAAAATAAATTTTGAATTCAACACAACAAATAACAAATAAGCTAACCCAGTTTATTAAAAAGTTCTATATAAATGAATTACTAAAAGGTAGTTTATTATTTATAACTACTGGATTGCTTTATTTTTTAATTACTGTATTCATCGAGTATTTTTTATGGTTGTCTATCTCGTATAGAACAGCTTTATTTTGGATTTTTATAGGGGTAGAATTGAGTTTACTTTATAAATTTATAGGAATCCCGTTATTTCAATTATTAGGGCTTAAAAAGCAAATTACACAAGAAGAAGCTTCTGAGTTAATAGGTAATCATTTTCCTGAAGTAAATGATAAACTTATTAATTTATTACAATTACAAAAAAATAGTGAACAGTCTGAATTATTACTAGCGAGTATCAATCAAAAAGCTATTGAATTATCACCTATTCCTTTTAAAATAGCTATTAATTTTACAAAAAACAGAAAATATTTAAAGTATGTAGCTATTCCGGTTATCATCTTTTTATTATTTCAATTCACTGGAAATCAGTCAGTTATAAATAATAGTTACCAACGTGTTGTAAATCATGATATTGCATACATACCTCCTGCTCCATTTCATTTTATTATAAAAAATACAGAATTAGAAGGGATAGAAAATAAATCCTTTGTTTTAGAAGTTACTACGAAAGGAAAAGTATTACCTGAAAATTTAAAAATTAATTTTAATAATGAAAGTTATTATTTAAAAAAAACTGATTTTAATACATTTAGTTATGAATTCAAACAATTAACTGAACCTATTGAATTTTCTTTAGAAGCAAATGATATCAATTCTGAGTTATACAAAATTTCAGTGATTAAAGTTCCGACTATTTTAAATTTTGAAATACATTTAAATTATCCAAATCACACTGCTAAAAAAAATAAAATTGTTAGTAATACAGGGAACATAACGGTACCTGAAGGAACTTCTATTGTTTGGAATTTAAATACAAAAACAACTGATGAAGTTTTATTTTCAGTAAAAGATACTTCTTACATATTTACAAAAGAATTTTCTAATTTTAAATATTCCCAACATGTATATACTAATACTAATTATGAAATTTCTACAAGTAATGCTGTAATTTCTAATTATGAAAAATTAGGATATAAAATTGATGTTGTAAAGGATGGGTATCCAGAAATTAATTTACAATCAAGAGTAGATAGTACAAATTCACAAATCGTTTATTTTTTAGGAAAAGTTTCTGACGATTATGGTTTATCAAAATTACAATTAGTGTATAAAGAAGTTGCTTCAGATAAATTATATAAAGAAAATATTAAAATTTCAAAATCAAATTTTGATCAGTTTACCTATGTTTTCCCTGGAAAGTTGGAACTCAAAAAAGGAGTTCCTTATGAATATTATTTTGAAGTTTTTGATAATGATAATTTACATAATTATAAAAAGTCAAAATCTGAAGTTTATAATTTTCAGCAATTAACTTCAGACGAATTAGAAAATAAGCAATTAGAGGATCAGAAAAATAATATTGATAATTTAAGTAAATCATTAGATAAATTAAATCAACAGGAAAAAGAATTACAAGAAATTAATCAACTTCAAAAAGAAAAAAAGGAGTTGAACTGGAATGATAAAAATAAAATTAAACAATTCCTAAAGCAACAGGAAAAACAAGAAAACCTGATGCAAGAATTTAATAAAGAATTACTGAAAAATTTAGACGAGTTTCAAAAAGAAAATATTGAAGAGGATCCTTTTAAAGAAGAACTTAAAGAACGTTTAAAAGATCAAGAAAAAGAATTAGAGGAAAACGATAAGTTATTAGAGGAACTTAAAAAATTACAAGAGAAATTACAAGACGAAGAGTTATTAGAAAAAATTGAAAAATTATCTAAAGAAACTCAAAGTCAAGAACGATCGTTAGAACAGATTTTAGAATTAACGAAACGTTATTATATTTCTAAAAAGTTCGAAAAGGTTGCTAAAGAATTAGAAGAACTTGCTAAAAAACAAGAAGATCTAGCTAAAGAATCTCATGATAATAATACAAAAGAAGCTCAAGATAAACTCAACAAAGAGTTTAAAAAAATACAAGATGAATTAATAGATTTAGAAAAAGAAAATAAGGATCTACAACGTCCTATGAATCTTGATGATAAAAAAGATACTCAAGATGAAATTTCAAAAGAACAGAAAAATGCTTCTGATAAATTAGAGAAAAGTAAACAAGGTAAGGCAAAAGAAAATCAGAAAAAAGCAGCTGAAAAAATGAAAGAAATGAGTGCTGCTATGCAACAACAAATGCAAAAATCTTCTGGAGAACAAATGGAAGAAGATGAAAAAATGTTGCGTCAGATTTTAGATAATTTACTTACGTATTCATTTGATCAGGAAAGTTTACTTGATGATTTTAAAAAGTTAAATCAATCTAATTTTGAATTTCCAGAAAAATTAAAAAAACAATATATTCTTAAAGATCATTTTAGTCATATTGATGATAGTTTATTTGCTTTATCCTTACGTGTTCCTAAATTATCAGAAATGATTAATAATGAAATATCTGAAGTTCATTTTAATATTAATAAATCATTGGAACGTTTTTCTGATCAGAAAATATATTTAGGAGTTTCTAATCAACAATATGCATTAACATCAGCAAACAACTTAGCTAACTTATTAAGTGATGTTTTAAAAAGTATGCAGGATCAACTAAATCAAATGAAGATTCCTGGAAGTGGTTCATGCAGTAAACCAGGTGGAACAGGTCAGAGTTTTCAATTATCAGATATAATTAAAAAACAAGAAGGTTTAATGAAAAAGATGGGTGAAGGTAAGAAACCCGGTGAAGGAAAAAAACCTGGTGAAAAAGGAGAAAACGGTTCTAAAGGAGAAAACGGTATATCTGGTAACAATGGACAAGGTGGTGATAATGGTTCAGAATCTGGTAATGGTAAATCTGTTAATTCAGATGAAAATAGTTCAGGTCAATTATATGAAATATACAAGCAACAACAGGATTTAAAAAATCAATTACAAGATTTAATTAATAAATCTGGTATAAAAGGAGATGCTAATAATCTTATAAAAATAATGAATACTATTGAGGATGCTCTACTTGAAAGAGGTTTCCATGAAAGTGTCCTAAAACAAATGAACGAATTAAAACACGATTTACTAAAATTAGATAATGCTGCCTTTGAACAAGGAGAAGATTCTAAACGTAAATCTGATACCAATACAAAAGAATATATAAATTCTTCACAAGACAAGTTACCAGCCATAGAACAATATTTCAATGAAATAGAGATATTAAACAGACATGCATTACCTTTGCAGCCGATTTATAAAAAGAAGGTGCAACAATATTTCAATACTACAAATGATTAATTTTGATTACGAGAGTAAGTTTATTCTAGAAAATGAAGATAATTTTTCCAATTGGATAAATGAAGTAATTACATCCGAATCTTATGTATTAGGAGAAATTAATTACACTTTTTGTGATGATGAATATTTACATAAAATCAACTTAGAGTTTTTAGAGCATGATACCTTAACTGATATTATTACGTTTGATAATACTATTGGTACAACTATTTATTCTGATATTTTTATATCAGTTGAAAGAGTCCAAGATAATGCTGATGATTTTAAAGTGTCTTTTGAAGAAGAATTGAAACGTGTTATAATACATGGTGTTTTACATCTTTGTGGTTATAAAGACAAATCAGAAGATGATGCTAAATTAATGCGTTCAAAAGAAAATGAAAAGATGGCTTTGTTCCACATGGAACATTAATTTTTTTTAATGTAAATTAAGATGTTCCACATGGAACATAGTTTAAAAATAATATAAAACGTTCCACATGGAACACTATTTTATAAAAAGATGTTTGATAAAGAATATGATGTTATAGTTGTTGGTGCTGGTCATGCTGGTTCTGAAGCTGCCGCTGCTGCTGCTAATAGTGGTTGTTCTACTTTATTGGTAACAATGAGTTTACAAAATATAGCGCAAATGTCATGTAACCCTGCAATGGGTGGTATAGCAAAAGGACAAATAGTTCGTGAAATAGATGCGCTTGGTGGCTATTCAGGAATTGTAACTGATAAAACAGCTATTCAATTTAAAATGTTGAATAAAAGTAAAGGTCCTGCTATGTGGAGTCCACGTGCACAATCGGACAGAATGCGTTTTGCTGAAGAATGGCGTTTGATGATGGAAGCTACTCCTAATTTAGATTTCTATCAAGAAATGGTTAGAGGATTAGTTGTAGAAAATCATAAGGTAGTTGGTGTAAAAACATCACTTGGTTTAGTAATAAAAGGGAAATCTGTCATACTTACCAACGGTACTTTTTTAAATGGATTAATACATATTGGTGATAAACAATTTGGTGGTGGTCGTGCAGGAGAATCTGCTTCAACTGGAATAACTGAAGAGTTGTTAGAGTTAGGTTTTGAATCTGGTAGAATGAAAACTGGTACACCTCCCCGAGTTGATGGAAGAAGTTTAGATTTTTCTAAAATGCTTATTCAACCTGGTGATGATAATCCTGAAAAATTTTCTTATTCTGATGTAACTAAACCATTGACTGAACAGCGTCCTTGTCATATGTCGCACACAAGTGCTTTAGTACATGATTTGCTACGTGAAGGTTTTGATCGTTCTCCAATGTTTAATGGAAGAATTAAAAGTACAGGTCCTCGTTATTGTCCTTCAATCGAAGATAAAATTAATCGATTCGCTGATAAGGATAGTCACCAATTATTCGTAGAACCTGAAGGATGGAATACATGTGAATATTATATTAATGGATTCTCTACTTCACTTCCAGAAGATGTACAATTTAAAGCATTACGTTCCGTAGTTGGTTTTGAAAAAGTTAAATTTTTCCGTCCCGGTTATGCAATTGAATATGATTATTTTCAACCTACTCAGTTGAAACATACTTTAGAAACTAAGTTAGTAGAAGGATTGTATTTTGCTGGACAAATTAATGGAACTACTGGTTATGAAGAAGCTGCTTCTCAAGGAATGATGGCTGGTATAAATGCAGCATTAAAAGTCAAGGAAAAGGATCCTTTTATTTTATTAAGAGATGAAGCTTATATAGGAGTTTTAATTGATGATTTAATTACTAAAGGAACTGAAGAGCCATACAGAATGTTTACTTCTCGTGCCGAGTATAGAACATTATTGCGACAAGATAACGCAGATTTTAGATTAACACCAAAAGGATATGATTTAGGTATAGCTTCTGAAAAACGTTTAAGACGTATGGAAGAAAAGCAATCGAAGTCTAATAATTTTGTTGATTTCTTTAAAAAAACTTCTGTTAAACCTGAAGAGATAAACCCTATTTTAGAAGCTAAAAAATCCAGTACAGTTAAGCAACAAGATAAAATGTTTAAGTTATTAGCCCGTCCTAATGTCACTTTAGAAGATATGAAAGTTGTTTATTCAGTTTCTAAATATATTACTGTTCATAATTTAGATAGTGAAGTAATGGAGCAAGCAGAAATTCAAGTTAAATATGCTGGTTATATTGCTAAAGAAAAATTAAATGCTGATAAATTACATCGTTTAGAACATGTAAAGATTCCTGCTAATTTTGATTATTCTAAATTAAAATCGTTATCTACTGAAGCAAAAATAAAACTTACCGAAATACAACCTGTAAGTATTAGTCAAGCTTCAAGAATATCAGGAGTATCTCCAAGTGATATTTCTGTATTATTAGTTTTTTTAGGAAGATAAACCACCATTGGTTTTTAGTAAAAAAAATAAAGGTTTCACGTGGAACTATGAAAAGTATATAAATGAAGAGTATAAAATTTAAAGAATATAAAAATATAAAAGCTAAATACATAGGTATTGGTTTACTTGTTTTTAGTCTTTTTATTTTGACTCAAGAATTTTCAGGAATTATACTTACAGTACTAGGAACATTAATATTAGGAGTACATACAGAAATTGAAGTATTTGAAAATTTTGAAAATAAGTTAAATATTACAGTATTTAATATGAAGCTTTTTTCAATCAAGAAAGAATTAATATATCCGGAATATATTTCTTTATTTGGTCAGTCATTTAGTTCTTCTAATGAATTTAGTACGGTCTCCGCTTTAGGCTCTACAGCTGAATTTGATTTTTATGTAATTCGATTTTTTGGTGAGAATAATAAAAATGACATTATTTTTAAATCAAAAAGTAAAGAAGATATATTAAGTAAAGGAAAACAATTAGCAAATTTATTGAATGTTGAATTAGTTAATAAATTAGAAAATTAAATTGAAAGCTTTTAAAATTACAGATCATTCCGTTTCAAAAGAAATATTTGAATTAATTGAAGATACTAATTATGGCTTCTTGGTAACTACTCCCTTACCCGATATTTCAGAATTAGCTAAGTATTATGAAACGGAGGAATATATTTCCCATACGGATACCAAAAGAAACTTGTTTGAAAAAGTATATCATTTGGTACGTGATTATGCAATTAAACATAAAGTAGCTTTAATTAATAATGAACAATCAAAAGGAAGTTTATTAGATATAGGATGTGGTACTGGAGATTTTCTTGCTGCTGCAAAAATTAATGGTTGGTCTGTTACCGGAATTGAACCTAATGAAAATGCAAGGGCTATAGCAAATACTAAAACTAATAACAATGTATTTGATATTATTAAATTAGAAAGTCTTCCAGAAAATAGTTTTGATATAATAACGTTATGGCATGTATTGGAACATTTACCAAATTTAGAAACTCATGTTAAAGTTTTTAGAAAATTATTAAAACCAAATGGTTCTTTAATAATTGCTGTACCTAATCATAAAAGTTTTGATGCAAACCATTACAAAGAGTTTTGGGCAGCTTATGATGTACCAAGACACTTGTGGCATTTTTCGCAAACAAGTATTAAAAAGTTATTTCAAAATTTTCAAATTGAACTGAATAAAACTATTCCTATGAAGTTTGATTCGTTTTATGTTTCTTTGTTGAGCGAAAAATATAAAACAGGAAAACAAAATATATTAAAAGCTTTTTGGATAGGATTTCGCTCTAATTTAAAAGCAAAGCATACTTCTGAGTACTCTTCCTTAATTTATGTGTTTAAAAACCTTAAAAATTAATTTTAAAATTACTTATTTATTGGTTTATGTAAATAATAACTAAGTACCCTCCGTAAATTTTAAAACAGCTTAAAACAGCTTATTTTAAGTTGATATTAATAGATAAAATAAATAATAAATAATAATTACTATAAATAATATTTATAGTTTAAATAAATCACTATGAAATAGCAAATATTTAAACTTCGCTTTAAATGTTTATTGTAGTTTAGTGACTAGTAAAAAAAAATAGAATGCCAAGAAAAAAGAAAAAATCGAATAACAACATACCTAACCTTTCTGAAAAATTAGTTAAGATTTTACAGAAGCAACATAAAAAGAGTTTCAACTACAGACAACTTTCTACTAAATTAGGAGTTGATGATGCTAGTAGTAGAAACCAAATTATTAAAAAATTACGCCAGCTTCAATTAAAAGGAAAGATAGATGAAGTAGAGCTCGGAAGATTTATGATTAAAACGGTTGAAGGAGAAGATACTTATCATATCGGAATATTAGATATGGCTGCAAGAGGAAATGGATATGTAGTTTGTGAAGACACTGAAGGAGATATTTTTGTACATGCAAAAAATATCAATCAAGCATTACATGGTGATGAAGTTGAAGTTTTAACATACAGACGTAAAAAGAATAATAAACTTGAAGGTGAAATTACCTATATTTCTAAAAGAGCTAAGGCAGAATTTGTAGGTGTTTTACGCTTACAAAAAGATTTTGGTTTTGTAGAATGTTCAAGTACCAAAATGTATACTGATATTTTCATTCCTAAAGGGATGACAATGGGTGCAAAAGATGGTGATAAAGTAGTAGCTGAAATACACGATTGGCCAGAAAAGGCAAAATCTCCATTTGGAGAAGTTGTTCAGATATTAGGAAGACCAGGAGAACATAATACAGAAATACACTCTATTTTAGCGGAGTATGGATTACCGTACGAATTCCCTAAAAAAGTAGAAGAATACGCTAACAATATTGATCTTGAAATTAAAGAAGATGAGATAGCGAAACGTAGAGATATGAGGTCTACTCCTACCTTTACTATTGATCCAAAAGACGCAAAGGATTTTGATGATGCATTATCATTTGTTCCTTTAGAAAATGGTAATTATGAAATAGGAATTCACATTGCAGATGTTTCTCATTATTTAAAAGAAGGAACTGTTTTAGATGACGAAGCTTATGAACGCGCTACATCGGTATATTTAGTAGATCGTGTTGTACCAATGTTACCAGAAATATTAAGTAATGGTGCATGTTCCTTACGACCACATGAAGAGAAATATACTTTTTCAGCTGTTTTTGAAATCAATAATAAAACGGAAGTAGTAAACGAATGGTTTGGACGAACAGTAACCTATTCTGATCAACGTTTTGCTTATGAAGAAGCACAAGCAATGATTGAATCAGGTGAAAATATAGTTCCTGCAGAAGTATCACTTACCGGTAAGGATTATAAAGTAGACCAACATATTACGGATGCTATTTTAAAGTTAGATGAATTAGCAAAAATCATGCGTAATCAACGTATGAAAGAAGGTGCTATTTCTTTTGATAAGGTTGAAGTTAAATTCAATTTGGATGAAAATGCCAATCCAACTGGAGTTTATTTTAAAACTGCTAAGGATGCAAATAAATTAATTGAAGAATTTATGTTGTTAGCCAACCGTAAAGTTGCGGCTTTTATTGGTAAACAAAATAAGACGTTTGTATATAGAATTCATGATGAACCAGATGAGGAAAAATTAGGAAATTTACAGAATATCATCTCTAAATTTGGTTATAAATTAGATTTAAAATCACCTAAAACTACTGCTAATTCTTTAAATGAATTATTAGAAAATGTTAAAGGAAAAGGAGAACAAAATCTTGTAGATACGCTTGCTATTCGTACCATGAGTAAAGCGGTATATTCTACTGATAATATTGGTCATTACGGACTTTCATTTGAGCATTATTCACACTTCACCTCTCCTATTCGTAGGTATCCGGATGTAATGGTACACCGTTTATTACAGTTTTATTTAGATGGAGGAAAAAATGCTAATGTAGAAGAATTTGAAGCTAAGTGTAAGCACTCATCTAACATGGAACTCCTTTCTACAAAAGCAGAACGTGATTCTATAAAATACATGCAAGTTAAGTTCATGCAAGATCATCAGGATGAAGAGTTTGTTGGTGTTATTTCAGGAGTTACCGAATGGGGAATTTATGTAGAAATCGTTTCTAATAAATGCGAAGGAATGGTTCGTATTAGAGAAATAAAAGATGATTATTATTCTTTTGATGAAAAGCAATATGCTCTAGTTGGTGAAAACACTGATAATATGTATCAACTAGGTGATGAAGTAGTTATCATGGTTAAAGATGCTGATTTGGTAAAACGACAGTTAGACTTTATTGTACTTGGAAAAGTAGTGAAGTAATCTGTTATTAGATAAAATATAGTATAAAAAAAACCGAACACCAGTGTTCGGTTTTTTACGTTTATAGAACTATCTTCCATGATATTTCATGTTTGGCAATGGCTCTTTGTTTTTTAAGTATTTATTAAACCAACTTAATACTTGCTCATCAACTTCTTTCCAATGTTCATTAATTCCATGATCAGCACCTTCAAACATAATTAATTTATAAGGAATTCGGTATTTTTCAAATTCTAAAGCTAGTTTTAAACTATGTTCAGGTTTTACACGCCAATCAGCATTTCCGTGAAGCATTAGTATAGGTACATTTTTCGGAAACTTATCTACAAAATAAACTGCCGATCTTTTTTTCAATGCTCTCTCTTTATTTTTCCAGTAGTTTGGGATAAGCTCTGCATATACTCCAGTTTCCATATCAGGTCGGTCAATAATTGTTTTATCTGAAGGAGCTCCACCAACTACAGCAGCTTTTATTTTATTAGTTTTGGTTAACGCTAAATACGTCATCATACCTCCTCTACTCCAACCATACATTCCTATTCTAGTAGTATCAGCTTGAGGAATTTCTTTTAGTACATCAATTAGATTAATTACATCATTAACATCTTTTCCACCAAATTCTTCTTGTCCTTCCCCACCTTCATTTCCCCTGTATTGGCTGGCAATAACGATGTATCCTTCTTTTGATAATTGCCCTAACTTATAAATAGCCTTAGTAAGGTTAAGTGACCCAAAATTTCTATTTCCACCTCGGTTATAGATAATACAAGGATAATTACCTTCTTTTTTAGGTTTAATTAAATATCCTTTAACTTTTAATCCATCACTTAAATAAGTGATGTCATAAATATCGATAGTTTCTAAATATTGGTAATATGGTTTCCATGAAATTGTCCCATTACCCTCTCTAATTATATTTTGATAAATTCTTGATTTAGAATAATCAGTAATTAATTTTTGCTCTAGTATTAGTGAATTTTATTGAGCGTTACAGCTATTAAACAGTAGAATTATTAAAAGTATTTTGATAAATTTCATAATATAAAACTAAGTGATGTATTATGATTAAACTATTTATAAAATGTTAAATAATTGGAATATGCATATCAACTAAACATTTCTTTTCAGGGTGCTCGTTAAAGTTATTATGATAGATTTCAAAGGGCTGTTTATCGGCTTTTGAATACCCATTTTCATTCATCCATAAAAATAGGCTTGTCCACGATTTTTCAAACTCATCTGGACCTATTTCAAAACTAGCTACAATACATTTCTGTGGAGCAAGTGTTAATGTTTCTATATCTCCTTCTGAAGTAATTGCTTTGGCTGTTAATAAACAGGCTTTCATACGTACTTTATCAGGAGCTGTTACTTTAAAACTATCATAAAAAATAGTTCCCATTTTAAAATTAGGATCAGCTAATAATCCTTTTGGTTTTGCCCAATTCATGAGCCTTGAAAAAGCATTTTGTAAACCTGCCACACCAATTTGAGTTAGCGTTGCAAAATGTAATTCAGGTACTTGTTTAATTGTTATTGTGGTATTCATTGATTATTGTAATTCTTTAATTAAGCTTTCTAAAATATTTTTCCTTAGATGTTTCTGATCCTTTTCAAGAACAAATACTGAAATAGATGCATTCAATTCTGGGATATACTGTACTGTTGTTGCCCAAAAACCTCCATGCCCATAAGCAGTTAATCCATTTACGTTAGATTTTGATAAGCCTAAATAATAGTTATTTGTTTTACCATCTTTGGTAGTTATTTCTGTAAAGATTAAATTTTTTACAGCTTTATTTTTTACAATATTGTTATTAAAAAAATGATAAGAAAATAAAGCTAAATCTTTACTAGTACAGGCAATACCACCGCCACCGTATAAATCAAATGAAGGATCAATATCATAGGAATCCCATTGGTATTTACCATAGTATTGATGAGTTAGCGGTTTAGTGTTTACAGGAATATCTTCCAAAGTATACTGCCAAGTGTTTTTAAGTCCTAATTCATCATATTTAAGCAATTCCCTCATAGCGGTGTAAAAAGGTTTTTTAGTAACACTTTCAATGATTTCTGTCGCTAATAAAAAGTTAGCATCAGCATAGTTAAATACTTTTCCAGCTTTTCCTAACGGATTACCTCTTTCTACAGTTATTTTAATTTGCTCATCGCGTGTCCATCTATATTTTTTATTAGCAGTGATAAAATCGAAATATTGCCCAACATTGTTTTTACTTACATAATCTTCTATACCACTTGTATGCGATAACAAGTGTTTGATTTTAATTTCTTTCAGATCATAACCATCGGCTAGTAATAACCTCTTTGATTTAGATGAAATTAAACCTTCTATGGAATTATCTATACTAATAGAATCATCTTCTACTAATCGTAAAATAGCAACAGCTACATAGGTTTTAATACTGCTTGCAATTAAGCCTGGTTGTTCTTTTTGTAAAGGTGTTTTGGTTTTATAGTCAGAATACCCCACTGCCCCACTCCAAGAGATATTTTTATCTGGAGCTTCTATATGAACTAATAATCCTTTAGAATCTGGATTCGCTTTATAAATTGAATCTAAAACATTTTGAAAAGAATTTGAGGTCGCTTTAAGTGTTGTTTTTTTAGTTACACATCCAATGCATACAAATACGGAAAGAAAAAGAAATATTGATTTTTTCATAAGAGTTAGTTTATTACTTTTTTAAAGATAATTTTTTTTAATAAAAAAAGCCGAATCTAATTTAACTAGATTCGGCTTTAACGGATATATTAAGTTTTTATTAAAGAGCCGTAACCTCTTCCACCATCATTTCATGGCTATCTTGTTGTGCACTTTCTATAAAAGTATTAATAGCTTCAGTACGTTCTTGTCCTTTTTGTAATAATACATTAAGAGTAATTACAGTGGCAATACGGATACCTACTTTTTTAGCAGGCGTTTCAAATAAAGGGACTAAATCGTCGTAAGAAACTTCTTCGGCATACTTTAATATTTTTGCTTTTGCTGTATCTAATTTAGGTCCAGACAAGTTCGCATATTTCTTTCCTAATTTTTTAATCTCGCTAATAGGATTTTTTTGCGCTTGTTGTTGCTGAGGTTTTCTATCACCTCCAGTATCTTGTTTTTGTTTATCTGAAGCCATTGGCTTCCAAGAATCTTTTAAACCAACGGTTTTATTAAACACTAAATTATCAACAGTTGAGTCCGTATCTACATTAAAATACCCTAAACGTTGAAACTGAAATTCAGTACCCACAGTTGCAGTAGCTAAAAAAGGTTCTACAAAAGCAGTTTTTATTACTTCTAACGATTTTGGGTTGATGTATTGCATGAAATCAGTGTCTTTATGACTATCTGGTGCTTCATCTAAAAATAAACGATCATAGACTCTTATTTCGGCTTTTATGGCATGTTTGATAGAAACCCAATGTAAAGTTCCTTTCACTCTACGGGTACTTGCTTCAGTACCACTCCCCGATCTAGAATCTAAATCAGCAGTACAATGTATTTCATTAATGGTTCCGTTTGCATCCTTTACAACCGATTCTCCTTTTATGATATACGCATTTTTTAAACGAACTTCTTTACCTAGAGTCAATCGGAAATATTTGTTTCCAGCATCTTCTTTAAAATCTTCACGTTCAATATATAATTCTTTTGAAAATGGAACTTCATGTGTTCCTGAGGCTGTATCTTCAGGGTTGTTATCAGCAACTAAAAACTCTTCTTTATCTTCTGGGTAATTGGTAATAACTAGTTTTACAGGATCAATAACTCCCATAACTCTAGTTGCTGTTTTATTTAAATCTTCACGAATACAAAACTCTAATAAAGAAACATCTGTAACACTATCACGTTTAGAAATACCTGACACATCACTGAATTTTCTAATAGCTGCTGCAGTATACCCTCTACGTCGTAAACCAGAAATAGTTGGCATTCTTGGGTCGTCCCATCCAGAAACAACATTATCTTCTACCAAACGTAATAACTTACGTTTACTCATGATGGTATAACTTAAATTACGACGCGCAAACTCACGTTGTTTTGGTCTGATATTAGCAGTATCATATACTTGATCTAAAAACCAATCGTATAATTCACGATGAGGTTTAAATTCTAAAGTACAAAAGGAGTGAGAAATTTCTTCTAAATAATCTGATTCACCATGAGTCCAGTCATACATTGGATATATACACCAATCGCTACCGGTTCTATGATGATCCTTTTTAAGTATACGATACATAATCGGATCACGCATTAGCATATTAGATGAAGTCATATCTATTTTTGCACGCAAAGCATAAGTTCCTTCGTCGAAGTCACCATTTTTCATTTGTTCAAATAATGCTAAATTCTCTTCTACAGATTTGTTTCTATACGGGCTTTCAACACCAGGTTCAGTATGTGTCCCTTTTTGTTCAGCCATTTCTTCTGCAGATAAACCATCAACATAAGCGGCTCCTTTTTTAATTAAAAGAATTGCCCAATCATATAATTGCTGAAAATAATCAGAAGAATAACATTCATTTGTCCACTGAAATCCTAACCAAGCTACATCCCTTTTTATAGCATCAACATACTCTTGCTCTTCTTTAGCAGGGTTAGTATCATCAAAACGAAGATTTACAGGTGCATTATAACGCTTTCCTAAGCCAAAATTTAAACAAATTGCTGCAGCGTGCCCAATATGTAAATATCCATTTGGTTCTGGGGGAAAACGAAAATGTAATTTATCGGTAGATAAACCATTTGCGATATCGTCTTCTATAATTTGCTCTATAAAATTAAGTGATTTTGTTTCTTCTGACATGCTTCAAAAATTTGAAATACAAAATTACTGAAAATGCTTTAGATAGGCACACTTAGAATTATTAGTTTTTATTCTCACCAATGTGTTTTATAACAGCATAGTTTATTTAGCTAGTTAAGTACAATTGTTAATTTATATTAGCTGTTTTTATTTTGATAAAAAAAAGAGTACAAACTATTGATTATTAGATAAATAATTTGTATTTTAGTAAGCTCCCATCAATTCTTACGTCTAAAATTCTATCAATTAAAGTTTAGAAATGAGTCTGATAATAGTTCTTTAGTAATAGAGAGTAGTTATTAGTGATTTTCGGCTAATCAGTATTAACATTAAAAAAAGCACAGATGAAAAAGAAAATTAGAACTGTTTTTACCAAATTAAAAAGACCAAATACTTGGGGACGGGAAGATTATCAAGGAGAATCAATCCAAAACACTAAAAACCATAGATTAGATAAATTTAGACCTGATGAATTAAAAAACATGGGTTTTGTGCAACGTATCATGACCAAATATGTTACAGGGTTTTCTAAAACAGATAATAAAAACCACCTTTGGAGCGAGTTTCCTAATACATAGATGTTTTTTAAACACAACACAATAGAGTCTTAAGTAATATTACCTAAGACCCTATATGTTTTAAAGATCAATAGTTTGATCATTAAATTGTAATTTTTCAACATCTCTTAACTTATTACTTCCGTCTCTGTTGGTAGTATTATCAGTAACTGTAGTTACTTCTGATGTTATGTTAACAGAATATTCACTATAGTCTCCATCAAAAACAATTGTATTTATTCCTGCATTACCAGTAATATCATTGTCCAATTCATTTACATGTACATTGGTATCATTAGCGCCTAGTAGTGTAATATCTTTTAAATATCTAGAATGATGTGAGTATTTAATACTAGCATTATATTTTAAAGAAAAAGTTCCATTAAAATCACTATCTATTCTTGCATTGTAAGTAATATATGGATGAAAAAAATTATTGTTTAACAAATCTTGTCCCATAGTGTCTTCTGTTGTAATTTCAACTCTTGTTTTGGCAACATATAAACCCCACATTCCGTGTGTGGCACTAGTAGGTTCGCCATCTTCTATCCACGCACCCCATAATCCGTAATAAGAATCTATAAGAGAGGCTAAGTATTCTTGAGACAAGCTATTTTCTGCTGTTAACTCCGTTATCCAATCAGAAGCTCCAATTCCCCATAAGTTATTGGTTAATGCATTTTGTTGTGTAGCTCTAATTTCAGATTGAAACTGTGGTGCTCCTCCAGGATTGCTATTTGGTCCATCTACTCCAATACCATAATCGTGTACTAAATGTAGAATTTCCTCATAAGCAGCATCTCTATACTCATAATTTTGATTAGTGTACCATGAGTTCCCTTCTACTTGTATTTCGTTTTGATATAAAGGTTGTCCATTTACTTCAACTTGATTATTACCATTATCTTGTCCGTTAAGTAATGTTAGTACTGCACCATTGTCTGCCATTTTATTAGCAATAGCAGACTTATCAGCTCCATAGGTAGAACCTGGATAATCTTTTAAATAATGTTCTAATATTCCTCTACAACGAACTATTTGTTCGTTAGTAATTAAATTTTGAGCAACGATATGGATACTTCCTCCGTTTGGAGTAACTACACTTGTATAGTTGACGAAGTTTGAAGTATAATTACTTCCTAATGATGCTGGAACAGAAGTTATTCCTAAATCAGCTGCAGCAGTATTTGTAGATAACGTAGTTACTGGAATAGTAGGAGTTATTATTGGATCATCGGTACTGCAAGAGGCGCAACCGATAATTGAGCTTATGATTAGTGCGGTCGAAATTAATTTTAATGTTTTCATAGGTGTTGTTTTAGTTAAAATAAAGCGTAACAATAGTGTGTTAAATACTTTTTAACACATATTCTTTAAGCGGAATAATCAAAAAATTATTTAATATTATTGTCTGTAAGTTCCGTCAGGTAATACAGTAGGAAATTTATACTGTGGATCTGTTAATAATCCATATACTGCTGTATCAGTACTTTGTACTAAAGCATTAGTATTTAAGTCCCATTCTTGAGAAATTTCACCTAATCTATTTTCTTGAGCCCCTAAAATTGAACTCATAGACCAGTACATATATTCTGTAGTCATACAGTCATATTCACATGTAGTATCATCATAGGTATACCAAGCACCAGCAGGATACGGATTAGGAATAGTCGTAAAATTCCCTCCTCTAGCGACATCCATAGCGTTACTTAATGATGTTCCAGCTCCTTCACCAAAAACAGAAGGATAAGCACTTGCATAACCCGCATGAGTAACGATATGCCATACTTCTTCTAAAGTTGCATCAAATTGTCCAGTATGACCGTTTACATGCCAAACAGGAATAGTTTCGTCATTTCCTAAATCTTGACCCATAGCATTATTTGGCATATTTACAGAGTTTTCATCAGATTCAGATTTCCACATAAATAGAAAAGCATTGTTTGCTAACATAGCATCTAAAACTGTTTGGTTATCTACAGTTTCGTCCTCGTTATTGTCTAAATATTGCGCCATAATATTTGCAGCATGTAATAGTTTAGAATCATCTACAGTTGCTACTGCATAAATAGATATTCCGAATACAACAACTTTTCTATTAAATCCAGTATATCCTGTATCAGTATTTGTAACAATAGTAAAATTAGGGTCAGTACCAGAATTGATAATTGTTCCAGCTAGAGTTGGAGCAGTGTTGGGCGCTAAAACAGAATCATCCTTTGAACATGAAGCACAACTGAATAACATTGTAATAACTAATAAACATAAAACTTTTAAATAGGTTCTCATAAGATATAATTTATGGGTTGAGACAAATAAACGATAAATGAAAAGTAAAAGTCTTCGAAGGGTAGTTTGAGAAGTCCGAATGGAAGTAAACGGACTATTTTATACTCATTTCATATTGTTTTGGAGTCATCCCCTCAAGTTTTTTAAATGTACTATAGAAGGTTGATTTTGAGGAAAATCCTGCTTCATTAGCCAACCCTAACAAGCTTAATTGTGTTGCTTTTGGAGATTGTATTAGCTTTTTAAACTCTTCAACTCTAAATGAATTGATAAGCTGATAAAAACTAGTTTCAGTATTAATTATTCTAGACAATTCCTTTTCTTTTATGTCTAAATTAATTGCTAATGCTCTTAAGTTTAGGTTAGGATTTGTGTAAAGCTTTTTGATGGTAATTTCTTCCTTTATTTTATTGAATACCAGAATGTCTTTTTTATTATTATCAACATTAGATGTGGTGCTATCTATATTTATTAATTCATCTGAAATAACCTCTCCTTTGTATAAAGTTTGGTTAAAAATTTCTGGCTGCACCATTCCTTTATAGCCTATCCAATAAATTAATCCACAAGTAGCTATTGTAGAAATAATAGCAAATACTCTAGGCAATTCTTGGTCGAATAAAGAAACTAGATCTTCTGTTATCCATAATGCATAAAATCCTAAATAGATATATAAAATAGTTTTTATCCATGACAAGGTTTTTAGCTCTAACTCAGAATAATAATTTAAAACATTTTTATTATGAATGAATAATATATTTAATAAGTAAATGATGATTGAAAGGTTAAAAATATATTCTATTACCCTCAAAAATAAATCATCTATACCTCCAATTATAACCGGAATAATGATTGTTAAAACAAGCCCTAGTATTAGGACTACCCATGATTTTTTAGGAATACTTCCATATATACTATATTGAACATAAAATAAGAGAAATACCAAGCTGGGTAGACTAATTAAAGAAGGAATTTCGATTGTAAATGCATTCAAATCTACTACAACAGCATAAAAAACTTGAAATACTTCTATACCCAAACACAACAAAAACATCCCCAAGTATATGTTTGCTTTTGGTGATTTAAATAAAAAAAATAAACCAAGTATAAAAGCAGTAGAAAATGATAATAAGTCAAAAAATTGATGAATATCTATTGTAACCTGCATGCAGATGGATTAGTTTAAGTTCCTAAATTAGAAAATAATTTAAGAAAACGAACTTATAAAGGTTAAAAAGAAACACTATTTTAGCAACCATATCGTTGTAATATTAATATTACCTAACTATCATGATTTTAAAATATATAAAAATTAGTTTCTTTTTTTTAGTAGCAATAGCCACTGCCCAAGAAGAAACTGTAGATACAACTTCTGTAAAAAACAAAGTAGTTGATAGTGTAAAAACTCAATTACCAGAAGTAGTTAAAGACCCTTTAGTAATAAAAAAAGATTCTATTGTTACTATTAAGAACCATACTCTTAAAACTATAGTATCTGATACCATTAAAAAGGATTCTTTGAAACTAGCTTTTTTAAAATTAAAAGCTGCAATAAAAGAGAAGCCAGATTACACTTACGCAAGTAAAGTAGATAGCTTGTGGTTAAAGGAGTTGTATAGTAATGATTTGTATGATTCAATACATCATGTTAGAAAAAATATGAAAGCTGACACTATATACTATCCAGAATTATCAAAGGACACTTTAATAGCTCGTTTAAAAAGATTAAACGATAGGACTCCTTTTAATATTGAATACAACCCAATATTAGAAAGTGTTATCAAACGTTTTTTAAAAAACCGTCAACAAACTTTAGAGCGTTTAATGGCGTTAAGCACCTACTATTTCCCTCATTTTGAAAAGGAATTAGATGCACACAATATACCTTTAGAAATCAAGTATTTGGCTATTGTAGAGTCTGCTTTAAACCCTAGAGCTAAATCAAGAGTTGGAGCTACTGGTTTATGGCAGTTTATGTATGCTACCGGAAAAGAACACGGGTTAGATGTAAATTCTTATGTAGATGAACGTAGCGATATGGACAAATCAACTATAGCAGCTTGTGAATATCTTACAAAAGTATATAAGCGATTTGGCGATTGGGATTTAGCTTTAGCATCATATAACTCAGGTCCTGGAAATGTATCAAAAGCAATTCGTCGCTCAGGAGGAAATAAAAACTATTGGAATATTCGTTCTTTTTTACCTCGTGAAACAGCAGGATATGTCCCTATTTTTCAAGCAACAATGTATGTTTTTGAATTTGCTAAGGAGCATAATTTAAGACCTCTGGTGCCAAAATATCAATATTTTGAAGTTGATTCCGTACGAGTTAAGAAAAAAATATCTTTAGCGCATGTTTCTGAATTATTAGAGATAAAAATGGAGGACCTTCAGTTTATGAATCCTTCTTATAAAATGGATATAATTCCTGTTGTAAAAGGTGAAAATTATGTAATCCGATTACCAAAAACGCATATAGGCAAGTTTGTTACTCATGAAGAAGCAATATATGCTTATGCTTTTAAAGAATTTAATAAGCGAGAAAAGCCTTTGCCAGAGTTGACAAAAACATCTAATAGAATTCGTTATAATGTACGATCAGGAGACTTTTTAGGTAAAGTAGCTAAAAGATACGGAGTAAAAGTAAGTTCTATAAAACGATGGAATGGTTTACGATCTAATAGTTTAAAGATTGGTCAGCGTTTAATTATTTACCCTAGACATCCACAAAAGGTTATTGCTAAAAAATTGTCTAGTAAATCATCTTTAAAAATGAAAACCGCTGGAAGTTATACCGTTAAACAAGGAGATACGTTGTATGGTATTGCTAAAAAGTATTCAGGAGTATCTGCAGAAAATATAAGAACTCATAATAAGCTATCAAGCGCTGGTTTAAAACCTGGAATGGTTTTAAAAATACCTAAAGGGTAAACTCATAATAAGTTTCCATTAATAGTATTCTTAAAGCGATTATTTGGTATAGAGTTTGAGAGTATGAAAATTAAACTAAACCAATATCCTAGGTATAAACACACGAGGGATGAATTATTAATAATAACATTTTCCATTTGAGGTAAGATTCAAGGAGTTAAACCTACTGGTGGAATTCAATAAAATAAATATGTCATATAAAAATATTCTTATCATAACTCTTTCAATATTTCTTTTCTCTTGTAAAGAAGAAGGAAAAAAGGAAGGGCGCTATTTACCAGCTTCAGGAGGAACTACAAATTTGTTAACTATTGTATCTGATGATAGTTTATGGAAAGGAGAAGTGGGAGATATGACACGAACTATCTTTGCTGCTCCAGTATATGGATTAACTCAAGATGAGCCAATTTTTACCTTAAAACAAATGAAATCGAAAGCCTTTCATGATTTTGTAAAAACAAGCAGAACTTTTGTTGAATTAAAAAAAGGATCCCCTAAAGGAATAAAAATTATAAAAGATGTATACGCGACACCTCAATTGGGTATCATAGTTTCTGGAGAAAATAATGAAGAATTAATACGTGTTTTAAAAGAAAATACGACATTAATGATAGATAAAATTAAAAAAGTAGAGTTTGCTCATAAAGTTAAAGAAATAGCGAAAAATAAATTGGATATTGAGGATATGTCTGATGTATTTGGGATAGACTTAACCGTATTATTCAGCTATAGAATTGCAAAGAAAACGGATAACTTTATCTGGTTGCGTAAAGACATTAAAAATGGAGACATGAATTTAATGATTTATGAAGTGCCTTACGAAACAATTAAAGAGGATAGCTTAACAATTAACAACATAGTGAAGTTACGCGATTCAATTGGTAAAGCTCATATACCAGGCCCAGTAAAGAATTCCTACATGATAACAGAAAAACATTTTTCCCCATATTTAGGAAAAACAACTATTAACGGGAAATCAGTATTAGAAACTCGTGGAGTTTGGGATGTAAAGAATGATTATATGGCAGGACCATTTATCAACTATATAATTGATGATAAAATTAACAATCGTCAATTGATACTAGAAGGATTTACTTATGCACCTCAAATTGCTAAGCGAGACTACATGTTTGAGTTAGAGTCAATGATTAGATCTATTGAAATCAAATAATTTAATGCGTTAACTCAGCACTTCTTGAGCCTTTCAAGAGGTGCGTTAAGTTCATCATCATATTTTTTTCTAAAATATCGTATTCACCATCACACATAAATAACAATTCAATTTCATAAAGTAGTAAATCTATTTCATTGTTATTGTATTTATGTTCTTGAGTATAGGCTAGAATTTTTTGTAAACTTTGATAATCATTGTCTTTTGATAATTCACGAAGAATATTATCATAAATATTAGGATTAATTTTTGATAGAATTAATTCTTTTTCTTCATCATCAAAAAAATAATCAGCATGCGCAGAATATAATAAGGTGTAGGCTAAAAATTCATCATTTGTCCAATGTTGGCTAGGTTGTTTCATAAAAGTGTAAATTAAAAATGTAAAACTGAAAGCAAGTCAAAGGGGTTACAAGTTACTGATTATTAATAATGTACACAAAAATTAAACAAAAAAAGCTTAATCGATTGACTAAGCTTTAGTTTATAAAAGGGGTGTATAGATGTTAAATATGCTTTCCTTTTTCCCAACCGTGTTTTCCTAAGTATTGATTTCCACTTTCAACAGCACCTTCTTCTATAGAGGTTCCCATAGAATCATTCCAACGATTTAAGTATCCGAATAAAGAGATAACCCCTAGCATTTCTACAATTTCTCCTTCATCCCAATATTTATGTAATTCAGTTTGGATATCAGCATTTACAGCATTAGGAACAACTGAAGCAGCTAATGAAAAATCTAAAGCTGCGCGTTCAGCAGCAGAAAAAGCTGGGTGTGTTTTATACTCCCAAATATTATCTAACTGTTCTTGTTCAGCACCATAGCGTTCTGCAGCTCTAATAGCATGTGCTTGACAGTATCTACACCCAGTGGCGTTACTTGATACCCAAGCAATCATACGTTTTAAAGCAGAAGTTACTTTTCCTTCATTTGCCATAACCGCTTTATTTAAATTAATAAAAGCTTTTGAAATGGCGGGTCTGCGTTGCATTGTTAATACAGAGTTAGGGCAGAAACCTAAGGTTTCATTAAAAAAAGTAGCTAATTCTTGAGTTTCCGAATCATGATCGGCTGAAAGTGGGGTAACTAATGGCATATATAGTTTTTTAAATTAAATTTTAATTATCGACTAAAATACAATTTTCTAATTGTATTTAGAATTACAGTACAGTCATAAATAATTCATATTGCTTACATTTACATTAATCAATTTTAAAAAATAATTTTATGGATAAGAATATAGTAAAAACCTACTGGAAAGGTGACATGACTTTTGATGCAACTAACCCGGGAGGAAACTTAATTATGGATGCTTCAAAGGAAATAGGAGGGAACGATGACGGATTGCGTCCTAAGGCAATGATGTTGGCTTCTTTGGCTGGCTGTTCAGGAATTGATATTGCTATGTTGCTAAAGAAAATGAAAGTGGAAATAGATACTTTTGATATTGAAATTGAAGCAGAATTAACTGATGAGCATCCAAGATATTATCATAAAGTAGATTGTATTTATAATTTTTATGGATCGGATTTAAACGAAAAGAAGATTCAAAAGATTGTAGATTTATCAGTAGATAAATACTGTGGCGTGATGGAAATGTTTCGTCAATTCGCTGAAGTAACTATTGCTATTAAATATCATAATTCTTAATTCATGTCTGTCGAAAATTATTTAGAACTTAATAAAGAGTCTTGGAATAAAAGAACAGCATTTCATGTAACCTCTGATTTTTATCAAATGGATGCTTTTAAAGCTGGAAAATCTTCATTGATGGATATTGAGTTAGGGTTACTAGGAGATGTAAAAGGGAAGCGTATTTTACACTTGCAGTGTCATTTTGGACAAGATAGTTTGTCATTAGCTAGAATGGGTGCAAAAGTTACCGGAATTGATTTATCTGATAAAGCCATTGCAACCGCAAGAGCATTAAATACCGAGTTAAACTTAGATGCAGAATTTATTGTTTCTGATGTTTTTGATTTACCCAATAATTTAAAAGAAGAATTTGATATTGTATATACCTCCTATGGTACTATAGGTTGGTTGCCTGATATGAATAAATGGGGAAGTGTAATTAATCATTTTTTAAAACTAAAAGGGAAGTTCGTATTTGTAGAATTTCACCCTAATGTTTGGATGTATGATGATGATTTTACACATGTGAAGTACAGTTATTTTAAAGAAGACGCTATTGTAGAAGAGGAAGAAGGAACTTATGCTGATAAAGATGCTGATGCAACTTTTAAATATGTATGCTGGAATCATGGGTTAAGCGAAGTAATGTCTGGATTATTAAGTAATGGATTAACGATAAACAATTTTAAAGAATACAATTATTCTCCTTACGATTGTTTTGCACACACGGAAAAAATAGCAGAGAATAAATACCAAATAAAGGCCTTTGGGAATAAAATGCCATTGTGTTATTCAATAGTTGCGAGTAAGTAACTAAATTTGTGTTTTTTAAACTAACTTAAATTATTATGAAAAATTACCTTGTATTTATTTTTGCATTATTGCTAATTTCATGTAATAATGATGATGATTCATCAACTCCTTCTATTACTAGCCAATCTGGGGCATTAACTAAAGTAGAGACTTTTTACCCCACATTAGATTTGAATTATAATTCAGATTATAGTTATGATTTAAAAGGTAGAATTAGTTCTGCTGTTTCTACATCTATTCAACCTGGATTCCCCAACACTATTACGACGGTTAATTATTTAGTTAATTCTGAAGGACAGGTATGGAAAACAATATGGCCTAATTTCTCGGATGAGTACCAATTTTCAAATGGGTTAATTGTAAGTTCAACACAAACTTTTAATTCTTCAGGTACTATTACAACAGGACAGTATACTTATAATAGTAACAATGAATTGATTAAATCAGAATATTTTGATGAAAATGGAATTATAAGTGGAGAACGAAACTATACATACGACACAAATGGAAATATTTTAACTAGTATTGCTAGTAATGCTGCTGGCACCTCCACAGTATCATATGTATATGAATATGATACAAATCATAATCCACAGTATGCAGTTTATGAAAATCAAGAGTTTATGAAAATTCTTGAGACAAGTCCTAATAATAAAACAAAAAGAACATACAATAACAATGGTACTGTAAATGTGTTTACTGCGGAATATACATATAATACCAATGGGTATCCTATTACAAAAGTTGAATATCAAGATGATACAACATTGGTAGAAGAAACAACTTTTACGTACCAACCGTAAAAGATAATACTATGCGTTGGACCATAAAACCAAAGCCAGAATCAAGTAAAATTACTCATTTACAAGAAGTGTTAGGCGTTAATAAAATTATTGCTACACTTTTGGTACAGCGTGGTATTGAAACTTTTGAACAAGCAAAAGCATTTTTTAGGCCTTCATTAGCAGAGTTACATGATCCGTTCTTGATGAAAGACATGGATAAAGCAGTGACTCGAATAGAACATGCTATTGCTAATAACGAAAACATCATGGTTTTTGGTGATTATGATGTGGATGGTACTACAGCAGTTTCCTTAGTAGCTTCTTATTTAAAAACCTATTATAATAATATAGCCACTTATATTCCAGATCGTTATGCGGAAGGTTATGGGGTTTCCTATATGGGAATAGATTATGCTGAGGACAATGATATCTCATTAATCATAGCCTTAGATTGTGGAATAAAAGCGATTGATAAAGTTGCTTACGCAGCAGCAAAAGGAATCGATTTTATTATTTGTGATCATCACCGTCCGGGAAAAGAATTGCCTAACGCAGTTGCTGTTTTAGATCCTAAAAGAAGTGACTGTGCCTATCCGTACGATGAGTTGAGTGGTTGTGGTGTTGGTTTTAAATTAATACAAGCTTTAGGAGTAAATAAGAACGAAACCATTGATGATTTTATTCCGTATTTAGATTTAGTTGCTACCAGTATTGCAGCAGATATAGTTCCGATAACAGGAGAAAACAGAATTTTAGCACATTATGGACTTAGAGTTATTAATGAAAGGCCACGACCAGGAATAAAAGCATTTACACAAAACGCAAAAAAAAAGGAATTATCTATCACCGATGTGGTATTTCAAATTGCACCTAAAATTAATGCAGCAGGAAGGATTAAACATGGTAACCATGCCGTTAGTTTGTTATCGGAATTAGATTACACTACCGCAGTACAATTTGCAACTGAAATAGATACCTATAACACCGAACGTAAAGAATTAGATAAACAAATTACTAAAGAAGCTTTACAGCAAATTAAGGTCAATAAAGAAGAAGAAGGGGTTACGTCTGTTGTATATGATGCAACTTGGCATAAAGGCGTTATCGGTATTGTTGCCTCTCGATTGATAGAAAATTATTACCGACCGACTTTAGTGTTTACCAAAAGTGGTGATAAATTAGCTGCGTCAGCACGATCTGTAAAAGGATTTGATGTGTACAATGCCTTAGAGAAATGTTCGGAACATATAGAGCAATTTGGCGGACATATGTATGCTGCTGGATTGACTTTACTACCTGAAAATTACGATAAATTTAAAGCCAAGTTTGAAGAGGTTGTAGCGAGTACCATTGATAAACGTTTATTAACTCAAGAAATTTCAATTGATTTAAAAATATCACTCCAAGATATTGATACAAAACTCATGCGGTTATTAAAGCAAATAGGTCCTTTTGGCCCACAAAACATGCATCCAGTTTTTATATCAGAAAATATGCAAGATACCGGTTATGGTAAATGTGTAGGAGAAGACGATAAACATTTACGGTTTACTGCTAAGCAAGAAAATTCAAGCCCTATTGTTGGTATTGGCTTTGGTTTAGGAGATAAACTGAGTAGTATTACTAACAAAAAGCCATTTAGTACGGCTTATGTATTAGATGAAAACGAATGGCAAGGAAATGTAAGTTTGCAATTGATGGTAAAGGATATTAAATAGTTTCACTAAAAAACCAACTAAACTTATTTAGAATAAATAAAAACAAGACGCATTTGTAATCAATATAGATTATAAATATGGATGATATATATATAATTTACCACAATGAAGGAGGTATTTCTTTTCAGTGGAAAAAAGACATAGAAAAAGGAAATACGGAAACTATACAAGTGGTTTTCGGAAAAATAGGGTTATACCTTACAGTTCCAGAAATTAAATTATTTTGTAATAAGATAAAATTAGCCAAGAAAATTAAAAAATGTAATTGTAATAATATGTTATTACATACTCCGTTAGGAAAATTAGATTTAGTACTCTCTAAACAAGAATTGTTACAAATTGAAGATTTGATACAAGGAACATTGTTTAAGTTAAATTTAGACGCTTATTTATGTGAGTTAAATATAAATTAATAGAGAACGACAGTAAGTTACTAAATCTTTGTCTACAATTTCGACTGTAGGAGAAATGATTCTAATATTCTTTTAATTCTAAATTCTCCCCATCAAAATTCCCGTAGGTATAGTAATTAATCCAATCTCCAAGATTAATGTATTGCGAGTTTTTAGCAATATCAATGATCATAGGTAAGTGTCGGTGTCCGAACACGAAATAATCATAGTGTTTTTGGCTTTGTTTTAGTTTGCAGTATTGAACCAACCACTCATCATCTTCGCCTAAAAAAGTAACATCATCATCACCTGAGATGAGTTTATTTTTAACTGACATATACTGGGCTATTTTTACCCCTAAGTCAGGATGTAACCAACGGAAAAACCATTTAGAAACAGGATTGGTAAACACTTTTTTCATGCGTTTGTATCCTTTGTCCCCAGGTCCTAATCCGTCACCATGACCAATTAAAAATGTTTTATTGTTAATTAAAAATTCTTGAGGTTTATGAAATACTGGGATATTTAATTCTTTTTCAAAATAATCATTCATCCACAGATCATGATTTCCTACAAAAAAGTAAATTGGTATTCCACTATCTCTAATCTCTGCAAGCTTCCCTAAAGTACGTACAAAGCCTTTTGGAACTACGGTTTTGTATTCAAACCAAAAGTCAAATAAGTCTCCTAATAAAAATATAGCTGCTGCATCTTGCTTTATTTCATCTAACCAAGCCACAAACTTTTTCTCACGAGGTTTACTTGCTTCAAAATTTGGCGCACCTAAATGATTGTCTGATGAAAAATAGACTTTCTTACCTTCTCCAGTATGTATGGTAAAATTAGACATTGTCACTAGCATACCATTCAGCAAAAGAGGTTTCTGTTTCTGATAATTTTAAAGAGTGTAATTGTATGTTTTTAGGAAGTCTATCTTTAATTTTAGCAGCAAAATCAATCACCATATTTTCACTGGTTGGTTGATAATCTACTAAAATAACACTGTGCCCTCTGTCTTGTAATTCCTTTGCTAGTTCAAGGTGAGGAGTATTTTTGTTAAAAACTGTAGCATGATCAAAACCATCAACAATCTCTTCTTTTACAACCTTTTTTAAGTCACCAAAATCGATTACCATACCTAGTTTAACTTCGCCAGCCTTTGTAATTGGTGATCCAATAACTGTTACTGAAAGTTTATAACTATGTCCGTGTACGTTTTTACATTTCCCATCATACCCATATAGCGCATGACCGGTTTCAAAAGTAAATAGTTTAGTGATTCGAATGTTACTCATAAAAGAATTTTGTTGTACAAAACTACGGAATTTTAGTCGATGATTTAGAAAGTGAAAAAGAGATTTTAGAAGTTGAT
>Ga0209291_1000462_pt1 | contig 39036 bp, 29 predicted proteins | sample GOMGulsemesocosm_FD_184633 | JGI IMG/M metagenome (GOLD analysis project Ga0209291, IMG submission 184633) | Methane-oxidizing microbial communities from mesocosms in the Gulf of Mexico - GOM9B Gulf of Mexico (SPAdes) (version 2) | ecosystem: Environmental > Aquatic > Marine > Cold seeps...
GCTAACTACCTTAGGTTACGAAACAAGTGGTATTGTACCTGGAGGAGAAGATGCACTACTACATGTCAAACAAAATCAACCCGATATTATTTTAATGGATATACAGTTAAAAGGAATCCTTGATGGTATAGAAACTGCCAAAGAAATGCAAAAAGAATACAACATACCTATCATATACTTAACCACCAACACAAATGATGCTCTTTTTAATAAAGCTAAGGAAACAAAACCAGTAACTTTTATTACAAAACCTTTTAAGAAAACTGATTTAAAACACGCAATAGAACTAGCCACTACAAAAATTAAAACTAATGGCTCGGCTATCGCAACATCTACAAACATAGAATCCGCCCTTGTTCTTAATGATAGAATATTTGTTAGAAACCATGAACGAATGATCAAAATTTTCATTAAAGACATACTATATATTATTGCAGAACGAAATTATACACGCATTTTTTCAAAAAATAAAGAATACTTACTTGTAATGACGCTTAAGGATTTAGACAAAAAACTTCCTATTGAATATTTTTTGCGAATACATAGATCCTATATCATAAACCTATCGCAAGTAGATGAAGTTGCGGGAACACACGTTGTCATTGCAAATAAAGCCATTCCTTTAAGCAAATCATTAAGAGGAAGTTTATTGAATAGATTACAAACAATTTAAATGCTTTATTATTGGCTACATATTGTCTATATATTTTTTGTTTCAAAATTATTTTCTGAAAAAGTGCAAATAGACACTACGATTACCAGAAAAAGAACAGTTAACATTTTTGATTGTGAAGGGTTCAAGTATATGTCAAACACAAGATATATCTCCTACATGGATTTCATTAGATTAGAACTTACTTTCAAATCTAATTTATTTAATAATACCATTAAAAAAAGAGTGATTCCAATATTAGCTTCTCAAAAAATAATTTATAAAAAGCCATTAAAGTTATGGGATACTTTTACAATTACCTTAAAAAATGAAGGTTGGGACGATAAATGGGTGTACCACAGTCATGTCTTTAAAAAAGATGAACATATATATGCTATTGGATACACTAAAGCAGCGTTTTGGAAAAATAACGAAATACAAAATTTAAGAGCCATTATATCAGATTGCGGGATAAAAACTCCACCAAAAATTCCAAGTAAAGCAATTAAAAACATTTTCAATAATGATTATAAACTACTAAAATCAACCCAGTTATACTAATTTATAATTTTCAAATCAAACAATCCTAAATAAATCCATAATGACTTGTATATTAATCTTTTAATTATTATCTTTATATCATTAAGATGGGATAGTTGATTTTATCAAAAGGAATATTTTTTGATAAAAGTAGTAAGAAGAATAAATGTTATCCCATGAACTTCGTGACTAATTAAAAAGGCTTTTGAGCTAATTGAGGTATCATTTTATTAAATCATATTTCAAGAAAAGTTAATTAGAATGCGAAAGTTAGAAAGCCGTATCAAGGTACATTCGTTGGTATGGCTTTTTTTGTTGACTACAACTCTCCTAAATAAACCCAATGCTCATTTTCGTGGCTAAACTTAGAGTTTTCATGAATTACCGCTACGACTCCATTCTCCTCAAAATAAGCTTTAAATTCAACTGTACCCATTGTATCATCTATTCCCCCTTTGGTTGTAATTAACACTTCTAATCGCAACCATTTTACTGACTTAGTCCATTTTAATATTTCTTTCTTCTCTTTAACTGGACATGTTGATGAATGATGACTTTTCATTAAATACTCAATATCCCCCAATACATACGCCGTATATCGTGATCGCATTAACTGTTCTGCCGTAGTAACCAGTGTAATATTTTTATGAGCTATAGCGCAACAATCTCCATATAAATTGTCACTACCACAACTACAATTTTGCTTATATAAATTACTCTTTGTAATCAACATTTTTAAACGTTGTTTATTTAACACCTTTGCTTCTCTTACTTTACTTTTTTTTTGATTCAATAACTTCGTATGTTTCGCTTTGTTATTTCCGTTTTTAATTTTCCCTTGTTTTGACATAACACATGAATATTAGAAGTGAATTTTTAATAATTGGTAAATTTAACATTTTTAAAAATAGCAGTCATTCCTATATGAATTAAAGTACCTTTGTCGCTATGGATAACATCATCAAAAATCAAAAACAAATACTTCAGAAACTGGGTATTGAAAAACTAAACCCAATGCAAGAGGAAGCAAAACTTGCCATCTCTTCTTATACTGATGTAGTAATACTTTCACCTACTGGATCGGGAAAAACACTTTCCTTTTTGTTACCAATAATAAACGAATTAGACAGATCTTGTGATGAAGTACAAATATTGATAATTACTCCTTCAAGAGAACTTGCCATTCAAATAGAACAAGTTACTAAGGAATTAGGAAGTGGCTATAAAGCGAATGTCGTTTATGGAGGAAGACCTTTTTCCAAAGATAAAATTGATTTAAAACACACTCCAGCAATATTAATAGGAACCCCAGGTAGAATTGCTGATCATATTAGAAGAGAAACCTTTTCTGTAGCACACATAAAAACAATTGTTTTAGATGAGTTTGACAAATCATTAGAAATTGGTTTTGAATCTGAAATGAGAGAGATTATTGATGGTTTACCAAAAATTGACAAACGCATATTAACCTCAGCAACTCAAGAAGTTTCAATACCTAGATTTGTTGGATTAACCAACCCCCTTACCATAGACTATCTTGATGAAGGGGTTGCTAAATTAGAGATACAAACTATTCTTTCCTCTTCTAAAGATAAACTGGAAGCATTAGTTACTTTACTCAATCATTTAGGAAACAAACCAGGGATCATTTTTTGTAATTATAAAGATACCATTCAACGTGTTAGTGATTTTTTAAATGATCATAAAATTGCACATGGCTGTTTTTATGGTGGTTTAGAACAGAAAGATCGTGAACGAGCATTAATAAAATTTCGTAACGGAACCCATCAATTACTAATAGCAACCGACTTAGCAGCAAGAGGAATTGACGTTTCAGAAATTAAATTTATCATACACTATCACTTACCTTTAAAAGAACAGGAATTTACACATAGAAACGGTAGAACAGCTAGAATGAACAGCGAAGGTACAGCATATGTGTTACAATGGGAAAAAGAAGATGCTCCTGACTTTATTGAAGCTTTACATACGGACAGTTATATTGTAGACGAGCTAACACAGTACAATCAACCAACTACTGATAAATGGGAAACGCTATTTATTTCTGGTGGACGTAAAGATAAAATTTCGAAAGGTGACATTGCTGGATTATTTTGTAAACAAGGAAAGTTAACAAGAGAAGAATTAGGTATAATAGAAATTAAACCAGATTGTGCTTTTGTGGCAGTAAAAGCTTCCAAAACTAAACAAGTTATTTCACTAACAAACAACAGTAGACTTAAAAAGAAAAAGGTTCGGATTTCGGTTATTTAGTTGTAAAAAAGTTATATTCGTGAAACAAATTTTTAAAAATTCATAAAAATGAAAAAACAACTAACATTTATTTTAGCATTTGCATTCATTGCTTTATCATATGGGCAAAAAATGAAAATTCAAAAAGGAGACTTTTCTTTTATTAACGGACAAAAAGAAATTAATGTAGAATTTGTATATGATAATGTTACTATCAACAAAGATAAATTAACTAATGATCAATATATAAAAGAAAAATCAGCCAATTTAGAAAAAAAGGCCAAAGGAAAAGGAAAAGCTTGGGCTAAACAATGGATTGCAAGTAGAGATTTAGTCTTTGAACCTAAATTTTTAGAGTTGATGAATAAGTATGTAAATAAAAAGGGACAAAAGGTTGATTTTTCTGAAGAAAACGCTGAAGCTAAATATACTTTATTAGTTGAAGCTGTATGGATTTACCCAGGATATAATGTAGGTTTCATGAAACAAGGAGCGAAATTAACTTCAAAAATCACTTTTGTTGAAACGGCAAATAGAGACAATATATTATTAGAAATCACAGGTAAAAACGCTCCAGGAGATAAATTTGGAGGTAGTTACAGTAATGCTGATAGAATTGGTGAATCTTATGCTAAAACAGGAAAGACTTTAGCGGGAATGATTTTGAAAAAAGCATTCTAAGAAATTAAAAATATTTATAAAAAGGGCGAATGATTATATCATTCGCCCTTTTATTTTAAACTATATAAATCATCACGATAAAAAATTAATGACAAAACAAGAAATAACTATCTTATTACAAAAAAACAAGAATAGTCTTGTGCAAGAGTTACATGAGAGTAAAGAACTTGTTGTTTTATTAACGATTTCTACCACAAGAAAACTCAATGATGAAGAGAAAGGAAAAGTCAAGGAACAATTACTAGATATATGTAAAAGCATTCCTGCCTTTACCGTTTTTATGCTTCCTGGTGGCGCATTACTATTACCCTTACTCATTAAAGCAATTCCTAATTTATTACCAAGTGCTTTTAGAGAGTAGCTTTTATTGCCGCCAATCAACTGACTCCGTGCAAGTATAGCAGGAAGTTATTAACTAGTAATCTCATATCTAGATAAATAAACACTTGATTTCGATACAAAATTCTTACAATTCGTCACTTCGAGTGCAGTCGAGAAGTCACTCAATCTGAATTAATTCACCGATGGCTTAAAAGTCGAACTTGTAGGTTACTCCTCCTAGTATTTGCAACTGTTGAACTGGATAACTCTGCCATTTTTCATACCCTTGACTAGCAACATTATTTGCTTTTAAAAACGCTGTAAATCGGTTGGTTATTTTATACCCAATATGAGCATTTGCATCAAAATACCCTTTCAATGTTATTGTTGCAGGTGTTACCAAAGTAGTTATTGATTGCAATTTATCCATTCGTTCACCAATATAAAATAAATTCATCCCTCCAAACCATTTATCGGAGAAATTAAAATCACCAAATAAAGCAGCCTTTAACTGAGGTACATTCCATGCATACTCTTGTTTATCAGTACTAAAACTAGCATATGCTCCGCTTATTCCTACTGAATAATTTTTAGATACTTGAGCCGTTAACTTTCCTTTAAATTCTAGTGTATTTACATCATCATATACGACTCCAAAGGTGTTTGCCTTTTTATAATTTTCTGTCTCAAAATCAACATCATTAACTGGATTCATCATATACAATGCTTTGTTTTGCTCATTTAAATAAGCTCCTTTTAACTCGTAACTCACTTTACTTGATAGTTTCCCTTTAAATCCTAGATAAGCATCAAACTGATTATGTGTAGGTGTTATAGCAAACATTGGCGCAAGATATTTGTTTTTTTGTACAAAACCCTCATAGGAGTTTTGTTCCAACCCTCCTTCTACTCCTCCAAATGCAATTACTGCATCATCAACTAAATTATACGAGGCAGTAATTTTCGGATATACATAAAAGTCCGAATCACTATTCTCACTATCCAACCCAAACACCAATTCAGCTCCTAAATTCACCACTAAGTCATCTTGTACATATTGATAACTAGGGTGTAATGCTGTTTTTAAATAAGAGTATTTCATTTCAGGAATATCAGCCTTAAAAGCACCTCCTACATAATCTAATTTTGTTTGTAAATTAATATTATAATCCATCACTTCAAATTCGAACTCAGGAGCTATTACAATGCTATTTTCCGATGCGTCATATGAATCCCAAAACCTGCTATATTTAATAGTTCCCCCTTTAAAAAAGGAGTCTTCTACGCTTAAATTTCCGTTTAACCCACCTGTAAAATACGTATGAGATGCGTCGATATTTGCACGTTGTAAATCTGTTAAATCATATGAAGTTCCGTACCAATTGTACTGCTGATGTTTAAACAATCCTTCTATTTGATATGACATATCCCTTTCTCTTTTTGCATAAGTTAAACTTAAGTCAGTATCATAAAACTTGTCATCTAACTGTACGTCTTTTATCTCTCCCTGAGCTGAATGATGATTCAATCCTACAGTAAAATTATCACTTCCGCTCATAGGAAATGTCGCATAAAACTCCGCCAATACATTTAAATAACTTCCAATGGATAAAGAAGCGTAATTGTTATATAACTTTCTCGGAGCTTGTTTTTCTACAACAGCTGCCTTCCCTTTTGATGGAGTAAATGTTGATGCCACAGGAATTGAAAAAATTGTGTATTTAATTATTTTTTTCTTTAATTCAGTATCGTCATCAATCATTGGAATCTCTTTTACCTTAAAAGCATCAGAAACTGTTGGAGTGTATGGCTTTACAACATTAATGACCTCAGTTCCTATATTTTCACCTTCCTGCTGAGCAAATGAAATTTGTACTGAAATTAAAAGGACTAGTATATATAAAGTGTATTTTATCATTTTTATGCTATTGTTAAAATATAACGTTTCCGTACTATGGGTTTAACTTGAATATGCTTTTCTGGAAAAATTTATGATCTGATTTAATTACCATCAATATCATTTTCATCTTTCATGTTATCTTCTTTCTCAACGGGCTCTACATTAATTGAAGAGTTCCGTTTTGCTTCTGCCATTTTTATTCGTTGTAATTCTGATTGTGCTTCATGAATTACATCATCATATTGAGTGAAGTTTTCAATTACTATTTTCAAAATATACGTAGCTTGAAAGGAATCCTGTAACTCATAATTGTTTTTAGCCATTAACACTAATCCTTTTGCTGCGAAATATTTATACCCTGAATAATCTCTTGTCAAATTTTGAGTTTTCACATTAGAGACAGTGTAGTCTTTGTCTTTATGTGTAAAATATGCGTCGTAATACAAGGCTTCTGCTGCTAACGAACCTTTGGCAATTTCTTGAACTTTTGTATAAGCCAATCGCGCTTTTTCTTCATCTCCGGTTTTTATTGCTGATCTGGCAATGATTACTTGAGCATCACTTTTTACAGTATCTTCCATTTTAGGATTCTCTAATACTTTTTCTGCAAACTCAACCGCTTTAGCATAATCTTCTAACTCATAATTGGCTTTCATTAAATTCGATTGCGCAAATACTACATTCTGAGGGAAATCTGCTTCTACTTCCAATCGTTCTAAAACTGTTTTGGCTGCGGCCCAATCATTTTGCTCCAAAAACACTTGTGATAACCTAGCTAAGGCTTGTTCCGTGAAATTATTACGCTCTACCCCTATTACATATTGGTAATGAGGAATAGTTTCTGATTTATCGTCATTTTTAAAATAAAGCTGGCCTAAATAAAAATGAGCTTTAATGGCGTGAATCCCTTTAGGGAAACTAGATAAATATCCAGTAAAACTGCTGATAGCTTTTTTTACGTTGTTTTCTAAAAATTGTTTTTCCGCGGCTTCATAAGTAGTGTTATCCAAATCAGCGTCAGAAACATCAACAAAATCTAAAGTTTTTACCCATGACACATATTCATCTACCCTATCCAAATCAACATAAATTAAACGAGCAGTGGACACGGCTTGATTGGCTTCTGATGAACTAGGGTAATTAGCAGCTACTTGTTTGAATTTATTTAAAGCTTGTTCATTTGCATCATTATTATAATGCACCACTCCTTGCTTTAACATTGATCGTGATACATATGAACTTTTTGGATGTGTATAAATTAATTCATCAAAAGTTTTTATCGCTAATGATGTATTGTTTACAAGTACATACGTATTCCCTAATTCAAATAGTGCATCATCTCTATATTGAGAGTTAGGGTAATCATTTAGTAATAATTTCAAATCGGCTATTTTTTCAGCACTTTTCCCCACAAAACCATAGGATATTGCTTTTTGGAAATGAGCATAATCTGCATCAACTCCGCCTTGTTTTTTAGCTTCATTATAGGTTTCCATTGCTTTCCAGTAATCAATAGTCACAAAATAACTGTCACCCAAGCGTAAATACGAATCCGTTAAGCGAATTGCGTCATCTTTATTTTCGGCAATAAATGTTTCAAAAAATGGGATGGCCTGCTTGTATTCTTTTTGTTTAAAATAACCGTATCCCAATTGATAATTCAGGTTTTTTGTCTCTGTATACTGTACCAAACTATCATTTAATGCAAACTCTTTATAACCAATTACAGCATCCTGATAATTATCCAATAGATAATCACATTCTGCTTTCCAATACTGTGCTCTTGCAACAAACTTTGGCGTTCTTGGTTCCTTTAAAGATTTTTCAAAATGAGTTGAAGCTTCACCATACAAGCCTTCATTAAACAATTCAACCCCTCTATAAAAAGCTACCTTTTGATACGCCACTTTGAATTCAAAACCACTTTTACGTTCTAAAACACTTAGGGCTTCCTTGTAGTTTTTTGAAGTGATGTATGAATCTATTAATAACCTTTCAATGGCTTCTTTTTCAGATGAATTTGGATACGAGTTAATGTACTCTGTTAATACTTCAGGAACCGATTGATACGAGTTACCTACTTCATAACTCAATTTTGCATAATTTAAAGAAGCATCCTCTTTCATTTTAGCATCAAAATCCATTTCTGATGCATTTTTGAATGCGTTTAATGCTTCATTTTTTTTATCTATTTTCAAATAACATTCTGCTAAATGATAATAGGCATTTTGAGCAACTGAATTTTCACCATCAATTATTTTATTAAACTCTGATATAGCTGCTTGAAATTCATTTCTTTGATAATACACATAGCCTAATTGGTAATGATCCGTGTTTGACCATTTACCTTTTTTACCTTTATAAGCTTTTAAATAAGATAAAGCTTCATCATACTTTTTTAAATTAAAAAAACTCTCCCCAATAATTTTATTTAATTGCGAACGCTCTTCATCATCCATAGCTAACGGTAAACGTTGACTCGCTAAATCGATAGCTTTATCAAAATTACCAAGCTTAAAATTCATGTCAGCTTGAAAATAAGCCATTTTTTCTTGATATTTTTCTTGGTCTTGTACCTGATCAAAATAAGAGGTGGCTTCTTTATAATCGTCGCCCTGATATGCCAAAAAGCCTAAGTAATACTTTGCTTGGGCTCCATAAAGATCGGAATCTTCAATGTGATTGAAATATTTTTTAGATCCTTTCTTTTGGTTCGTATGAAATAACGAATACCCCTTTTTAAAATAATAATGTTCTTTTTCTTTTAAACTCAAGTTCCCTTCATCAACTCGTTCAAACCATTTTAATGCATAGGAATATTTACTATTTCTAAAATAGTAATCACCTACATCGTTAAAGGCTGCGTTTCTTTTTGTACTTGTTGGATAATTCTCCACGAAACTCTCCATTAAATCATCGGCATTTCTTTGATTTAAACGAACAGCACAATTAGCTATGTAATATTCACAATCTCCTTTTACTTGAACATCAGTAACAGCGTTTTTTATTTTCTCAAATAAAGTTTGTGACACCAAATATTGCTCTGACTGATACAACGAAAGTGCTTTTAAATACTTAACATTATCATGTGTATATATTTTTGTTTGCTGAGCACTACTTTTTCCTAGAATAATAAAGAATAATAATGCTGCTAATATATGTTGTTTCTTCATAAAATATCGTTACAAATTGTTTGCTCAAAAAACCCGCATAAAAATACGGCAAGCTATATTGAATAACGAACAAAATCAAAGATAATTATACCTATTTTATCAATATTATTGGAAAAGCTAAAGAAGTGAGAATTGGTGCTATATTTTTCACTAAAAAAACATATATCTTTTAATTTTTTAAGCTCAAGTGTTATTTTTTGTTGTTACTTTTACGACTATAACCTATTTTTTATGTCAAATACCATTTTAGAATTAAAAGATGTTTCTATTTTTCAAAAAGAAAACCTTGTCCTTTCTGATGTTAATTTAAAAATTAATAAAGGAGAATTTATTTATTTGATTGGAAAAACTGGCTCTGGAAAAAGTAGTTTTATGAAAACGTTATACGCTGATTTACCTTTACAAAAAGGAGAAGGAGCTATAGTTGGACATGATCTTGTATCATTAAAAGAAAAAGAAATTCCGTTTTTAAGAAGAAAATTAGGTATTGTATTTCAGGATTTTAAACTATTAAGTGATAGAACTGTATTTGCTAATTTAGAATTTGTTTTAAAAGCTACTGGCTGGAAAAACAAAAGTGAAATGAAACAAAAAATAGAAGGTGTTTTAAATAAAGTAGGAATGGAATCTAAAGGATTTAAATTCCCCCATCAATTATCAGGAGGTGAGCAACAACGAATTGCTATTGCTAGAGCCTTATTAAACGACCCGGAATTGATTCTTGCTGATGAACCTACAGGTAACCTAGATCCACAAACAAGTGTAGAGGTTATGGGAATTTTAAGAGAGATAAATCAAAATGGAAATACTATTTTAATGGCCACACATGACTATGCGTTAATTTTAAAATACCCTTCAAAAACGCTAAAATTACAAGACAATAAAATATTTGAGGTGGTGCAAAAGAAATCTTAATCCGGTAATGCTAAATTAAAAGTATGTTATCAATATTGATTCCTACATATAATTACGATGTAACTCTTTTGGTAAATAGCTTACTAGAACAAACAAAAGAACTAAATCTGGTGTATGAAATAATCGTTCTAGATGATGGCTCACCAAATGATTTAAGTGAGATGATTGTTACTTTATCTAATTTAGAAAATGTAAAACTTATACAAGCAAATAAAAACTCTGGCTTAGCGTCAGCCAGAAATGCTTTAGGAAAAGCTTCAAAATATGACTGGCTACTTTTTTTAGATGCTGATATTATCCCTAAATCTTCTTTTTTTATTAAAGAATACCTAAAACATATATCTTCTGAAAATCAAATTATTTATGGGGGGCTTGCGTATCAAAAAAAGGAAAACAAAAACAGCTTACGCTATAAATTTGGTGTAAAAAGAGAAGCAATTTCTTCAAGAAAAAGAATAAAAAACTCCCTTTCGAATTTTCATTGTTCAAACACCCTAATACAAAGAAGACTTTTTTTAGAGGTTGAATTTGACTCAAACATTACTTGTTATGGTCATGAAGACACTGTGTTTCAATTCAATATTTATCAGAAAGGTATAAACATATTGCATATAGATAATTACGTTTACCACTTAGGGATTGACTCAAATGATATTTTTTTAAAGAAAACAAAAGAGAGCATCAATACGTTATTCAAATTAGAGAATGACAAAAAACTCCCTAGTAATTACACTTCTATACAAAAAGCCCATACCTTTTTAAGAAAAATTAAACTGGATAAATTATTCTTAAAATCCACCAATATTTTTATCTCTGGTATTTTAAAAAACTTAAATTCTAATACCCCTTCATTATTTTTATTTGATATCTTTAAATTAAATTATTTTTGCTCCTTAAAGTTAAAAAAAAGATGCCTTTCTTCTCTGTAATTATACCGTTGTACAATAAAGAAGCCCATATTTTAGATACCTTAAAAAGTGTTTATGATCAAAGTTTTACCGATTATGAGATTATTATTGTAAACGATGGGTCTACAGACAATAGCTGGGAGAAAATAAAGGATTTTGAAAATTCAAAATTAAAAATTTTTAATAACGAAAATCAAGGTGTTTCACAAGCTAGAAACTTTGCTATGAAACAAGCAAAAGGGGATTACCTTGCCTTTTTAGATGCTGATGATTTTTGGAAAAATAGCCACTTACAGGATTTATTTGACCTTACACAAAATTATCCAAACTGCGGATTATATTGTACTAATTATATATTTGATTACGGTAATAATTTTAGAATAAGTCCAAAGTTCCCTAATTTACCAGCAGATCATAATTGGAGTGGTATTGTTTCTGATTTTTTTTTAGCCAGTTTAAAGTTCCGAATTGCAACTACTATTTCGGTAGCCATACCAAAAGAAGTCATCCGTACTATTGGTTTATTTGACACCAATTTTACTTCAGGACAAGACACGGATTACTGGACAAGAATTGCACTACAATACCCAGTATCTTTTGTAAAAAAAAGAAGCGCTATAATAAATGTCTCAGCTGATAATAGAATATCAAATACCCATGCCAGCAAACGACGCTTTATGACTTTTGAGAAGTTTTCAGAAGAAGAAAAAAAGAATATATCTCTTAAAAAGTTTAATGATATGCATCGGGCTGAATTAGCAATTAAACATAAAATAGTAGGAGATACTAAAATAGTTGACTTTTATAAATCAGATATTGATTACGGCAATATTAATTGGAAAAAAAAACTATTACTAAAATTACCTACCTCAATTTTAATTCTTCTTTGGAAATTTAAGCAGTGGTTAAAAACTAAGAAGATTGATTCTTATATTTAAGAAAATCTTTATAATGTCTTATATAATCTTCCTCTATAAATACATCAGAAGATATAACTAAACAAACACTTCCTGCTGAAAAATTATTCAATTCGCGCCATATTCCTTCGACTATTAGTAAGCCTTTATCTGGTTTATTTAATGTTGCTATTTTTTTTTCTTTACCATCATCCAATAACACATCAAAACTACCACTTAACGCAATTAAAAACTCCTGCTGCTCTATATGGGAATGACCACCCCTACTTGAATCACTAGGTACATCATATAAATAATATACCCGTTTCATTTCAAAAGGAATTACCTCCTTTTCTACAACAGATAAATTTCCTCTTGGATCTTTTATTTTCGGTATTTGTATGATTACACTATCTGCTAATTCTGTTCTTTTCATTCTTGCAATTTTCTTAATTCCCTACTCCCTTTTAGCATTTCCTTATATGATTTAAATATAGTGTTAATCTTTATTCTACCCTGTTTAATATCGAAAAGTAATTGAATTAACATCCATAAAGGAAAACTTTTAGGAAAAACTTTAGAAAAAACAGCTCCTTTAGTAATGTATCGCTTAGAGTATTCATATTTCATACCTGTACTCAAACTAAGATGTTTAACTATTTTTCCTTTATAAAAAGAGATGTTTTTACTCGTATTAACTTCAACATCTTTTATAAAAACGGATTCCTCTCCACTATTAAAAAACTGAGAACCTAACCCGAACCAAGTATTAAATACTACTTTATTGTTTATATCTCTCCTGTTAATCAACATTTCTACAGAACAAATGTTCAACTTTTGAAAAGCATTTAACTGCAATATAGATTTTTCGGGATATACTCTATGCAAACAATCCTTTTTTGATTCAACTTGAAACACAATAAGTCCTGAATTTGGAAAAGCAGAAAAACCATTTACTATTTGTTTCTCAAAATCTTTTAAGTATACCAAATCATCATCAGCAATCAAGCACCAATCCTTAGTTGCGTGTTGTAATGCTAAATTTCTACTTTTAGACACCCCTCGTTCAAAAGAATTTATAACTTTAACAGTTGATATTTCAGACGACAAAACTGTATTTGAAGTTGTTTGATTTACTACAATAATATCTAAATTTATTAAATTATGATGAGGAAACATTGCATGGAGAAAATCAAAATTCTCTCTATTCATTGTCGCTATTAAAATTTGAAAGTTTATTTTTGAACTCATCATAAACAAAAGTAACTTATTTTTTATAATGAAAATTTTATTAGTCGGTGAATATAGCGGGTTACATAATTCTCTTAAGGCAGGATTAATCAAGTTAAATCATAAGGTTACTCTTGTTTCTAGTGGTGATGGTTTTAAGAATTACCCTTCTGATTTTTATATTAAAGCAACATTTATTGAAAAATATTTTCTCTTAAAGATATTTTTCAAACTATTAAGAAGAATTCATTTTATCGATTTAGAAAAAATAGAGGTCGGTATAAGAGCTTATATGATATTAAAAAAACTGAAAGGTTTTGATATTGTACAACTTATTAATATTGATGCTTGCAGTAGCTATCCTTTTATTGAAAAAAAAATAGTCTCATTGCTAAAAAAACAGAATAAGAAACTATTTTTATTATCTGCAGGAACTGATTATTATAGTATCCAATACGCATATTCTAAAAAATTCAGATACTCAATTTTAACACCACTATTTGAAAAAAAAGTTTCAAAGAAATATTTTAAACCTGCTTTGAAATTCATCACTAAACCATATATAAAGTTGAGCGCTTATGTTTACAAAAATATTAATGGTGTTATTTCTTCTGATTTAGATTATCATATTCCAATGGTTAATCATCCAAAGTACCTAGGCTTGGTTCCTAACTGTATTATTTACGACGAATTTAATTCCGATCTGCCACAAATCAATGATAAAGTAATTATATTTCATGGAATTAATAATTATAATTATTATAAAAAAGGAAATGACATTTTTGAAGAAGCCCTTGATATTCTTTCTAAGAAGCACGCGGATAAAATTGAAATAATTACAACAAGAAGTATTCCATACACAGCATATATTAATGCTTACAATAAAGCTCACATACTTCTTGATCAAGTATATGCATATGATCAAGGCTACAATGCATTAGAAGCAATGGCCAAAGGAAAAGTAGTTTTTACCGGTGCAGAGCAAGAATGGTTGACTTATTACAATTTAAAAGAAGATACTGTTGCAATTAACGCACTACCTAATGCTACAGAAATCGCCAAAAAACTTGAATGGTTGGTTTTAAACCCTCACCAAATAGAGATCATTTCTAAAAATGCAAGAGCTTTTATTGAACGTGAACATAATTATATAAAATCCGCACAAAAATATTTAGATAAATGGTCTTCAAATTAAATTGAAACCTATCATCTATTTCTTCTAGCATAAAAAACTAAGAGTCTAACCGGCTTATAATTTTGGCAGGACAACCACCTATAATAACATTATCAGGAAAACTTTTGGTTACAACTGCCCCAGTAGCTACAACACTGTTCTCTCCAATAACAACACCTTTTAATATGGTAACATTATTCCCTATAAACACATTGTTTTCTATTATTACTTCTTTTGGGGTTGGATCGGTTTGTTTTCTATTATTCTTGTCCAAATCATGAAAATTACTATCCGAAATATTGCAATTATAGCCTATCAAGACATTATTTTTAATAACCACTTTTTTTTCTGAAACTATAGAAAATGAATTATTTACGTTAATATTATCTCCAAAAATGATGCAAGAATCCTTACTCCTTGCTTCTATATATACATAAGTATTATAAAATAGTGGTGAGTTTATCACTCCAAAATTTACATTATCGCCAAAATTAATTTGTCCATTCCCTCTCAATACAACAGGTTGGTTAGACTTAAATATTCCTTTTACACAATTATTCGTTGAAAACGATTTAAAACAGCATCTTCTTAAAAAGAAAAAAAAACGAGCTAAAACTTTTTTAAACATAAAACCTTTTTTTATTTAAACATCTATATTTATATTACCTATTAAATACTTTCTTAAAAGGAATATAATTATTGCAAAAGATATTACACTCCTGATAAAATGTGCAAATACAATTCCTTCTGCTCCCATTTGTTTTATAAAAAAAGTAGACAAACTATAAAATACCACCAGTGAAAATAGCTCGGTAATAACAAATTCTTTTACCATTTTTTTTGCCAAAAATTGGTGTGCAATAATTATTGAAGCTACTTTTATAAAATCGCCTAATAATTGCCATTTAAATAATGGCCTCATAGCCAAAAATTCTTCGCCATGCGTTATATCAATAACCCAATCTTTTAAAACAAAAATTAACACCATACCCGTAGCGAACAAAGGCAGTAGTGTTTTATATATATTAAATACTTCTTTTCTGAATTCAACACTAGTTTTTATCACCGAAAATTTAGGTATTACATATAGTGTTAAAATCGCAGATGAAAACATTAAATATTGTCGTGATAAATTTGTCATAGCTGTCCAATATCCCGCATCGGCTTCACTAATTTGATTTTTTAAATGACCCCGTAAATCCATTTCCACATAATTCCCTAACAATGTAGCCACAAATGACATTATTGTAAAGCCAAACAATTTATTTCTATAAGGAATTGTAAAGGATATATTTTTATAATCTAAGTATTCCCTTAACGTTTTTGAAAAGAAATAAAACAAAACAAAAAACTGCATAATTGGCAAAATAGCTATTGCAAACAACGCTCCATTTAAGTTTTTATAATATAGTAACGAAATTAATAATACAACACCTAAACAATAGCTTATCAACTCAATTTTTACAAATTTTTTATAAGCAGACAACCCATTTATAATCCCGTAAAATATTCTATGTAAAGCAATAAAGGGGACCGAAATAGCCAAAACCTTAAAAATAAAACTAAAATCATCCCCCTCTGAGAACAACTGCTCATTCCAATAGGATGCTCCAAAAAACAAAACACAAAAAGAAATAACACTAGTAAAAAATAGGTATACAAAAGTGGTAGAAAACAATTTCAAAAGCTCCTCTTTATTCTCCTTATGTTCAGCAACATATTTTACAATTCCATTAAACATTCCTAATGTTGAAAAGGATTGAATCATTGGAATTATATTCCTCAAATCACCAATGAAAGCTACTCCCGCTGGCCCTAGCTTTTCAGCCACAATTCGTTGAGAAACCACTGCCAATACTGTTCTTACACCTATGGATCCTGAATTTAAAGATGTAATCTTTAACAATAAATTATTTTTTATAAAAGCAGGTAACTTCAACTAAAATTGATTTAAAATGGACACTATTTTTTGTGTATCAACACTTGTCTGAACAGGACTAATTGGTAAACTTAATACTTCATCATGTATCTGCTCAGTAACTGATAATTTTAAATAAGCAAATTCCTGTAATGCCTTTTGTTTATGTGGCGGAATTGGATAATGAATAACCGTTTGAACTCCATTTTTTAATAAATACTCTTGTAACTCCCCCCTTTTTTTACAGCGAATTACAAACACATGAAATACATGATCCATTGAACCTTTATATTTTGGTAAACAAATTTTATCATTGTTTATATGCTTAATATAATATTTTGCTATTGCTCTTCTATTACTATTATCTGCATCTAACTGCTTTAGTTTTATTGATAAAAAAGCGGCTTGCAATTCATCCAATCTAGAATTCACCCCTTTTATGTCATTCTTATATTTTTCAGAAGTACCATAATTCCTAAGCTTTATAATCACTTCAAACAATGCTAAGTCGTTTGTTGTAATTGCTCCTCCATCTCCTAACGCTCCTAAATTTTTACTTGGATAAAAACTAAACGCGCCTGCATTGGAAAGGTTACCTGATTTTAAATTATTTACATCCATTGCTCCATGAGACTGGGCTGCATCTTCTATAACTAATAGGTCGTGCTTTTTAGCTAATATATTAATAGCCGCCATATCGGCCAATTCACCATACAAATGCACAGCCAAAATCATTTTTGTTTTAGACGTAATTTGTTTTGCTATATTTTCTGAAGAAATATTAAAACCTTCATAATCTGGCTCTACAAAAACAGGGGTTAATCCCGCATTAATAACTCCTAAAATTGAAGCTATGTATGTATTTGCAGGTACCAAAACCTCATCTCCTAATTTTAGCTTTCCTAATTGAATATATCCGTTACACAATAATGTTATTGCGTCCAAACCGCTAGCTACACCTACGCAATGATTTGTTCCGCAGTACCTAGCAAATTCCCTTTCAAATTGAGCTACTTTTTTTCCTAAAATACAATGACCCACTTTTAAAAAATCTGAAAATGCTTTTTTAAACGCTTCTTCAAACCGGGCATTTAGTTGCTGTACATCCAAAAACTTAATCATATAAATACTTGTGATAAATTTTTATAATTATTTGTTTCAATTTTATAGGTTTTATACGTAGTTGATCTTGCTCCAAAACCTTCTTTCCAAAATAACAATCCTTTATTTACTGATTTCCCATGATTTTCTGTAGAAATCCCAAAATCAAAAAATTCCTTATCTTTGAAAACTTCTGATATTAAATGGTCATGTAAAAAGTCTAAGCTTCCTAATTTACTTTTATCCTCATTCCCTGAAATATATTGTGAATGTGCCACTTTATTCGTTTCAAAAATAGTAGTTCCAGCCACCAGTTTATTTCCATCATACACATTAAATTGTCGAATATTTTTTGGAAACATCTGCTTCAATTGTGTGATTTCACCTAAACTATGTACAGGACATGCATTGTGCTTTTCCTTCAAATTAGGAATTAATATTTCATTCCAAAAAGGGTCCATTTTATCTTCTTCAATAATTTTCAACCCGCATTTCACCGCTCTATTGAATCCTTCTTTTCTACCACTTGAAAAAGGTATATTAGTACTTTTCTTTATAGTTGAAGAAATATCTACTTTAATAATCGAAGCTCCCAATAAAAACTGAATATATTCAAATTCACTACTTGGACTTGAGGTATATATTGTAGGTAATTCCTTTAGAAACAGTTGTCCAATTTTATTTTTAGCGAGGTATTTAAGTGTTTTTTCAAAAATAAAAACATAATCTTCAAACTTTGTTTTTGACTTAATTATAAACCCGCCATAGGTTAATCCTTGATGTGAATAAAGTTTTTCTTCCGCATAATTTGCAGGTAAAACAGCTACAAGTTTTCCTTTTTTAAAGCACAATAATGAATAATCTTCAAATCTTTCTTTATGATAGTCCATAAAATCTCGATTAAACAAAAAAGTTGCATTTTTTGCTGATGCTATAAATTCATTCCAAAGGGGCTTATCCTTGGATTCATATCGTCTAATTTCTATCAATGAATTATGTTTTATTGTGAAGTAAAAATAGTGTTTTTAAACTGAACAAATAATCAATACCTAAACGGATTATTATGATTTATATTTTGTTTGTATATTCACGGCAACTTAAAATTAATAACATGTCTAAAATACTACTTACATTATCTTTATTAGTCACTATTTTTTCTAGTAACGCTCAAGATTTACCTGTAAATGCAAAATCAGGAAAAATAACATTCATGAAAACTGTTGATGCCAAAGGACTTACCGCACAACAATTATATGATATTGCTAAAGAATGGGGAGGGAAACAAAATTTCACGATTGAAGAAGATCAAGCAGGGGCTAAAATAACGTACAAAGGCTCTTGTAAAGTAAAATATCCTGTGTCAAAAAGCGCAGAAAAATCAAGTGGAGATGTTGCCTTTAAATTTCAATTTGGAGCAAAAGAAGGAAAATATCGCTATATATTCACAAATTTCACACACACTGGAGATCCTGAAGATGCTGGTGCTTTAGAAGATGCTGAGCCTGATTGCACTTTTAAAAGCATCTCTATGCGTGGATGGACTGTGTTAAAAAAAGAAACACATAAAGAATTATTAAAAACAATAGAAGCCTTAACAAAAAAGATTACTGCAGAACAAAATGACCCTACCAAGAGTGATGATTGGTAGTTTACTGTTATTATTAAATACTAAAAAAGGCTAATGAATATTCATTAGCCTTTTTTAGTATTTAATATTTTATTGACTCTTTCTGTGCTTCTTTAAATTCAAAAAGAATTTCTTTTACTATTTCTGCAGCAGGTTTTATATCATGTATTAAGCCTGCAACTTGTCCTATCTCCAATTCACCTTCTTCTAAATCGCCTTCAAACATTCCTTTCTTAGCTCTTGCCCTCCCAAGTAATTCTTTAAGTTGATCGACGTTTGGGTTTGTTTTATAAAGTTCTTGTAAATCATTATAAAATTTATTTTTCACCAATCTAACAGGCGCTAATTCTTTTAAAGTAAGTTGTGTATCTCCATCTTGTGCGTTAACCACTACATCTTTAAAACTTTGATGTGCTGATGATTCTTCACTAGCTACAAACCTACTTCCTACTTGTACTCCATCAGCACCTAAAATCATCGTTGCCAACATTGCTCTTCCAGTAGCTATTCCACCTGCTGCTATTAAAGGTATTTGTATCGCTTCATTTACCATAGGAATTAAAGTTAGCGTGGTTGTTTCATCCCTACCGTTATGACCTCCAGCTTCAAAGCCTTCCGCTACTATTGCATCTACACCTGCCGCTTCTGCTTTTAACGCAAACTTTACATTACTTACTACATGAACCACTATAACCCCACGTTCCTTTAACCATGAGGTCCAGGTTTTAGGGTTTCCTGCTGAAGTGAATACTATCGGAACTTTTTCTTCAATGATAATATCCATAATTTCAGTTATGTTAGGATAAAGCATTGGTACATTAACGCCAAAAGGTTTTGAAGTTGCCTTTTTACACTTTTGTATGTGTTTTCTTAACACATCAGGATACATTGATCCAGCCCCTATTAATCCTAATCCTCCTGAATTACTTACCGCTGAGGCCAATTTCCAACCAGAGTTCCAAATCATTCCTGCTTGAACAATTGGATGCTCTATATTAAAAAGTTTACATATTTTATTTTCCATAAATCAATAAAAATCCTTTCTGAAATGTACAGAAAGGATCTAAAAATTAGCTTGTTAATTAATATTATTCTTTAACTAATTTTAATGTTTGTGATACATTTCTATTAGTAAATTTTAACAGGTAAATTCCACTATTTAAATGTGAAACTTTTATTTTGTTGTTTGTAGCATTTATCTCCTGAGTGATTATTTTTTTTCCTAAAACATTAAATACCGTTACAGAAGACTGCCGCATACTTTTAGGCAAATTAACTTTAATATTATCAGTTGCTGGGTTAGGATAAATTGAAATCGTTTCATTTAATTCTAACTCATTTACTGTAAGTGATCGAGCCAACTCTAAGTTTGGAATCCCATACCCTAGCTCATAATTTGGTGTTGTATAAATCGAAGCAGACTCCTTAACATATTGAATTATTTCTGCATTAGTCTTCCCCGGCAAAGATTGCCATAAACAAGCCACACCACCCGTTAATAATGGTGAAGAGTATGATGTTCCGTTACCTGCAGTAACTGTCCCAGAAGTATTAATATACGAAGCTCCTTGCCCTTGAACACAAACATCGGGTTTGAGTCTATTATCTGAAGTAGGTCCTTTTGAACTAAACGAGGCATAGGTTCCTGCGGAATTTACTGCTCCAATTGTTAATACATTTGGTCCATCTGCTGGCACTCCAACTCTACCTCCCCATGCAGCATTGTTACCAGAATTTCCCGCCGCATTAATTACCACCATTCCTTTAGTGTATGCCAACTCAGCTCCTCGAGTTATAAATGATGTATTTCCATCCAAATCAGTGGTATAGTCATAATCATATTTTGATTCATCGAATGTTGAATACCCTAATGAAGTGTTAATTATATCTACTCCTACATAATCAGCTTGCTCTGCTGCCATTACCCAGTAAGTTTCCTCAGCTGGGGTTTCTGGTGTTGCATCTTCCGATATATAAAGATAAAAACTAGCCTCAGGTGCTGAACCAATATACTTGGTTGCTCCATCATAATACCCTGCTATAAATGACAATACATTAGAACCGTGTGAATTACCCGTATAAAAGTTCGCAGAATCATTTACAAAATCATACCCTCCTAAAATTTGTCCGTTAGTTCTAATTTTATCAAACCCAGCATTCGTATCAACATTAGGGAAACCTGCATCAATAACAGCTATTGTCATTCCAGCTCCTGTAAAATCCAACTCATGTAATTTATGAGCCTTGAACATTTCTATCTGATTTTGGGCTTGGCCATAATCATAAGTAATTCGTAAGACGTTATCCGTTGGGAATTTGTTTATTGGTGTTCTTGTTGAATTGTCATTTACAACCCTGCTCCCTGGGTTCAATGAATCATCAGCATATTCTATACTACTAACATACGTATATGTAGCTGGCAAAGCATTAATATCTGCTTGCGATCCAATAACATGAATTGCATTTAACCATTTAGAAGCACCTATATAAGTAATTCCTGTTGCATTGGAGATATCAGTTATATAACTTGGTGTTATAGGAACATCAGAAAAATTAAGAGAAATCCCTTGATTTGTTCTTCTATCCAAGGCTTTTTGAGAAAGCATTGTTAATGGGTTAGCCAAATAAGTAGCTACATTATCTTTACCTCCAAGATAAACCCAAGCATGTTCTTGAGCATAAGAAAGGTTAATACTTATAAAAAAGATAAATAGTAATAGTTTGTTCATGATCATAGTTTTAGGGGTGTTTTCAGCAAGTTACGAAATTACTCCCGAACCTACCAATTCGTCATCGATGTAAAATGCAGTAAATTGCCCTTCTGTTATTGCACTTTGAGGTGTTTCAAAATGAACATACAGCCCTTTTTCATGCTTATATAACATTGCATTTTGTAAGGGTTGACGGTATCTAATTCTAGCTTTAATTACTAATGAAGCTCCATTTTCTAAACACATATCTTCTCTAACCCAATGAATTTCATCATTTGCAATAAGTAATGCACTTCTGAATAAACCTGGATGTGTACTCCCTTGACCTGTGTAAATAATATTCTTTTGTACATCAGTGTCAATAACAAATAATGGCTCTGGAGTACCTCCCACAGCTAATCCTTTTCGTTGTCCTTTTGTAAAATAGTGTGCCCCCTGATGTTTTCCTACTATTTTCCCATCATTGGCATTATACTCATATTTCTTAGCTAAAAAAGACACTTCTTCTTCCTTATTTGAAAAAACAGGTTTTGTTACATTATAAATTGGATTGCTAGCTGCTACTTCAATAATCACTCCTTCTTTGGGAGCTAACTTTTGCTGTAAAAAATCTGGTAATCGTACTTTTCCAATAAAGCAAAGTCCTTGAGAATCTTTTTTATCAGCTGTTACTAAGTCTTGTTCTGCAGCAATTTTTCTTACTTCCGGCTTAGTCAATTCTCCTATTGGAAACATTGCTTTTGACAGTTGCTCTTGGGATAATTGGCATAAAAAATAGGATTGATCTTTGTTTCCGTCTACCCCAGCTTTTAACTGATATATTTCTTTATCGTTTTCTTTTATTATTCCTTTTCTACAATAATGCCCCGTTGCTACATAATCAGCTCCTAAGTCCATTGCTATTTTCAAAAACACATCAAACTTTATTTCTCTATTACACAGTACATCAGGATTAGGAGTCCGTCCAATTTCGTATTCTTTAAACATATAGTCCACAATACGATCTTTATATTCCACAGACAGATCTACCGTTTGAAATGGGATTCCTAATTTTTCAGCAACTAACATTGCATCATTACTGTCATCCAACCACGGACATTCATTAGATATAGTTACTGTATCATCATGCCAATTTTTCATAAACAATCCAATTACCTCATACCCTTGCTCTTTTAACAAATATGCTGTGACGCTTGAATCAACTCCTCCAGACAAACCAACTATTACTCTTTTCACGTGTATTTACTATTTTTTTTTAATGTCAAATGAAACTCTCTTTTAATCATTCCATAAATGAAAACATACTTAATACGTTTATTTCATTTTTTTTGACAACTTTTTTTGAAAGTGCAAAGTTACGAATAAAAAAAAGCCCCTAAAGGCTTTTTAATATTGTTCGTTATTTACACCCTTATTTTTATTACTTTTTCTTCTTTTTAGCAGGGTTGTTAGATAGGGTATAGTCTTTCTTTTTTACCACCTTTCCGTTTTCATAATACTTCCAAACCCCTTGCGGTTTATCCATTTTATATTTCCCAGTTAATGATTTTTTACCAGATTTATCATACTCTACAAACGGACCATTTGTTTTTCCGTTAACAAATAAATACTCACTTGTTAATTTTCCATTCGGTGCATATAATAATTTTTTCCCATGTAACACATCATTTTTAAACTCTTGAGTTTGTAATACTTTCCCATCCTCATAATAGGAGGTTTTTACTCCGTTCAACTTACCATTTTCATATTGTTCGTTTTCTATTAAAACACCTGTATTTCTTTCATACGATGACCATTTCCCAATACGTTGTTTACCTTTCATCTTTCCTTCAGACAGAAACACCCCTCTTGAAGTATAATATTTCACTAATACAATATCAGAGTCAGGAGTATACTCTTTTATACATGATGGGTGCTTTCCCTTTGGCTCCTTATGATAAAATTCAAATACTCCTACTTCTTTACCATGATTAAACTGCCCATGATATCGAAGGTTTTTAGTACCTTCATAATATTTTTTCCATTTTCCATGACGTTCTCCGTTTTCATCAAAAGCATTTATGTTTTGTCCGAAAACATTTGACATAAAAAATACAGCTATAAGTAGGATTATTTTTTGCATAGTGTTTTTAATTAACTTTTTTAATAACGCAATTTACTACTATTTAGTATAGCAAAAAAGCTGCCAAAAAATTGGCAGCTTTTGAAATTAAAATATAAACTAAAATCAACTAACGTACTGATATAATTTTTTTCATAGTACTCTTATCCCCAGTACTTACTTTTATAAAGTACATTTGATTTGCAAAAGTTCTATAATCTAAAATTAACTCGGTAACTTTATGATAATAAACTTCATCATCCGTTACAGTTTTCACTAATCTACCTCGTATATCAAACACTTGAATGGTAGCTTCTGAATCACTATCAATTTCGTATTTAATTTTTACTGTATCTACAAAAGGTACAGGGTAAATCGTAAATATTGGTTTATCATCTGTCAATCCAGCTACAACTTTATCATAAACTGTTTCAGAAACTAACACTCTACATTCGTCAAATGCGTTATTTATTACATCTACGGCCTCTGTAATATTTGAATAAGATAAACTTCCAATATTATTTCCTCCTAATGCATCATTTGCCAAATTAAACAAGCCCTGAATAGTATTTGAATTATTCGCATCTAAATACGAAATAACATTTCCAGGAATTTTAAACATCTGAACTGAATTTGCAAGATATTCCTCCGAACCACATTCTACAGTAGCTGCTGTATAGAAATTTTCTTTTAGCTGATGATTCCCTAATAATCCATCTGCATATAAATTAAAGTACAAGGTCATGGTTTGACTTAACAGGTTATTTTTAATTTTACCCCATCTTGGCGCCTTATCAACTAAAGGAACATTATCCCAAGTTCCTGATAAATCATACGTTGCATATCCTTGTAATTTATTTGAAGGACCACCTCCTGGCAACATTTTAAATATATTGTCATTTTGTATATCTCCTAAAAATAAACTAAAATACTTACCGGTATTCTTATCACCGAAATCAAATCGCCCTCCAGAAGCATTTAATGCTCCTAACATAATGTATTTGGCGTTTACTTGTTGGTTTTCAGGAATACATGCTAATCCTCCTGGATTACCATAGAATCCTTGAGTATAACTACAAGATGCTCTAGGTTGCTCTGGATCTGGTTCAGTAATAATAATATCACAAGGAGTTTCACATCCTGAACTATCAGTTACTGTTACCGTATAACTACCAGCTGATAATCCTGTTGCTTGTGCTGTTGTTGCTCCTCCAGGACTCCATAAATAAGTATACTCTGGAGTTCCGCCACTTGGTATTACTGTTGCTACTCCATCGCTTCCGCCATTAGTACTTACTGGACTATCTTCTGTTATTTCACAACTTAACATAGCTGGTTCACCAACAACAACCTCTTCTTCAGTAATACAGCCATTGGCATCAGTAACTTCTACACTATAGGTTCCTGCATACAAGTCACTTAAATCCTGACTCGTTGCTCCGTTACTCCATAAATAAGTGTAATTTGGAGTTCCGCCTGTTACCGTTAAATCAATACTACCATCATTTGCTCCGTAACAACTACAATATGTAGTTGCTCCTTCAGCTTCTGCGGAAGCTTCTAGCTCCAATGGCTCATTGATTCTTACACTACAAGTTGTTTCTGCTTGAGAAGCATCAGTTACTTTTACAGTATGTAATCCCTCACTTAAACTTGTAGCTGTATGGGTATTTTCTCCATTACTCCATGAAAACTTATATGGTGGGACTCCACCTTCTGCAGTTACTTTTGCAGATCCATCTTCTCCATCATAACAAGTTACATCACTATTTTTAGCTACTGTACATCGTAATGCATTTGGAAGACATTCTATAATAATCTCACAAGTTGTATAACATCCTAAGTCATCAGTTACGGTTACACTATGAACACCAACATTCAAACTTATTGCCTGAGCAGTAGTTTCGTCATTATCCCATAAATAAGTATAAGGAGAAGTTCCGCCACTTGGTGTTACTGTTGCTACTCCATCGTTTGCATCATGAGCACTTGATGGGCTATCCTGAGTTATTTCACAACTCAACATATCTGGTTCACCAACTACAACCTCTTTTGTGATTGTACAACCATTTTCATCGGTAACATCTACACTATAAGTTCCTGCGTACAAACCACTTATATCTTGTGTGGTTTCACCTCCAGGACTCCATAAATAAGTATAAGGAGAAGTTCCGCCAGTTACCGTTAAATCAATACTACCATCTGATGCTCCGTAACAACTACAATATATAGTTGCTCCTTCGGCCTCTGCGGAAGCTTCCAGTGCTGCTGGTTCATCAATCCTAACATTACAAGTTGTTTCTGCTAGAGAATCATCGGTTACTGTTACCGTATGTAATCCCTCACTTAAACTTGTAGCTGTCTGAGTATTTTCTCCATTACTCCATGAAAACTTATATGGTGGGACTCCACCTTCTGCAGTTACTTTTGCAGATCCATCTTCTCCATCATAACAAGTTACATCACTATTTTTAGCTACTGTACATCGTAATGCATTTGGAAGACATTCTATAATAATCTCACAAGTTGTATAACATCCTAAGTCATCAGTTACGGTTACACTATGAACACCAACATTCAAACTTATTGCCTGAGCAGTAGTTTCGTCATTATCCCATAAATAAGTATAAGGAGAAGTTCCACCACTTGGTGTTACTGTTGCTACTCCATCGTTTGCATCATGAGCACTTGATGGGCTATCCTGAGTTATTTCACAACTCAACATTCCTGGTTCACCAATAGCTACTTCTTCTGTAGTTGTACATCCCTTAGCGTCTGTTATTGTTACACTATAGGTTCCCGCTACTAAATCACTTAAATCTTCAGTAATTGCTCCGTTGTTCCATAAATAGGTATAGTCTGGTGTTCCACCTGTTACTGTTAAATCAATACTACCATCCGAGCCTCCATAACAACTACAGCTTATTACCGCCCCTCCAATTGCGGAAGCCTCTAATACATCTGGTTCTGTTATCATTATGGTACAACTCGTTACTGCTTGATAAGCATCGGTTACGGTTACTGAATGTAATCCTGCATTTAAATTTGTAGCTGTCTGAGTGTTTTCTCCATTATCCCATAAATACGTATATGGTGTTGCTCCGTATGAGGCAGTTACTGTTGCAGATCCACTAGAATCTCCTTTACATAATACATGATTATTTAGTTCAACGCTACATATTAATTCATTAGGTTCTGTTATCGTAATTTCACATGTTGTTTGACAATTTAAATCATCGGTTACTGTTACTGAATGTACCCCTGCAGTTAAATTTGTGGCAGTTGCATTAGTTTCGCCATTATCCCATAAATAGGTATAAGGAACTTTTCCTCCTTCTGCTACTACTGTTGCTACACCATCACTTCCTCCATTACTACTACATGGACTATCTTGAACGATATTACAAATTAATAAATCAGGTTGAGATATTGCTGTAGATTGTTCTACTGTACACCCATTGGCATCAGTTACGACCACACTATAGATACCTCCTGGTAATCCAACTGGGTCTTCAACCGTTTCTCCATTACTCCATAAATATGTGTATGGTGGTGTTCCACCTGTTACATCTAAATAAAGAGCTCCGTTTGAATCACTGTTACATGTAAGGTGCCCACAAATTATTTCAGCTCTTAATTTATCTGGCTGATTAATTCTTGCACTATTTTCAGCCATACATAACCTTGCATCCGTTATTTTTACAGAATACAATCCTGCAGACAAATCACTAATATCTTTTGTTTTTTTTCCGTTACTCCATAAATACGTATATGGTGGTGTTCCTCCTAATACGTTTAAAATTATTTTTCCATTAGCACCATTATGGCAACTTACATGAAAACGTTCAGTACTAGATGTTATTTCTGATTGCTCCGTTACAGCTACTTCTGCTGAAACCTCAGGACATGTATTTGTTGCTGCAAAAGTATAGGTGTAGGTTCCTGCTCCCCCTAAAGGAAGTGGTGACCATATTCCTCCTGGTTCAGGAGTACCATTTAAAGAGTTAAATAACTCATCAGCGGTTACAACACCTTCAAAACAAATTATTAGATTACAATCCAGTCCTGGATCTTTAGCTCTTTCTATATTTACGGTTGCTACACTACTAACATTAACACAAGGTGCTGTACCCGTTAAAGCATATTTAAACGTACTGGTTGTTGCTCCAGGTGCCGGAGTAAATTTTCCCGCTCCATTATCAAACGTTCCGCCTGTACCACCTGTTCTACTCCAAACTCCACCAGAATCCTCGTCTTTAATTAAATCGAATAAATTTATTGGATCTGTACTACTATCACAAACTTTAGTATCACCATCATCTCCCGCATCGGGTTGTAAATTAATCGTTACTAAGAAACTGTTCTCAGTATCTGGACATGGAGAAACTCCTGCCGTGTAAACATAGATGGTTTGAGTGCTGGTAATTTTATCTCCCGCACTTAAAGAATTACCTGTTCCTCCTGTTCCTGTAAAATAGGCTCCATTGGTTAAAGCTGGTAAAATATACTCATCACATTTTGTTTCATCGGATGGATCGTCTGCCAATGGTGTATCATTAATCGTTACTAAGAAACTGTTCTCAGTATCTGGACATGGAGAAACTCCTGCTGTATAAACATAGATGGTTTGAGTGCTGGTAATTTTATCTCCTGCACTTAAAGAATTACCTGTTCCTCCTGTTCCTGTAAAATAGGCTCCATTGGTTAAAGCTGGTAAAATATACTCATCACATTTTGTTTCATCGGATGGATCGTCTGCCAATGGTGTATCATTAATCGTTACTAAGAAACTGTTCTCAATATCTGGACATGGAGAAACTCCTGCCGTATAAACATAGATGGTTTGAGTGCTGGTAATTTTATCTCCCGCACCTAAAGAATTACCTGTTCCACCTGTTCCTGTAAAATAGGCTCCATTGGTTAAGGCTGGTAAAATATATTCATCACATTTTGTTTCATCGGATGGATCGTCTGCCAATGGTGTATCATTAATCGTTACTAAGAAACTGTTCTCTGCATTTTGACAAGGAGCCACTCCTGCTGCATAAACATATATGGTTTGAGTGCTGGTAATTTTATCTCCCGCACTTAAAGAATTCCCTGCTCCACCTGTTCCCGTAAAATAGGCTCCATTGGTTAAAGCTGGTAAAATATACTCATCACATTTTGTTTCATCGGATGGATCGTCTGCCACTGCATCCTCACAACAAATTGCTAAAGTAACATCTGTCATTACTGTACAGCTAGCACCATTACCATCAACAATTTCATTATCAGTAACGGTTACATAGTATTTACCAGGACTTACTCCAGCGGGATCTTCTACATTAGAAGAAAAACCGCCTCCTTCTTTAGTCCAATCATACGAATAAGACCCTGAACCACCTTTAACAGTTAAATCAATATCAATAGTGGAAGCTGATTTACATTCTGCAGTTGCTGAAGCTTGTAACGGTGGTTTAATTTCAATTTCTGAAGAAAAACCACATTTAGGAGATATTTCTTTACAATCATGATTTGGACATGTACTAGGCTTACCAGCATCTGTCCATGATTGAATAATGTCAACCAATTTTAAGTTATCACCACAAGTGTACTCAATATCACCATAATACCTTGGTGTTGAGGAATTTTTCTCGATAGTTTCTATACAACGAGAAATAGAGCAGGAGCCTGTTAAGCTCCCTTGATCATCATATGTATTTAGCGTTCCGAAAATAGCAAAAGAAGTACGTGTAGAACCTGTGTCATTTACCAATGTTAACCACAATTGAGCTGTTATAGACTCATTTCCATCACATGAGTTACATTCATTTTCTGCAACTAAGAAAGCGTCTAAAACATACAAATCCTTAGAAGTACAATCACCCGTAAGTATAGTACAATCATCTGCATGTGTAGGATTTACAATATCAAAATCTGGTGACCCTTCTGGGTTTGGACAAGGGGCTTGCGCAAAAACATTCGTAAAAAAACTAATTGCAATAAAAAAAGCTAAAAGCACGTTCCTTTTTTTTACAAAAAGAAAGCTTTTAGCAGTTGTTTTCATCATTCTGAGAAAAAAGCACGTGACCACGGACTTTTTGAGTAGGATAGTGTTTTCCATAACATAAACTTTTAAAAATCGGTTAATTTTTAAAGTTTCCTTGGAGGATAGATTTGGCTGGGTATTTTATTATTATTCACAAAAACTAAGTCTCAAGTAGGGGTGAGATTTAATATACATCGTATTTACTATACTTCCGTTATTTGTGTAATTACAATTGAGTATAAAAAAAGCACCCAATTGTTTTAGGTGCTTATAAAGATACGATATTTTACTCTAAATCAGAGCCTTACGTTTTAAATTATTTCTTTTTGGTGTTTTTCTGCTTTTCAGCCTCTTCCATCATTTCTTGCATTTTTTTCTGGAATTTATTTTGCTTCTTAGGCTTCTTTTTATTCTCGTTTATCTGTGCTAAAATTTTCTCGTCATCAATGAAAAACTTCTTGATAGCCAACATAATGGTAATGGTTAATAAGTTAGAGACAAAGTAATACAAACTCAATCCACTTGCATAATTATTAAAGAAAATCAACATCATTAATGGAGAGAAATACAACATGTATTTCATCATTTTTTGCATATCTGGCATTCCTTCTTGCACTGGTTGCTGCATGTTTGCTTGTTGACTTTGTGTCATACGCATGTAAAAGAATATTGCTACAGAAGCAAATACTGGGAATAAACTTACATGATCACCATACATTGGTATTTTAAATGGCAATTTTAACACCTCATCATACGCTGATAAATCTTCTGCCCATAAAAAGTTTTTCTGACGCAATCCTATTTCAGATGGAAAGAAACGGAATAAAGCAAAGAATATAGGCATTTGCAATACTGCTGGTATACAACCAGACATCATGCTTACACCAGATTCACGTTGCATTTTCATAGTTTCCTGCTGACGCTTCATTGCATCTTTCTTATCCGGGTACTTTGCGTTAATTTTTTCCATTTCCGGGCGGATTACCTTCATTTTCGCACTAGATAAGTATGACTTGTATACTAATGGTGACATGAAAATACGCACTACAATCGTCATTAAAATAATGATTGCCCCAAACCCTAAACTAGCTCCTAAATTGGCACTTAAAAACCCGAATATTGGAATGAATAAAAATTTGTTTATCCAACCAAAAATCCCCCATCCTAAGTTTACATTTTTCTCTAAACCTAAATCTTCGTAAGCTTTTAAAATCTTATAATCGTTTGGCCCATAATACCATGACATGTTTTGACTAATTTCTCCTCCAGCCACATTCAATTGAGTATGTAATTCAAAGCCTTTTATAAAATCTGCCTCAGTAGTATCACTTTCAATATAACCATCTTGCTTAACAGTAATCTTCTCAAAAATAGTATCTGCTAATAATATAGAAGAAAAGAAGTGTTGTTTAAAACCTACCCAGTTTACATTTTCAGCGATGTCATCATTTTCAGTTATTCCTAAGCACTCTAAGTCACCATCTTGAAAAAAGTGAATAGCAGTATTTTCGTTTTCATATTTTAAACTTTTCTCATTAACACGAGCTTTTAACTTCCAGTTTAAATCTACTCCATTAGAGGTATTAATTACATTATTAAGTCCTTGAGATTTAATGGTAAAATCTACCATATAATTATCAGCCTTAATTTCATACCTGTATTCTAAAAACTGAGTTGGAGACACTTTCAGCTTCATAGAAACTACTTGATTTCCTCCGTTTTTAGATATCGTTGGCTCAAAGTATAAATCCTTGGTGTTTAAAATTCTATTATCAGTAGTCGTTAATTTAATATTTAATGATGCATTATCATCCTTTACTAAATATAAAGGTTGTTGATCATGAGTTTTAAAATCTTTTAATTCTACTGAATTTAAATACCCTCCTTTATTACTGAATTTAAAAGCTAAAACATCATTAGATATTTCTGTAAGCTTATTTGTTGCAGAAGGCAAACTTGCCCCGTAAGCGAATACTCCTAATTTATTGTTTAACTGAACTAAAGATGCAGAATCTTTTACAGCATTGGCAGAAAATTCATTTTCAACAACAACTTTTTCGTTTACTTTTTCAGCTGATGTTTCTGTAACAACCTCTTCTGTTTTTTGAGCTTCTTGTTGCTTCAATTCCTCTTCTGTAGGCTTGTTATTATATAACATCCAAGTTGCAAGAACTGCTATTAGCACATAACCAATAAGTTGTTTTGGGTCAAACTTTTTTTTCTCCATTCTATTTTTATTGTTTTCACATAAAAACACACTCCCAAAAGAGTGTGCTTTTATCTTTAATTTCTTTTAATCAAATAAAACTCCAAAAGTCATTTTAATGACTTATTGACACTTTTTTATTTTTCATTACAGCAGCTTTTACAAAATCAACAAATAATGGATGTGGATTTGCTACCGTACTTTTATATTCTGGATGGTATTGCACACCAACAAACCAAGGATGTGTTGGTATTTCTACAATTTCTACTAATCCAGTATCAGGATTAAATCCAGTTGCTTGCATTCCAGCAGCTTCTAATTGCTCCTTGTATTCATTATTAAATTCAAAACGATGCCTGTGACGTTCGTCTATTTGAGATGTCCCGTATATTTCAAAGGCTTTACTTCCTTCTTTCAAATCACATTTCCAAGCTCCTAAACGCATTGTACCACCTTTGTCAACAACCGTTTTTTGCTCTTCCATTAAGTTGATTACCGGATTAGATGTATTTTCATTCATCTCTACAGAATTAGCATCTTTCAATCCTAAAACGTTTCTTGAATACTCTATTACTGCCATTTGCATTCCTAAACAAATTCCTAAAAACGGAATGTTATTTTCTCTTGCATATTGTACCGCAACAATTTTACCTTCTATACCTCTTCCTCCAAATCCTGGTGCAACCAAAATTGCGTCAACATCTTTTAAATCATTTGCAGTAACATGCTCAGAGTGTATAGACTTTACTTTTACTTTTACTTCGTTTGCAGCTCCTGCATGAATAAACGATTCTAATATTGATTTATAAGAATCTTGCAACTCAACATACTTCCCGACTAAACCAACTGTGATTGAAGATTTAGGGTTTTTATATCTATTTACAAAATCATTCCAAACCTCTAACTTAGGAGTCTCATTTAAAGGTAATTGCAATTGGTTTAATACTACAGTATCCAGTTTTTCTTCCAACATTAAATTTGGTACATCATAAATAGTAGATGCATCAATAGATTCAATAACTGCTTCTTTTTTTACATTACAGAATAATGCTAATTTCTTTTTGATATCATCAGATAACTTATGCTCAGTTCTACACACTAGCACATCAGCTTTCACTCCACTTTCCATTAATGTTTTAACAGAGTGTTGTGTTGGCTTTGTTTTTAATTCGCCTGCTGCAGCTAAATAAGGTACTAATGTTAAATGAATTACAATTGCGTTTTCATCGCCTAACTCCCATTTCATTTGACGTACTGCCTCAATATATGGTAATGATTCAATATCACCTACGGTACCTCCTAATTCAGTAATGATTATATCATAATCCCCTGATTTTCCTAAAATTTGAATGCGATGCTTGATTTCATTGGTAATATGAGGAACAACCTGAACCGTTTTTCCTAAAAATTCACCGCGACGCTCCTTTTGAATTACCGATTGGTAAATTCTACCAGTAGTTACATTATTTGCCTGTGATGTATTTACGTTTAAGAAACGTTCATAATGTCCTAAATCTAAATCTGTCTCTGCTCCATCTTCCGTTACAAAACATTCTCCATGTTCATATGGATTTAATGTTCCTGGATCAACATTTAAATACGGATCTAATTTTTGGATAGTTGTTCTATATCCTCTAGATTGTAATAATTTTGCTAAAGATGCAGCAATAATACCCTTTCCTAATGAAGAGGTTACCCCTCCGGTAACAAAAATATACTTCGCGTTTGACATGACTGTAGTTGTTGTGTTGTTGAAATCTGGGCAAAAATACACAATCAACCACCTCAATGCAAACATCAGAGCTATGAATTATCAGTATTCTTTATTGTTTGGAAAATGACATTAAAAATAATGCTCAATTGTGAGGTTAAAACGAAAATCACAATAGTTATGCGAATAGTATTTTACATAAGATTTCTATTTCCAAAGCTGGTTCTTAGGAAAATTATCTTGGGAATTTAAGTTTTATATTTCTAACCAAATCTTCCAAACCATTTAGTTGCAATTCATACACCAATTGCAACATTTCCCCAAGCTGTCCTTTCGGGAAGCCTTTGTTATTATACCAAACAATATAATGTTCCGGCAAATTGATTAAATCACGTCCTTTATATTTACCGAAAGGCATTTTGGTGTGCGCCAATTTTATAAGGTACTCTTGATTACTTTGAAGCAAATTTTAGCAGTTTTTGAAGTTCACTATCCATTTTTAATTGCCAAGTTTTTTGCGCCTGTTCATTTTTAGAATGATCTGTTTCCAAATCATATTGCTCTTGAAATGACACTTTCTCACTTGTAAGTCTTTTGTATACTGCCTTTATTTCCGCCTTCACATTTTCTGTGAAATTCATCGTACTTAATTCCTTTCTAAATTTCCTTGTAAAGAGCTCCGTTATATCAAAATGCAATTGTTCATGTTTCAACAATTCTGCATCACCTAAATAACGTCTTTTTACCCACGATTTATTGGCTACAAAAAAACAATTCACTTTATAATTTACATAAACCTCCCCATTAACAACATCAGCCGAAAATCCGTATGACATACCTGAGTAAGTAATTGCAGCATAAGGGTGACTCCTATCAGGAGTAGCTTTAAAGTCACTCCATTTTAGTTTCTCACCAGCATCCCATGATAATTCTATATCCTGCGCAACAGTACATTGCATTGACATAAAAAATAATATGAACACTAAACTTTTCATTATAACCAGTTAAATGTGATTTCTTTTTCAATATCGGGGTGCACACTATAATATACAGGACAGGTTAAAGCTGCTCTTTCCAAAATAGTTTTTGTAGCATTGTCAAAAGCAAAAGGCAATGTAAACACTACTTCTATTTTTGTAATCCTTCTTGGATTCACTCCCATTGTTTTGGTAACATCAGCTGAAGCGCCTTCAATATTAATTTCATTCATATTTGCTTTCACCCCCATAATAGTCAGCATACAACTAGCTAAAGCGGTAGCTACCGTATCTGTAGGTGAAAAAGCCTCTCCCTTACCATTGTTATCAACTGGGGCGTCAGTAATAATTTCATTCCCTGACCTCAAGTGTATTGAGGCCGTACGCAAAGCTCCTTTATATATTACGTTTGATGTTATCATAGTTATTCTTCTTCTATTGGTGTAGTTACTAAGTTTGCTTCTTCTATAGTTAACTCAGGAGTATAACGCAATATATACATTGCCTTGTTTACATATCCTCCAGTTGCAGACTTATAATAATTGAATTTATTTTCCAAATATGATGTTTCCCCGATTGCTTCAGTGGCATTTTCAAAGGTGGTTGATACAGCTTGTCTTAACAAAACATCCATTGCTAAATCATACCCTCTTAAAGCATATTTACTAGGAAGATTACCATACTTAATTTTATATTTTTTCACAAACAAAGCTCCTTTTTCAAAGGCCAACTCTTTGGTTCCCGAAGGAAAATGAAAGTTTAATTTTGCTTTGTATCTGTTTGCAATAGCAGGATTATCAAATGCTTTTTTACTACTAGTAGTAAACAATGTTATTTTATGGTCCTTAACTTTTGTATCTAAAATACTGGTAACTGTAGCAACCAAACCAACTTCAACTGCTTCAACAACTACAATATTTTCATTCGTTTCACTTAACAAACCATCAAAATCTTTCGGTATCAGTAAATTACCTTCTCGTGGTGTGATAATTTTTGCTGCAGGAAATTTTGCTATCAACTCATTTTTCACAGCACTCATTTTTTCATCGGCTATAATAATGATTGGCTTACCTAAACTGTACGACTCAATAAAATGCATCATTTGATCCCGCTCATAATTAATCGCAGTAGCTGTTTGAAACACGTTATTATATAAAGGAGATCCTTTTAATGGAAATGGCGCCAAAACTGGAACATTTTTTTCCGCTAATCCCTTAGCGACTAGATTTACATTTGCAGCAACAAAAGGACCAATAACCACTTCATTTTCCTCAAAAGAATTGGTTAACAAAGCATTTATTCTTCTTGAATTAGCTTTAGCATCTCTTCTGTTATACTCGGTATCAAAAACTCTTAATTTAGTAGATACCCCAGCCTTTTTCATTGAATCAACCGCCATTAACACTCCCGAATAAAAATCCAAAGAAGCATTTGTATATGGGTTTACCATTACAACTTTTTTAAGATTAGATATAGAATCACTCTCTACTATTTTGTCTAACATTAATGGCAACATTAAAGTAACGTGTTGCGTATTATAATTGGAAATACTATCCAATAAATTAAAAGATGCTACTTCTGATTTTATGAATTTGTTTTTAGGATACTTTAAAATCATTCCCAATTTCAATCCGTCAATTAAACTAGGGTTCATAGCCACCAATGAATCTTTAGTAATTCCTAATTTTTTAGTTAAACTATAAAAGCCTTCGCTTTGCTTTACAGTATAGTAATCAAATTGATCATCTGAAACATCAGTGTCAACTTTAGTTTTTTTAGTTATTGTTAATATTTGCCCTATTTTTAAGCCATCTACAATTTCAGGATTTTGCGTTTCCAACTCAAGAATAGTAATCCCGTATTTTTTCGAAATACCGTACTTCCCTTCTTTTGGTTGCACCTCATGACTACTAGTTTCAGTTATTATTTTAGTAGTAGACTCTTCCACAACTTCTTCAGGAGTAGTCACCACTTGGTTTGCCAATTTCTTATCAAAAACAGGGATTTTAATTTTATCTCCTTTTTCTATTTGATTTGCATACAAACGAGTATTATATTTTTTAATATTAGCCTCACTTACTCCATGAGCCTTTGCAATACCAAATAAGGTTTCTCTTTTTTTTACTCTGTATTTCATTAGCCCAATCAAAGTTGGATCAAATGGATATTGACTGCTTCTTAGCAATACTAATACTTCTCCAGCTTTTAATCCTGCTTCAGCATCAGGATTCAGTTGGTATAACTCATAAGGAGTAACTTGATACTTTTCAACAATAGTACTTAGCGTTTCTCCAGCTACAACGGTATGTTCCTGAAACCCTTGCGCAAAAACAGTTGTTGATACTCCAATAATAAAAAGTAATCCAAAAAGTATTTTTTTCATATTCTAAATATATTTCTTTAAGACTTAAACACAATCTTCTTGCCAAAAATAAGTCATCTTACAATATATAATTAAATTTAATGTAATTAAAAAACAAAGCCACCAAATTTGGTGGCTTTGTTTTTTAATTCGAATAATTATTATTCCCATTCAATAGTTGCTGGTGGCTTAGAACTGATATCGTAAACAACTCTATTTACCCCTTTTACTTTATTAATAATATCGTTGGATATTTTTTGCAAAAACTCATAAGGTAAGTTTACCCAATCAGCTGTCATACCATCAGTACTTTCTACCGCTCTTAAAGCAACTGCTTTCTCATAAGTACGTTCATCCCCCATTACCCCTACTGATTGTACTGGTAATAAAATAGCACCTGCTTGCCAAACTTTGTCATACAAACCGTGTTCACGCAATCCGTTAATAAAAATGGCATCTACTTCTTGTAACATTGCTACTTTATCTGGAGTGATATCACCTAAAATACGAATCGCTAAACCAGGCCCAGGAAATGGATGACGTCCTAATAAGGCTGCATCTATTCCCATAGAAGCTCCTGCTCTACGAACCTCATCTTTAAAAATCATACGTAAAGGCTCTACAATCTTTAATTTCATAAAGTCTGGTAAACCACCTACATTATGATGTGATTTAATAGTTGCTGATGGTCCACCATCTGCAGAAACTGACTCTATTACATCTGGATAAATAGTTCCTTGAGCCAACCACTTAACACCTTCTATTAAATTTGATTCTTGATCAAATACATCAATAAACACTTTACCAATTGCCTTACGTTTTGCTTCCGGATCTGATAAGCCTTCCAACTCATCATAGAATTGCTGAGAAGCATCTACTCCTTTAACATTCAACCCCATACCTTCGTATTGCTTTAATACAGAAGAATATTCGTCTTTACGCAACAAACCATTGTTTACAAAAACACAGTATAGATTATCACCAATTGCTTTTTGTAATAACACTGCTGCAACAGTAGAATCTACCCCTCCAGAAAGCCCTAAAACAACTTTATCGTTTCCTACTTTTTCTTTTATATCAGCTACAGTAGCATCCACAAAATTATCAGAAGTCCACTCTTGACTAACTCCAGCAATACCAACTAAAAAGTTCTCTAATAATTGCTTTCCATCAGTTGAATGATATACTTCTGGGTGAAACTGAATAGCATACGTTTGCTCTCCTTCAATTTCATAAGCTGCATTTTTTACGTCATGCGTACTTGCAATACACTTGTAATTATCTGGTAAGCTTAAAATAGTATCAGAGTGACTCATCCATACTTGAGAACCTACTTCAATTCCTTTAAATAAAAGAGATTCAGTATTGATATATGATAAGTTTGCACGACCATACTCACGTGTATTAGAAGAACCTACTTCTCCATCAAAGAAATGAGCTAAATACTGCGCTCCATAACAGATACCCAATAATGGTTTTTTTCCTTTAACAGATGATAAATCTATCATTGGTGGATTCTCTCCTCTTACAGAATGTGGAGATCCTGATAAAATAACTGCTTTATAATCGTCAAAATTGTATTTCTTACTGTTATAAGGATGAATTTCACAGTAAATATTTAATTCTCTTACTCTACGCGCAATCAGCT
>Ga0209291_1000463_pt1 | contig 39000 bp, 33 predicted proteins | sample GOMGulsemesocosm_FD_184633 | JGI IMG/M metagenome (GOLD analysis project Ga0209291, IMG submission 184633) | Methane-oxidizing microbial communities from mesocosms in the Gulf of Mexico - GOM9B Gulf of Mexico (SPAdes) (version 2) | ecosystem: Environmental > Aquatic > Marine > Cold seeps...
GTGTAGTCACACAAGCAAGTGCTGCAATTCCTGTTATGCCGCTTTATATCGCAATGGCATTCCGTGTGATGAAAGAACATGGTTTACATGAAGGTTGTTTAGAGCAAATTTCACGTCTATTCCGTGGTTCACTTTATCCACAAGGTCTTAGCAACGCTAAATTAGACGAGGAAAATCGTCTACGCATGGATGATTGGGAACTTCGTGAAGACATTCAAGCTACTTGCGTGAAGCTATGGGACGAAGTGACCGATGAGAACTTGTTTGAAACGACTGATTATCAGTATTACAAAGATGAATTTTTAGCATTGTTTGGCTTTGGTATCGAAGGCGTTGATTATGATGCTGACGTTAATCCGATTGTTGATTTTGCTCCAATTACACTTGACTAATCTTAGCCTGTTTTGAACTGTCTAGCTTAATTTTAGCTAGCCATTCATCGGGAACAAGTATTAACCGCTCTGCTTCTTTTTGATTATTATATCTAAGGAGCTGTAGCGGTTTTTTTTCGCCGATTTTTTGATGCTTATAAATATTAATTTCTGTCTTTGACCATGCGAGGTCACGGACTATTCCATGGCTGAAATTATAGTTATAGGTGTCTAAAACACTTTCTATCGGCATGTTATTTGCTTCAAGCTCCAACTTAACGTATACATATAACCTTAGATTAGGATTTAACAATTAACGAGGAGCGGGCATGGCCTCACTCAATAATAAAAAACTTGAAAATATTTTAACTGAACTTATGCAACCACATCGTGTACGTGATTTCACTGTCAACGGTATGCAGGTTCAGGGCAAAGACATTGTGACGAAAGTGGTCACGGGTGTCACAGCATCTCAAGCATTAATTGACGCTGCAGTAGAGCAGCAAGCAGACGCAATTTTAGTGCATCATGGCTATTTTTGGAAAAATGAATCACCAGCGATTACGGGTATTAAATATAATCGCATTAAAACGCTGATCAAGCATGATATTAACTTGTATGCTTATCACCTGCCGCTAGATATACACCCTGAATTGGGTAACAATGTTGAATTAGCCAAGCTATTGGGTATTACGGTTCGTCGTGGTTTGGAACCGTGGGATAAAGCGAGTATAGCTTTAGTCGGTAAATTCGAAGATGAGATCTCAACTGAAGAACTCACTCAACGTATTGAAACTCAACTTAACCGTTCTCCGTTGGTTGTTGATGCAGGTAAGCCAATTAAATCGGTGGCTTGGTGTACTGGTGGTGGTCAAAGTTATATTGAATTGGCAATTGAACAGGGAATTGATGCATTCATCAGTGGTGAAGCGTCCGAACAAACCATTCATTTGGCACGTGAAGCAGGTATGAGCTTTTTTGCAGCGGGTCATCACGCTACTGAACGTTATGGGATTAAAGCGTTAGGTGAATGGTTAGCAGAAGAAAAAGGCTTGGACGTAACCTTTATTGATATTGATAATCCGGTGTAATTGAAAAGGCTTACTCATTAATAAAAAATGTTGATGAGTAAGCCTTTGGTTCAATGTATAAACTATATATTAAGATTCTTGTTATAAGTGGTGATATGGATAGTCAGTTTTAAATCGGTGAGGATATTCAAAAAACGGCGTGATGCAGGTTGTTCACACAATGCCTTGATATCACAGGCCAGTGCTTGAGTTGGACATGCTACTTGGCGGTAATATTCGGCGTATGATTCAGACAAATGAGCATGAGCAGAGCGTACAGCATAAGGATCTATTGTTTTAATTTTGTTTTCATAACGTCTGATGACTTGTTCAATCGCTTTTAATTGTTTAACCCGATTTGTTATAATTGTCTTCTTACGTAGGCAAGCTACTAATGGCTTTTTAATACAACCGATCGCAGTGTGTAATGCAATTTTTAGCCACAAGTCCCAATCCGATACCAGCTTTATATTATGATCAAAACCGTCTAGTGCTAAATATAAATCCCGTCGAACAAGTACTGTCGATGTACCAATTATGTTTTCGGAGAAAATGGCTGCAGCACCTTTCGGGATGACAAATGCATCGGGACTATGTTGGAGTACTTGTTGTTTAAAATAATCACTATGTGTAAAACTATCATGAGTTACTTCATTTTTATCATTCATTAATTCACAGTTAGTAAAGCAAATACCAAGTTGTGGATTTGCTTTCATAAACTTAATTTGCTGTTGTAGTTTGTCTTTATACCAGAATTTATCGGCATCAAGAAAGGCTACATATGTTCCACTCGCGACCCGAACCGCATGATTTCTCGCTGTAGAAGTACCTTCACTATTTAACTTTAAAGCTATAATGTTATTGTGTTTTCGGCAGAGTTGGCAAATCCATTCCCAGCTACCATCGGTTGAACCATCGTCAACAATGATGACTTCTATATTGTCTATATTTTGCCGCCAAATACTCTCGATTGCTTGAGGCAGAGAGGGAAGACAATTTTTACTTGGAATAATGACACTCACTGTTGGTTTCATATTCGCCCCCTATTTATCTATCAATTACAAATCCTTTGCATTAATAGATAGCTTAGTCGATTTTATTAATTTCGACGGGCCTGTATTTCAATTGTACTCACTTTTAATATAAATTATTTTTTAAGCATATTTAATCCATTGTTTTTATATAGTCTAGTCTTGATACATAGTTAGCGGTTACAAGGAAGCTCTTAAATGGATATGCTTGGATCAATAAAGCTATGGCTAAAAAATGACGATAGTGCGATAGCTAAAATGTGCCATCGTAGTATTCGTAAACTTATGAATTTTACTATACCTGTCATCCCTTTTATTCATCCTTGTATGCTTCGAATACACCTCCTTATTACCCACTTATTCGAAAATATGTTACGCATTTTATATTGGACTCCTTTATTCAAGAGTCGACTGCTCACGAAACCAAGTAATTTATATCTATACTCTGGTATGCCATTGATATTAGGATATTTAACGATTGAACTCGGTAATAATTGTCGTATTTCTGGTATCACTACGCTAAGTGGTCGAAGTATGAACGGGCAGCCATCTCGTCTAATAATTGGAGATAATGTCGATATAAATTGGCAAAACAATATTGCGGTTGGAGGCAATATAGTGATTGAAGACAATGTACGGCTTGCTGGGCAGGTATTTCTTGCTGGTTACCCTGGGCATCCTGTTGATGCAAAAGAGCGCGCTGCGGGACTTCCAGATCATGAACATCAAGTCGGCGATATTATTTTAAAGCGTGATGTTTGGCTAGCGACTGGCGTCAGAGTGATGGCTGGCGTTACTATCGGTGAAGGTACAATCGTTGCCACGGGGAGTATCGTCACGAGTGATTTACCTCCGGGTGTACTTGCTGGTGGTATACCAGCTAAGGTGATCAAATCATTATGAATAACTGGCAATGGATTGTATTTGGTGAAGACTGGGGACGCCATCCAAGCAGTACGCAGCATTTGATGAAATCGATGATAAGTAGGCATCAGGTATACTGGGTTAACTCCATAGGTTTGAGACGTCCGAAGTTGACGGATGGTAAACGTATCATTGAAAAATTTAAACAACTAAAGAATGCTACTGCGAACAATTTTAACCAGAATCACACGCTTTCAGATGCTGAGGTGAAACCGCTTGAGATCCTTGCTCCAATCGCATTCCCTTGGCCTGGAAATTATGTTGCTTATGTGATTAATCGTTTGTTATTAACGTACCAAACTCGTGCACTGTTGGCTAGGCATGTAGCAGATAAGAGCTTACCGCGTATTCTATGGTTATCATTACCGACGGGGCGTTGTGTTATCGATGCATTAGAAGAAGATGTCGTTGTTTATTATGCCGGTGATGATTTTAGTGCGTTACATGGTGTTGATCATAAACAAGTTAATTTCGAAGAAAGTGAACTTGTAAAACGTGCTGATATTATCTTTGCTGCAAGTGACAATATTGCCCGTCAATTTCCTCAAAATAAAACTTACTTGTTACCACATGGCGTAGACTTAAAACACTTTTCATCAGTATGTGAACGTCCGAGTCATTATCCTGACTCAGATCTTGTTGTTGGCTATTATGGCAGTATTACCCGTTGGTTAGATTTTAAATTAATTAGTTTTCTTGCGCGTGCGAGGCCTGATATTACATTTTTATTTATTGGTAAAATTGATATCGACGATTGTTCCATTTTTGAGTATGACAATATCGTCCATTTGGCTGATATGCCTCATGGAAAGTTGATTCAGTATGCAGCTAATTGGCAAGTATCATTAATTCCATTTGTTGATAATGAACAGATTAAAGCATGTAATCCTCTAAAATTAAGAGAGTATTTAGCCATTGGCCAGCCCATTTTAAGCACTAAATACCCAGCTGTTATGGCATTTTCAGAATGCATTTATATTGCAGACAATCAGCAGCAAATGCTTGAGCAGTTAAATTCAGCATTAACTTTATCGAAGATCGAGCTTAAGCAACTTAAAGACGAATCACAGAAAATGGTTGAAAGCTCAACTTGGGAAGCGAGATGTGATTATGTTTCGACGTTATTAGTTAAGAAACTAAAAGATAAAGACAGCATTGTATGTAATTAACAATGGTTTTGGGAGTAGATAATGAAAGGACTTATCCAGAATAAATATATCAGAACAACATTACTGTTAGCCACGTTAATATCGCAGTACGGGTGTGCGAACTCACCAACAGTTATTCCAATGGCAATGGCTGGGATAGTATCGGTATCACAACCTGATAAATCGAAGAGAATAGAACCGAGAAAGCTAAATTTCACTTTTGAATACAAACAAATAGAGTTGAACAGAGAACAGCGTAATCGTTTGCTTTACCTCTATGACTGGCAGCATGGTGCGATCATTAGCTACGGTAAAGCAAAAGCTGAAAATGACTATACAGGTTTGTCCATAGGGCATAAACGTGTACAAGCTGTTAGCCAAGCTTTAGCTAAAAATCAAGAAGTTCTTCAGGTTAATTATGACCCAACATTGGCTGCAGATTCTGTGGTGATTGAAGAAAAGGTTATTATAGCTACTGATAAAACAACGAATTTAGTTGAGAAATCTAGGCTGTAAATATGGGTATTATTATATGGGGTAATATTTATCGATTTATCGAGATAATGTGGCGCCGACGTTATTACCTTGGTATATCTGTTGTAATCGCGATGTTGAGTGCATCATTAATTAGTCTTTTCACGGATAAGCGATACGATGCGCACACATCGATATTAGTTCAGGAAAGTGCACTGCTGAACCCATTTTTAGAAGACTTATCAGTATCATTTAATCTTGAACAGAGGATCGTGGCTTTACGCGTGCTGGTACATAGCCGGCACATATTATTAACCGTTGCTAATCAAAATGAGTTAATCGATACAAACAGCAGTTATCGAGAAAGAGACTTAATTGTTGAACAACTTTCAGATGCGATCATATTAACGCTATCTGGCGCAGATCTCGTGATTATCTCTTTGAGTTGGGATGATCCAAATAAAATGGAATCGATCTTGAGCTCTGTTAGTCAATTGTTTATTGATAGTTTAATGGCCCCAAGTCGAGCGTCGATTATTTCATCTGAGGAGTTTCTACTTGCACAGCTAGAGTTAAGACGTAATAAATTAGTCGTAGCGGAGGAAAAAATGGCCTCTTTTCGGCGTAAACATCTTGGGGTTTTACCTGAATTATTTATTCAAAATAACCAGACTTTATTTTCAATTTATAGTGAGATAAGAGATAAAGATATCGAATTATCAGGTGCTTATGGTCAGTTGAATAGCTTAAAGCTTAAATTGGCGCAAACAAATCCCGTGATCGGTGTAGTTGAAGAGCAAATCGTAGCTGCAGAAGCAAAACTGTCACTATTAAAAGCAAGTTATACCCGTAGCCACTCTAAAGTTCAATCTGTCGAATTGCAGTTAAATAATTTAAAAAATGAGCAAAAAAAATTACTCAGTAAAAATGTGGCATTAACAGATGAACAGTTAAAGCAGCTATGGAATTTGGCTTCTGTTGTTGATAACGGGAATGGTGAAAGTAAAGTCCCATCATTGTTATTATCTCAGTTAGAGAATCTACAATCAGCTCAATCGCGCGTTATACAACTAGAAAATGAAGTTGCAATGTTACGACAGCAATCGGAGCATTTAACAAGTAACGTCGCGATGGAAGCGGATGTAGCGAAAGAGCTGAGTGCTCTGAAGCGTGATTTAACGGTTAACACGAAATTGTATCATGATTTGTTAAACCGCCATGAGATGGCGAAAGTGACTGGTGAGTTAGGCCGTCATGAAGAACCTGAAAAAATCAAAGTAATTGATAGGCCTTTTACGCCAGGTTATCCCTCCAATTTATCTATTTTCATATACATCATTATTGGCTTATTTACTGGCGTAGGTAGTGGTATTGGTTTGGCGGTGATAGTCGAATTATTAGACGATACGCTATGGCACATAAAAAAAATAAGCCTGTTTGATGACATTGATATTATCGTACGATTACCTGCGATTGATTATGAAAAGGATGTTGAAAATGAAAATCATGGTTGAAATTATTCAGCATCTAAAACCGGGTGGCATTGAAAAGTTAGTCATTGATATCATGCGATTACAAGATTCTGATATCAGGGTTTACATCGTTGCTTTAGAGGGGGAAAAGTCGGCTTGTTTAGCTCACTGGCCAGCGCTGAAACGGTATCAAGAACGATTAGTTTTTTTAGAAAAAAAACCGGGATTTAAACTTTCGACAGTAAGGCGGCTACGTAAAGTCTTAAGAAAGTTAGAGGCTGATGTTATACATACTCACCATATTGGTCCTTTGCTTTATGGTTGTATGGCAATATTAAAGTCAACCAACATACAGCATATTCATACTGAACATGATGCTTGGCATTTATTGGATCATAAACAGTTACAGATGACAAAGTTAATGTTGCGGTTGGGTAGAATAACGTTAGTCGCCGACGCGTCAACGGTTGGTGCACAACTATCCGGTATGCTTGGCTGTAATATTGACCCTATCACAATCTTAAACGGCATTGATACGGAAAAGTTTTTACCGAGTCTAAATCATAAACCCTATAAAAATAACGCGCGTGTTTTTAAAATCGGTTGCGCAGCAAGACTTGTCACTGAAAAATCGTTGGACGTATTAATTCAAGCGATCGCAGACATTCCTAATGCCGAACTATATATTGCTGGTGATGGCCCAGAAAAACATAACCTTGTTAATTTAGTGCAGGAACTAGACCTATCAACTAAAGTTAAATTCATTGGTTACACAGATGATATGGTTGGTTTTTATCATCAACTAGACCTATTTGTTCTGACTTCATCAAATGAGGGACTTCCTTTGTCAATATTAGAAGCTCAGTCTTGTAACGTTCCTGTCGTTTGTAGTGATGTTGGCGGTGTACATGAGGGAGTGTGTAAACAAACGGGTCGATTAATTAAACGTCATACTGTGAATGAATTTCATATTGCAATTAAAGCACAGATGAAACTGTGTAGTAAGTATCATCCTCGTGATTTCATTAAGCAGAATTTTGATATTAAAAAGATGATTAAAGCTTATAACAAGCTTGTTGAGGAGTAGCTATGGATTGGCTTCTGTTTGGGGCGATATTATCGATTAACTTATTCATTTATCATCATTGGGCTTACCCCAAAATTTTGCAATTATATGCAAATTGTAAAGTGAAAGAGAAAAAAAATGATACATTTAAATCACGAAAATATGTATCAAATGATGTTGATGATGGGCTCCCTATAATAACAATTGTCATGCCTGTCTATAACGAAGCCAAGTACTTAGGGGATAAGCTGACAAATCTACTAATGCTCGATTATCCGGTTGATAAATTGAATGTTGTGCTCGGGTTTGATGGTTGTTCAGATAACTCAGTTGAAGTCGCAGAGCAATACTTAGCGCAGTTTGAATTGCATAGCATGCATATTGAATTAGATGTGAACAAAGAAAATCATGGTAAGGTTCATGTCATTAATAAACTACTAAGGCGATATAAAGAAAAGTCCGATATTTTAGTTTTAAGTGATGTCAGTGCGTTGATTTCCATTGATGCTATGCAGATATTTGCTTATAGGATGTCTGAGGATGATATAGGTATTGTAACGGGTGACTATCAGCTATATGAAGATGGGTCGAAAGGTGAAGCTCATTATTGGAAGTACCAACGAAATATTCGTAAAGCAGAAAGTGTCACGGGGTCAATTATTGGACCTCCGGGGGCTTTATATGCAATTAAAGCTGCATTATTTGAAGAAATCCCGTTTGATACCATTAATGATGACTTTGTATTTCCTATGTTATTAGTCAGCCGTGGATATAGGGCTGTTTTAGATGAACGAATTTCGATTATTGAAATGGAGGCAACTAGTGAGTCTGATGATTTTTCACGACGTACCCGCATTGGCGCTGGTAATGTTCAACAGGTGCTGCGGCTTAGGAATTTATTGTCATCGCGGCATGGACTGACTGGGTTTAATTTTTTTAGTGGTAAATTCTTACGGACATTAATGCCATTTAATTTATTGGTTTTATTTGTGTTCACATTTTTTCTAACAAACAGTGAATCTACCATTATTGCTAATCTAGCTTGGTTCTTATGGATTAGTCAATGCTGTTTGTATGGTGGCTCGGCTGTGGGGTTATTGTTTGATTTAGCGCCCGTTCGTCAACCCTGGGCATCACTTTATTATATAGCAGTTGGTTATATGGCTAGTTTTTATGGTGGAATTCGTTATCTTTTTGGTTTAGAGCGGGGGGCTTGGATTAAAATTAATAGTGAGCGAGAAAATACGAACGATTTTCAGAAAAAAAGCGTCGTTATTCCTAAACGAATTTCTGACATTATCATATCGATAGTGACATTGTGTATTATTGCCCCTTTTGTACCATTTATCGCACTCGCGATTAAATTGAATTCTAAAGGGCCTGTTTTTTATCGTCAATTACGTGTCGGTGTAATCCGTCATGAATACGTGGAAGTTTTTATGCTCATTAAGTTTAGAACAATGGGGCTAGAATCAGAGTCGAAATCAGGTCCTGTTTGGGCAGAAAAACAAGATGGGAGAGCTACGTCTGTAGGTCGATTTTTGCGAAAGTCGAGGATAGATGAGTTACCACAACTGGTTAATGTGTTGCTTGGCGACATGGCTATTGTAGGGCCAAGACCTGAACGGCCTCTTTTTTGTGGAAAATTAGAAGAGAAAATCCCGTATTATTTAGAACGTACTCACGGTGTTAGGCCTGGTATAACGGGGTTAGCACAAATATCTCAAGGTGCAGATACTTGCATTGAAGATGTTCAAAATAAACTCTATTGGGATCATACATATGCTTTAAACCTAACGAGTTTTACTCGATGGCTTAAAGCAGATGTCATTATTATATTTAAAACCTTTTTAACGATGATTATGTTCAAAGGCTATTAATAATTTTACGTTTATTGGGTTGCCTCAATTTCTTTTGGTACAGGCGGCTCATACTTTCTTATTTGAATTAGCATGCCAAACATAGGGTGATCAAGATAGTGGATTTCGCCACTGCGGATCACGCGTAATTGCTGCATTGGATAGCTATTTAAGAAGGGGACGGTTTTATCATTCAGTTGTGCATTATTAACAGATTCGTTAAGTTGAGCATCATTTTCGGTGGCTTCACCAACCTTAAGATATTTTGCTTTAGCATTGAGTTTGACTTGTTTATCGGCCAACGCTATTTCATTGTGCTCTGCTTGTTTAGGTTCTAAATGAATACCGAGCAGTTTCAACAAATCTATATTTTCAGCATTTGTTGTTACAGCGTCTTTAGCCGTAACTACACCATCAATTTGAGTTGCAGGAATAACTTTAGTGCCTTCTTTACGTACAAATAAATTTGTCTTTGCGTAAAGATAATGCTCTAGGTATATCGTTAATTCACCATCAATTTTCCAAACCGCACCTGTCGGTTCTGAAATCGATGCAACATCGCTTGCTTGAACAATAACACCATCATCGATGGTTGCAGCATTATCTAAATCGATTACATTTGATTCATTTGTCATCGAACTAGCATTACTAGTCATGGCAGTCGCTATTTGAGGTGATTCAGTCTGTGCGGCTTTCTTGATTATTACATCACCATTCAACTGATATTGCTGTTGGTAATTTTGACCCGCGAACAGACGAATTGGTATGGCGTCATGTCGTGTTTTAGGCTGCATGCGCCATGCAGAATGTAAAACAACATTGTAATTGGCATGATCGTTTAGTGCTGAAAATTGCTGATTCAGTTGTAACTCATTTGCTGGCACAATTTGTAGGGTAGGGTCTTTGGCGTTATCTTTTAAATTTGCACCATCAATGACAACATGCGTTGATTTAATTATATCGCTGTTTATATCTGTTTTAGTGACAGCCTGTAGGCTGTCATCTTCACCGTATATAGGTAACGTATCGCTATCGTCGATAAGCGTAGGTTGTAAGCCTGTTGTTATCGTATCGTTAGCAAAAGCGTGCGCATTGGTATTATCATCACCGTTTGGTGTGAGCAGATTGTCATTGTTAATGAATAATGACATCGGGTCTTTATTTATTTTTGAATAAGTTGGATATACGGCTTGATCCCAATGTTCAATCACTTTAGCTGGATTGACATTACGTTCGAATAAAATAACTTCGACTTCAAACCAACGCTCTTCTTCAGCGGCACTTACTGCGAATGAACTACTAACAGATAAACCGACTAATAAACTGATTAACGATTTTTTCAACGTTTAACTCCTGCAATCTTATTTTTTGCAAATTCAACTAGCATTGCTTCTACTAATTTAACACGATCTTTTGCATCCGGTGATTTGATTGCAAACTTCAATTTTGATGGTCCATCCATGCTATACACACGAGGTTGTTGCTGGATTAGACGAATAAGATAACCTATATCAACCTGGTTATCTTCACCAAAGCTAATATAGCCACCAGCGGGACCTATTTCAAGTCGTTTAATACCTAAAGGCTCAGCTTGTAATTTTAACTCGGTTTGACGGATCAAGTTTTTAGCATTGTCAGGTAATAATCCAAAACGGTCAATAAGTTCAACTTGAACTTCACGTAACTGTTCTTCATTTTGACAACTTGCGATACGTTTATACAGGGATAAACGTATATTAACGTCATGAATGTAATCATCTGGTAATAGTGCGGGCACACGCAGTTCAATTTCAGTTTGATTTTTAAGTGCTTCTTCAAGCGAAACTGATTTACCTTCTTTGATGCTTTTCACTGCCTGGTCGAGCATTTCCATATACAAGGAGAAACCAACAGAGGTTATTTGACCGCTTTGTTCATCACCTAATAGTTCACCTGCACCACGGATCTCAAGATCGTGTGTTGCTAAGGTGAAACCTGCGCCAAGATCTTCTAATGATGCAATAGCCTCAAGACGTTTTTTAGCGTCGCTGGTGATGCGTTTAGGGTGTGGCGTTAATAAGTAGGCATAGGCTTGGTGATGAGAACGACCAACACGACCACGTAATTGATGAAGTTGTGCTAAACCGAGATGATCTGCACGATCCATAATAATTGTATTGGCAGTCGGGATGTCGATACCCGTTTCGATAATGGTTGTACATACCAGTACATTGAAACGTTGATGATAGAAATCAGCCATAACGGATTCTAATTCACGTTCTGCCATTTGTCCGTGGGCCGTAACAATACGTGCTTCAGGTAGGAGTAATGACAGTGCTTCTGCTGTTTTATCTATCGAGTCGACATTGTTATGTAAGAAATAAACCTGACCACCACGCATGATCTCACGCATGATTGCTTCTTTTACTACATTGTCCTCGTATTGACGGACAAATGTCTTAACGGCTAAACGTTTTGCTGGTGGGGTTGCTATGATTGATAAATCACGCATGCCATTCATGGCCATATTCAGCGTTCTTGGAATTGGCGTTGCTGTTAGTGTTAAAATATCAATGTCGGCACGTAGCGCTTTGACTTTTTCTTTTTGACGGACACCAAAACGATGTTCTTCGTCAATAATAAGTAAACCAAGATCGGCAAACTCAATTTTATTACTGAGTAATTTATGTGTTCCGATCAGTAAATCAACTTTACCCGCTTTTACATCAGCCAAAATAAGTTTTTGTTCTTTGGCTGTTTTAAAGCGAGAGATCACTTCGACACGTACAGGCCAGTTAGCAAAACGATCTTTGAAATTTTCGAAATGCTGCTGAGCAAGTAAGGTGGTTGGTACCAGCACGGCGACTTGTTTGTCGTTCATCATTGCCATGAAGGCTGCACGCATTGCTACTTCTGTTTTGCCAAAGCCCACGTCACCACATACGAGACGATCCATGGTTTTGTCTTGGCGCATATCATCTAGTACGGCTTGAATTGCCGTTTTCTGATCATCTGTTTCTTCAAATGGGAAACCATCAGCAAAAGCTACATACGATTCTTTGTCGCATTTATATTGAAAACCACTTTTGGCTGCGCGTTGTGCATAGATATCTAATAATTCAGCAGCAACATCTCGAACACGTTCCATTGCTTTAGTTTTGGATTTTACCCAACTATCACTGCCTAGTTTATGTAGGGGAGCTGATGCTTCACCTGCACCGCTATAACGACTGATAAGGTGTAATGCTGAAACGGGTACATAGAGCTTGGCTGCATTGGCATATTCAAGAGTTAAAAACTCGGTTTCCATCCCTGCGTTGGCAATAATCTGCAGGCCGAGAAAACGACCGACGCCATGCTCGATATGTACAACCGGTTGACCGATACTTAACTCTGTGAGGTTTCGTACTAGCGCATCATTGTTTGCTTGTATTTTTTTATCGGTACGGCGGCGCTGGATGATCTTGTGACCAAGCAGTTCATTTTCACAAATGATAGCGACATTAAGATCGTCAATAATAAAACTGTTTTCACACTGACTAACCCAAATACCAATAGTAGGCTTAGCTTTTAGAAATTTAGCAATACTGGTTATTGCTTTTGGTTTTAACTTGGTTTTCTCAAGTAACTCTAATAATGTTTCGCGGCGACCTTCAGATTCAACACTAAAAATAATCTTGCCGTCAAACCCTTCGATAAATTCAAGCAAGGGTGCAAGCGGGGCTTTTTTCTGATGGTTAACTGATATTTCAGGTAAAGAACTAAAGCTTAAGTTGGTATTACCTGATTTTTCATTCAATCTTTCATTGCTTAGGCTTACTTTCGTGTACTGGCCAAGTGCTTGGAATAGTTCTGCAACAGGTAAGTAAAGTGAACTCGGTGTAAGCAATGGACGTTGAATATCATGACGTCGGTCTTCGTAGCGCTTTTCAATATCTTGAAAAAACACTTGTGATGCCTGATGTAATTCACCCACTTGAGCAATAATTAATTGCTTCGGTAAATAATCAAATAACGTGGCAGTTTCAGTTAAGAATAACGGGTGATAATACTCAATACCTGTTGGTAAGAAACCTTTGCTTACTTGCTGATAAATGGATTCAGCTTCACGCGATGGCGTAAACAATGCTCTAAACTGCTGACGGAATAATTCAATCGCTTTATCATCTGTTGGAAATTCGTGCGCAGGTAATAAATTAATGGCTTTAAGGGTACCCTCAGAGCGCTGAGTCTCGGTGTTAAAACCGCGAATTTCTTCTACTTCGTCATCAAAGAAATCGATTCGAAACGGTGAATTACTGCCCATTGGATACAGATCTAGAATTGAACCGCGAGCAGAAAATTCACCGTGCTCTAATACTTGGTCTACAGCATTGTAACCACTGGTTTCTAAACGTTGGCGCATTGCATGCATATCAATTTTATCGCCTGTTTTGACGATCAAGCTATGCTGGGCTAGAAAACTTACCGGGGCGATACGTTGCATCAAAGTATTGACCGATACAATAATCAGCCCGCTAGTCGTCTGCTGAAAACGGTGCAGGGCATGAATACGTTGCGAGATAATATCTTGGTGTGGCGAGAAGTTATCATAGGGCAATGTTTCCCAATCAGGGAAGGTTACTAAGGGTTTATCATCCGCTAAAAAATGACGTACTTCTTGTTCAAGTTTTAAGGCACTTGGGGTATCTGCAACAACCGCAAGGATAGGGGAATTTGTTTGTGAACACAGCTCTGCAAGTGTGAATGCGAGGCTACTGCCAACAAGGTTACCGTAGGCGATCTTATCGCCTTGCTTTTTCGGTAACGGTAGAGAAAGAATAGCTGTTGATTTCATAGTTTTCAGTAATCTAATCGTAATTGTTGAGGATAGTGTCGTTGGTCTATTTATAGACCATTCTCTTGGCGTTGCTCGGCTCGTTGTTTAAGCTGTTGCTGTTGGATTCGCAACGTTGCACGAATTAATATTTCGCGATCAATATCGCGGATCCGCGTATACGATGCCGTGTATTCAATGAGCGTGTCATCTGCTTCTTGTTCTTCACGAGCCGAGATAGTGCCATAGCAATAGATAGCCGAAGAGTCATTGGGTAAGAATATTTTAATGCGTACGGCTTCTTCTAATTTAAAATCACTATTAGCTAAGAATTTGACTTCGCCGGCACCAAATATAGTTGAGTTAAAACGTGATTCGGGATGATCTTGTTGTGCGAGAACATAACCCATGATCAAATTGATTTTATTATTTTGCATCTGTAAAAAATCAGCAAGTGCGTCAGCTTGTTCGCCGATGTTTCGAATTGAGCGTAAGGCATTACTATCGATTTCTGCCACGTCATTAGCCATTTTAAATGGAATTGGCATTTCGTTTTCGAGTGCCAATCGGGACGTTGGGACTTGATCAATAGAAACAGGTTCAATATTGACAGATAAACTGTGTTTTATAGAAAAATATTGTTGAGTCACTTGCTGTCATCCTTTTCGAGATTACTAACCTGTCATTGTGGCATATTTATTTGTATTTATCTTGTTTAGTTTATTGTATTGAGCTTTTAAGACGCTGTTTTAAACCAGAATAACTAATCGCTCACAAGTTGGTATGGAGACGTGATTTTACTTGCTCATTAGTGGGCATGTCTCTAGAATGAACAGTCGTTTTTAGCAAGGTCTTCTTAATCATATTTATGTATTACCCATTAAGTTTATTCATCGGCTTGCGTTATACTCGCTCGAAGCGCAACAATCGATTTGTATCATTTATTACCTTATTTTCGACGGCTGGTATCACTATTGGTGTATTAGCATTAATCACTGTTTTATCGGTAATGAATGGTTTTGAGCAGGATTTGAAAGTCCGTATCCTTGGTGCGGTTCCTCATGTAATTGTCACGCCTAAAGCAGAGGCTAAGGATGTAGATAAAAGTTTGTCTGCATTGGCTGATGATCCGTTAGTTGCTGCTGTCACGCCTTTCTTACAAGCCGATGCTATGGTGCAAAGTAAAAGCCAGATTCAAGGTGCGCAGTTACAGGGCATCGACCCCTCGACGTATCCTGAGTGGGATGTTATCCGCCAGAATATGCTCATTGGTGATATTTCATTACTGCAACCGGGTAAGTACAACATTATTATTGGGCGCAGCATGGCAAGATCTTTAAATGTTAATCTCGGTGATAAAATTAGACTTATTTCGACTAAAGGCAGTGTCTTTACGCCGATGGGGCGTGTGCCGAGCCAACGTAAATTTACGGTGGTGGGGATTTATTCTGTTGGTTCGGATGTCGAAGCTACACAGGTATTGGTTAATATTACCGATGCGGGTAAATTGGCGCGCTTAAAACCCTCGAGTCAGATGCAACACCGTGTGTTTGTTCATGATCCGTTTTCTGTAAATGAATTAGCTAGTCGTGACTTCTTCAGCGATTTTGATTCACTGGATTGGCAGACTGCGCGTGGCGAGTTATTTCAAGCCGTAAAAATGGAGAAGAACATGATTGGTTTATTGCTGTTCTTAATCATTACCGTTGCCGTCTTTAACATCTTGTCATCCTTAGTTATGTTGGTCACAGAGAAAGAAACGGACGTTGCTATCATGAAAACCTTGGGTATGAATAGACCCACTATTGTCCAAATATTTGTTATCCAAGGTGCTTGGACCGGTGTTCTGGGGGCAATTGCGGGTGGCATAATGGGTATCGCATTAGCAGCTAACCTCAATGAATTTATGTCGCTCATCGGGCTTAACCTTTTAGCGCAAGCATCAGGTGGTGCGCGTTTATTACCTGTTTTATTTGATTGGTCGCAGATCGCGTCCATTATTTTCGGTGCGATTGCATTAAGTCTACTCGCAACACTTTATCCTGCATTTAGAGCGGCAAATGTTAAACCTGCCGAGGCATTACGTTATGAATAATTCTTTATTAGTTTGCAATAACCTCGAAAAAATTTACCAAGAAGGTAACCTTGATACTCACGTATTAAAGCAAGTGTCATTAACGGTCGAAAAAGGTGAACTTGTTGCGATCGTTGGCCGTTCAGGTTCTGGTAAAAGTACATTGTTACACTTGATGGGCGCGTTAGATACGCCTACCTCTGGCTCTGTATATCTCAACGGTGTTGATATTCACAGTGTGTCAGAAAAACAACAAGCGGCGATGCGTAATCAGAACATGGGTTTTGTATATCAATTTCATCACCTGCTAAATGAGTTTACGGCATTAGAAAATGTGTGTATGCCGTTGTTGATTGCCGGTATGAAAGTGTCTTTAGCGAAACAAAAAGCATTGGCAATATTAGATCGAGTCGGGTTATCACATCGTGTTGAACATAAACCCAGCGAACTTTCTGGTGGTGAACGTCAACGTGTTGCGATTGCACGTGCCTTGATTAATGAACCTAATATTGTGTTTGCGGATGAACCAACGGGTAATTTAGACCAAAGCAGTGCCGAAACGATTTTCAATTTGATCAAAGAATTAAATGAGACTTGTGATACGGCCTTTATTATCGTTACCCATGATGAAGAGCTAGCAAACCGATTAGGACGTACTTTACATATGGCCGATGGTGTACTAACAAACGAGAATGAAGCGGTACAGACAAATGCTATTACGGAGGAAGTATAATGTTTCGTCCGTTAGCGGCTTATATCGGACTGAGGTATACATCATCTAAGCGTCGAAATGGCTTTATTGCGTTTATCTCGGCGTCTTCGACCGTTGGTATCGCATTAGGTGTGATGGTACTGATCATTGGTTTATCTGCAATGAACGGTTTTGAGTATGAGCTTAAAAATCGGATCTTAGCGGTTGTGCCTAATGGCGAACTTGAAGGGGTGAGTGAACCCTTTGATGACTGGCAGAGTGCAAAGGCAAAATTACTCACACACCCGGAAGTTGTCGGTGCAGCACCGTTTATTAAACTTAATGGCTTATTACAAAAGGGTAATGAATTAAAGGCTGTTCAACTTCGAGCTGTTGACAGTGAGGCTGAAAAGCAAGTCTCTGAGGTATACCGCTATGTTGCACAGGGGACGTGGGATAGTCTTAATGACCAGACAAATAATAGACAAGTTGTGCTCGGTCGAGGCATTGCAAAAGAGCTTAGTTTAGCGCTTGGAGATACTGTCACGGTATTATTATCCCAGCAATCAGGGCAATCTTTTAAAGCGCCACGCCGTTTTAGCTTTACTGTATCAGGCATCATTCATCTAAGTGGTCAATTAGACAATAACCTCGCTTATGTGCCCCTGAGTGCAGCCCAAGATATTCAAGGTAAAGCGTTTAAAGCCGATGGCTTGAGTATTAAAGTGACTGACATTTTTGCGGCTAACCGTATTGTGCGTGAAGCGGGTAATCAGTTAGATCATTACTTGTACATTCGCAGCTGGATGACAAGTCAGGGTTTCTTATATCAAGACATTCAGATGGTTAAAAGTTTGATGTACGTGATCTTGATTTTAGTTATTGCTGTGGCTTGTTTTAATATTGTCACAACCTTAGTTATGGCTGTTAATGATAAGCGAGCAGATATTGCTATTTTAAAAACGATGGGGGCGTCAAATACGTTATTACGTTTGATCTTCATTGTACACGGCGGTATTAACGGTATTCTTGGTGTCGTTTCAGGGACAATACTGGGGATTTTAATCTCAGAGAATTTAACTGTGATTATCAAATTTATTGAAGGTTTAATAGGTCATGAGTTCTTATCTGGTGATATTTACTTTATTGACTTTTTACCGTCACAATTGGCATTAAACGATGTGCTGGTGGTTGGTGGTGTTGCCATTCTTATGAGTGTAATAGCCACTATATACCCGGCAAACAAAGCATGTTCGATACAGCCTGCGCGTGAATTAGGCAATAAATAATGGCATGATTATATTCAGCATAATGTCTTATTGCTGAATATAATCATTTTCAAATGTGACGACTAATATACGGCTTTAATTTGTGTCACAAAATCACTTGCTTTACGCGTTGTATAGTGACCCTAGCTTGTAATTAGGACGTCATCATGCTCAAAACCATTAAATTGTAATAAATAATATCCAGTTTTTTGAGATGGCGCTACAAGTACTTGAGCGTTAAAGTCTGCGCCAATACTGTTATATGTCTTTGGCGCTTCAGCTGCTATTGCTGAAGTCGATAATAAAACCATTAAAAATGAAGCTGAGCTTTTCAAAATAAAGTCCCTTTCAATTTATGTTGCTAGCACAATCAATATATACATTTTGTATAAATCGAATGCCTAATAATGGTCACTATTTTAGCTATCAGATACGTAAACAAACAATCATCTAAAGACATGAAATTAGCATTAATAATAGTACATTCATCTGATTGAAAATAAATATATAGCAAAAGAAGCTTAAGTATTGGGGGAAATAGTGAGGGTGTAATTATGTAATATTGCCACTTAATTATGGGGCTAACATCTTAATATGTTCTAACCTATATTACAGTTCAGTAGCTCTATCTTGTCGTGTGTAATAATGAATTAAAGTTGATAAGAATAAAAAAGGCCACATAACTGGTTAAGTGATGTGGCCTTCTCATTTTTAACACTTATTTTGTGCGTGATGCTTTACGTTTCTTCCAAGCGTTAATAATTTTCCAACGCCATAACCAACGGATACTAAAATAACCAGCAATAGAAAAGAATGTGCCGGATACAAAACAGCCAAGTAGAAATGCCGGACCATATAAAGTTATAGCCTGCATTAACCAATCTATTGTTAGCTCGAACGAGAATGGATGGACTGGTTCTTGCAATATCCATGCACCTAACTCATAAGTGGCAAAAAACATTGGTGGCATGGTAATGGGGTTTGATAACCACACGAGCGCTACTGATAATGGCAAATTTACACGGAATAAAATGGCAAAGCCAGCTGCTAATAACATCTGAAAAGGTACGGGAACAAACGCCATAAAAATACCAACTGCGAAAGCACCAGCTGCAGAGCGGCGATTTAAATGCCAGAGGTTTGCGTTGTGTAACAGATCACCAAAAATTTTAAGGTGCTTATGTTCTTTGATTGATTCTGGATTTGGGAGATATTTCTTAATTAAATTCTTAGGCATAATTCTAATCATTCTCAGGGGTAATGAATGACCGTTAAGGCCATACTACTTTCCATTACCATATTAATAAGTATGTTCTTTGTTGATATCGAACGTATTCAATTTTTAACGATAATGACGATCGTGGTCTTTATCCTTTTTTATGTGAAAGTACCATCTATATTAGTACTTCTGTTTGTTGCATTAAGCTGGTCTATTTTGTATAAAAATAGCGTAATAAATGAAGCGAATACGTTATTCAATAATACGACATCGCAATACAAAAAACCACAAGTGGAAGCTTCAGAAGACAATATCATAACAGCTGAGGTAATAACATTAGTAAATAAAAAAAACCTACTTTCGTTCGATGTAAAGGTTATCGAGATCAATAATACAGCGTTGTCTTTTGTACAACCTAAACTGGCCTTGAAATGGTCAAATCCAGAATACCACTATCCAGGGGATCTGGGTATCGGCCAAGTATGGCGGTTCAAAGTACGATTAATTAAGCCAAAGATTAATGTGGATGATAATGTCTTCCCTTCCTTTAAATCTAGATTGTTATCACGGCATATTCAATATATAGGGTTAATTGAAAAGGGGGAGGTGATTCAACCTCAGTTGAATTTACGCGGTGACTTGTATCAGATGTTTAAATCTGTATTACCGATTAATGCAAACCCTATGTTGTACGCGTTAACATTTGGTGATCGCAGTTATATTAATAATGAACTTTGGGCACAGTTCAAATTACTCGGTATTGGTCACTTGGTTGCAATATCAGGTTTGCATATTGGACTTATTTTTGGTTTTTTTTATGTTTGCTCGCGACGATTATTAAGGTTATTTGGGGGCCCCTATAATCTTGTTATTAGTTTATCTATAAGCCTTGTCGGAGCCATCTTTTATGCGTGGATTGCGGGTTTTTCATTACCTGCGCTACGTGCTATTGTTTTACTGTGTATTCATTGTTTATATCGTGTTCAATATTACAAAGTTACATTATTTCAATTGTTCGCGACAATGTTGTTGGTGACTTTGCTGTTGGATCCTTTAACTGTATTTTCGATTAGTTTTTGGCTGTCATTTTCAGCAATGGCGTCTGTATTTATATTAGTTTGGTTAAGTCGAACAGGAACCCCAGTCAGGGATAAAAGTCCAATAAAACAGACCATAAAAAATACTTATCGGAAATTAACGCATGTATGCTGTAACCAAGTGCTGTTTACATTACTTTTATTACCCATCCAAATGACGATTTTTTCAGGCTTTAGTTGGTTATCCGCCATAATCAACCTGATCTTCATTCCCATATTTAGCGTGTTAATATTACCAGTCTTGTTGTTTGCGGTAATTCTATTGCCTGTTCTACCGATGTTTAGTCGTATATTAATGAGTAACGTTAATACACTCTTGGATATCATCCTGGAGATATGGGAGACATTGACCTCGAATGATGTTATTTGGATTGATGTTGGAACGGAATTAAACACAGTCTTTTATAACTGTTTGTTGCTTATGTTTGTATTATTTATGGCTGGTTTAATATTTAAACCGTTACAAGTGACACTACATTCTTTATCCTTGTTATTATTACCTTTAGTTTGTTATAGCCATATATTGAGTTAGGAGATGTTATGAATAAACCCCTTAAAGCGAGCCTATTATCCGCGTTCTTATTTCCAGGTGCTGGACATTGGTGGTTAAAGAAGTATATCGCGGCGGTTGTCTTTGCAGTTATTGCTGCACTACCACTGTATTACATTATAGATGTCACTATAACGCAGACGCAATTAATTGTAGATCAAGTGATGTTATCTGGTGGTAATATCGATTTGCTAAATATTAACCAATTAGTGACACAGCAGGTTGCATCTATAGACACACAAAATATGCACCTTGCAACCATTGTGTTGCTCTGCGTATGGATTGTTAATATATTGGATGCAATTAGATTAGCAAGAAAACTTGGGCCTGAATAAGCTTTATCAAGATTTAGACAATTATGCATCATAGATGGCTGAAAATGCTTGCTCTAATGAATCATAGTGAAACGTAAAACCAGCATCCAGTAATCGAGTTGGTAATACGCGTTGACCATATACAAGGAGGTCGGCACGTTCGCCCAGTATTAACCTTAAAAGAAGTACAGGTGTTGCTAAGCGTGCTTTTTTACCAAAGCAAGCGGCTAATTTTTGGGAGAAATCATTATTAGTCACTGGGTTTGGTGATGTCAGGTTAAAGGTGCCACTGGCTGACTTATGCTGTAACAAATAACTGATGGCAGCAACCATGTCGTCAATATGTATCCATGACATGTATTGATGGCCTTTCCCTATAGGGCCGCCAAGTCCTAACTTAAAAGGGAATGCCATTTTTTGCAATGCGCCTTTATCTTTATCTAATACAATACCTGTGCGTAATATAACAGTACGGGTTGACGGGCAACATGTACGAGCTATTTCTTCCCAATGTTCACATAGCTTGCTCGCATATTCGGGATAATGCTCTAGGTGTTTCTCATCAATGCAGCGGTCACCTTGTCGACCATAAACGCCAACGGCTGAACCACTGATAAAGACGTCGGGGGTGATCGTTTTTGTTGAAATTAAATTCACCAAATATTGTGTTGTTTCCCAGCGACTCGATTCTAAAACATGTTTGTGTTTTGCACTCCACATTTTGTCCATAATAGGAGCACCAGCCAAATTGATCACTGCATCGATATGAATTGCACTCGGTAACTCATGTAACTGCGAGATGAACTTGATGTTGTGCGTCGAAATATGTGAAAAGATAGCTTTTGCATTATTAACATCGCGGGTCAATACGGTAAATTGATAATCAGCTTGAAAGGTATTAATAAATGCTTGGCCGATAAAGCCAGTGCCACCCGTTATCAATATATGCATGCTTGTTACTCAGTTAGTTATGCTACTTTCAGTGTAGGTCATTTTGGCCTTTTTTATAATATTGTTTTATGTCGGACTTAACAAAAAGTAAGTCAGGCCATAAACCTAACTTGCTTTTTACGACTGCGTTATACGGTGTTTTTTACTAGAGCGTAGTTATGATTATGAGGTTGCGTTATAAAACATCTGTATACGTTAATAGACGTTCAAAATTTATTCAGATTATTACAATAAAAAATCTTCATAAATAGGAGTGAATACGGTCGCGCTATTGATTAAAGCATTCGCGGTTAAGGCTGGCACACCATAAACTTCAGCTCTGACTTGATGACGGGCCTTTATCGTATCAAGCAAGATAGAAAAGTCACCATCTCCAGAGAGCAGTACAACAGTATCGACCGATTCTGCGACTTGTAGTACATCGATTGTGATCCCAACATCCCAGTCACCTTTAGCTGAACCATCACTGCGTTGGATAAAGGGTTTTAGCTTCACATCAAAACCGATATGTTTGAGTGCATCTTGGAATTTACGTTGTTGATCATCACCCTTATCAATGGCATAGGCATACGCTGTTACTACGTCTCCTTGTAATAATAAGTGTTGCCAGAGTTTTCGGTAATTAAACTGGCGGCCATAAGTTTGGCGAGTAGTGTAATAAATATTTTGAACGTCAACAAACACAGCAATTTTTTGCACAAATGATTCCTAGGGTTCGATATTAATGAAAATTAAGATTTATTCGCATACTTAGCAAGGTATTGGTCAAGTGCATTACCAAACGCCTGTTTATCTTTTGACCCCAAAGCGGCTGGGCCACCCGTCATTTCACCACTCGCTCGCATGGTATCCATAAAGTCTCTTATATTAAGACGTTGACGAATATTGCTTAATGTATATTTTTCACCACGAGAGGTGATCACATGTGCACCTTTTTCGATGACTTCTGCTGCAAGTGGTATATCGGATGTAATAACAAGATCATCTTTTGCCACTTTCAACACGATATGATCATCGGCAACATCAAAACCTGAAGGTACTTGTGTCATTGAAATATAGGGAGAGGCAGGGACGCGTATCCAATGGTTTGCAACTAATACTAGTGGCACTTTAACGCGAACTGCTGCACGAAAAAGTATTTCTTTCATTGGGATCGGACAAGCATCTGCGTCAACCCAAATTGTAATATTATTTTGCATATAACCTTCACGTTAGTTTAATAAACTTCATTTTAGCGTATTAATAGCCAAAATTGTTGGTCAGTTGGTATTTATTTACCATACTTAATTTATATTCATTGGAGGGATTACCATGTTTACAAGGTATCCCTTTAGGGGATTAAAATATGTACTTCGAAGTGGGCTTGAAAATAAAATAACACCATCATTGCTACTCGTAATGTTATTAGTCCGTTGCAATACCTTATCTGCTTTACCCTTACATCAAATCTCGATTGTTGGTCCTAATTTTAATGAGTCAAAAAGTACAAATGAAATCATAAATGATCGGTATGCGGTTGTAAATCACCGCAATTTACAACCGCACAGTGTACTGCCTTTTCTGAGTGGTAATACCTTTGTGCCTATGTCTAAAACAGAACTACAATTTTCTAGTCGTGCAAGCTATCTTAACAGGCTCTCATCACAATATTCGTGGAATGAAATCAAAATATCAGGGTTATTACGTGTAGGTGATCGTGACGCGGTGATTTATGACATACATTCGCGATTAATACTACTTGGTGATAGTGATGCATCGATAGCATTATCAGATCTTTATACAGATAAATTAGCCAGTGCTGTTCGAAGCTTTCAGCGTCGACACGGCCTTAACCCAGATGCTATCATTGGTCCAGATACATTAAAGTGGTTAAATCTAAATCCTCATCGCAGAGCTGAATTACTCACTCATAATATGCAACGAAAGATTAACTTTATGGCTAATCTTGGCGCTCGTTATCTCCTTGTTAATATACCGGCTTACGAATTATTATTAAGTGATAATGGTGAAATTGCACTACGTTCACGTGTTATTGTTGGAAAACCTAAAAAACCAACCCCAATACTGACCAGTGAAATTAAAAGCATGGTCATTAACCCAAGCTGGCGTGTACCCCGTAGTATTTTAGAAGATGATTTATTGCCAAAAGTAAAACTCAATGGTGATTTCTTTAACCAGCGCGATTTTAGTGTTTATAATTATCAAGATCAACGAGTTGAAAAGTCACCTGAAGAATGGGTAATACTCGCAAATGGCCAATTTCCATATCGACTCGAACAAATGCCAGGCGTAAAGAATACACTCGGCCGCTATAAATTCTATTTTCCTAATAACTTCAGTGTTTATTTACATGATACAACCAATCCTAAATTGTTTAGTTATTCGAATCGGGCGCTTTCTTCCGGCTGTATTCGTATCGAAAAAGTTGATGAATTGGCAAATTGGATTGCAAATAGTTTAGTCGATAATAAGTCGTTGTGGTCAGAACTAAAGTTCAGTCGAGATATAACGAAATGGTTTCCTTTAAATGATACGTTACCTGTTCACTTGGTATATTGGACTGCATGGATTGACGATAGTGGATTAAGCCAATTTCGTGATGATATATATGCATTACAGAGATAAAACTTGATTTAATACTGTATTGAATATACATTCCACTACCTTTGTATGAAAAGTGATCAGTGGTGGAGTGGTGTCAATAGTATGTCCAACACGTAGAAAAGTGTTATTAAGTCTTGGAGGATTAGCTGCGTATTCCGTTGCGCCAGTTAAAGTTAAAGCAAGCCAAAGTGTATTAGGCATGAGAGAGCTTTGCTTTTATAACATACACACGAGAGAACGGGGTCAAGGAAATTATTGGATCGATGGGTTGTACCAAGAAGATACACTTCAAAGCTTCAGCCATTTATTGCGTGATCATAGACAAAATTTGTCTGTACCGATGGACAACCGGCTTTATGAATTACTCTATAAACTAAATAGAACGCTGAACGTTTCTGAAGAGTTTCATGTTATTTCTGGTTATCGTTCACCTAAAACTAATCAGATGTTAGCAAGTAAGAGTAATGCCGTTGCAACCAAAAGTTATCATATGCGAGGCATGGCTATTGATATTGCTATTCCAGACGTTAAATTAGCTCATTTACGTGAAGCCGCTATCTCATTAAAATTAGGCGGGGTCGGTTATTACCCTAAGTCGGGCTTTGTACATGTTGATACCGGTCCAGTTAGAACTTGGTAAATGTGCTTTAGATATGTGTAACATGATTAAGTGTAAAAAGGACTGCCTATATGGCAGTTTTTATTTGAATATGGCTACGGCCTTCGCGTTATCATTTGTTCCACCTGTGCACCCTGCCGAGAACGGAATACCGGCACCAATTAATTGATTATTTTCTAATGTGACTTTATTTAATTTCGGATTTAGAAATGTAGTGAACAGACACGTCGCAATAAAATTTTCATTCTCATCGATAATGAGGTTGTCTTTAATCAGCGTATCACCGTGCCCGACCGCAATACCAATAGGGCGGTAACCAGAGCGGTTAACGATATTTGTAATGACATTATCGATTACCTCATAGCCTCCTAGTTCGGCAAAGGATGACTCTGTTGCTATGGTGATAGCAGCGTTGAATTTTAAATTTATATCGTTGATGCTATTACTGATTATCTTAACATTATAGGCATTTGCTTTTACATCAATGGCCTCGTTTCTAGTATGATGAATTATGTTGTTTTTTATAATAACGTCATCGACAGTATATCGTATTTTCAATCTACTCTTATCTTCAGTATACGAACCATCGCCAATATATAATCCTTCGCCATAGCGTGGATTTAGCAATCCTGTGTTGAAAATAACATTATCTTCAACCAAATAATGGCTACCACCGTGATGACGTGGTTTTATCGATATTGCTTGGTTACCCGTGTTAAACACTTTGTTTGATAGCAGTGAGATGTTTGATGAATCTTGTACCAAAATTGCAGTTAAGCCTCCTGTTATGATTAACCCTTCAATAATAATCCCTTGTGAGTTCTTTATTGTTATTCCGGTGCCAGTGTAATGCCTATTTTTTATTCTTGTTCTTAAATAATGCCATGGGCGTATTATTAACGGCTTGCTTCCACTATTAAAATCTTTAATGGTTATCGCGGGATGATTGCCATCAGCAAGGCATATGACATCACCATCTATATACTTTTCTAAGGCATGATTGATACTTTTATAGGTAGGGATAAGCGCAGCTAATTTTTCTTTATTATGTGAGATTATTTTTGTGCATTTAGGTGTCGAGGTATTCGATTCCGATTTAGCAGTATTGATGAATAAAGCCATTATAAATATAAAAACAATGACGATGTTACGCTGTCTATTTATAATGTTATATGACATACAGAACCTTGTTTATGGGTAATGTAACTGTGTTAATAATAGTGTATTAGCCGCACATTGGCATTTAGTTTTATGCCAAAACCATGCCTTACGTCTAATATCATATTTATGCTGAAATAATTGATATTTGTCTCCAAATGTATTTATCTACTGATGCTTTAGATATAACGTCCTAGTTGGTTCTGTATGAATGTGCTTGTTTGGCTTGAAAAATATGGTTTATTACTTATGTTATTGTATTGTCTTGGCGTTTTTACACCTGACTTTACAAGTAAGATCAGTATGATGGATCATGAATTAGATGTGGTTACTGGTAGTCTTGCAGAGAGTAATATATTTAAACAACTCTTTTGGATTTCTCTGTTCTTGTTTTTTTCGTTTCGATTTTTTATAAATAAAGAGTTTAACAACCTTAAGTTAGTCTTGGTCAATAAACTTTTTATTTTACTCGTTATCTGCCTCATTGCTTTACTGAGTGCGAGTTGGTCAAATTATCCGTTAATAACAATGAAGCGTGCCATATTTCAAATGGTATTTTGTGCGTCTATATCAATTGCATTTTGCTTTTCATTTTATCACAAGAGTATTGAGGTTAATCTGAAACTAGCGATCATCGTTTGTATTTCCATGATCATTTTTTCTATTGTTCAAGGTGCAGGTTTTAACGAGAGTTTAAATTTGGCCGGATACTTTAAGTCCAAGAATACCATGGGGGTCAATTTAGCTGTGCTGATTGTTATTAGCTATATGTGGATTAAATCGTTTGATGTAAATAGCCATTCACTTAACATTTTACTCATTATTTTATTTGCGTTTCTATTAATAACCCAGAGTAAGACGAGTATTTTATTATGTATTACATATTTTCTATTAATCCAACTCAGTATTTTTAAAATGAAAGTATTAATGTTTATACTCGCGAGTACATTTTTTTCTATATTTATTTTTATACCTGGAGTAAGTTATTACATGAATGATTATCAGCATATCGCATTATATGTTGATGCAGATTTCTTTACTGGTCGGGGGGTTATTTGGGATTCATTGTATTATGATCTTGAATTTTTTGATAAAATAGCACTTGGTTATGGTTACGGTAGTTATTTTGAAGTCGGCGTAATCCCCTTTGTACTAGATGATAAATATAGCTTTTTACAATATATATCATCGGCTCATAATGGCTATTTGCAATTACTTTTACAGTTTGGCATTGTTGGTTCATCACTTATCTTTATATTTTTTGTTCTCTCAATGCTGAAATCGAATAGTGTTTTTATCCATGCGGCATTAATTATTCCCATTTTACAAAATGTTACAGAGTCCAGCATATTTAGGGATGCTAATATGGCGTGGTTTTTGATGGTTATGATTGTTATTTCATCTGGTGTTTATATGATTAGGGATGAAGTTATCAATGAGCATGAAGTAATTCGCGGTGCTGAGTGATCTACTATTTACTTAGTGATAGGATTATCTCATTATGAGCAAAATAAATAACGAATTAAACAGAGGGATTCTTCATAGCCTGATAGGAAAGTATTCACTTTATGTCCTACAAATTACATCACTGGCTATTTTAGCAAGATTGTTCACTCCCAACGACTTTGGTACGTTAGCTGCATTACAAGTTCTTATTTTATTCTTTCAACTGTTAGCCACATCAGGTCTTGGGCCTGCAATTATACACAGAGATTCGATTAGTGATGAAGAGCGTGATGGTATCTTTAGTGCGACATTAATTATTGGTCTTATGTTGTCGTTATTATTTGTTTATATTACGCCTGTACTGGCGAGTTGGCTTGAGTTAATTAATGTCAACTTACTCACATATGTTTTAGCCTTGAGTGTCTTTTTTTCTGCAATTTCAATGTTGCCATTGGCATCGTTACAAAAGGATACCCAATTTATTATTATTGGGAAAGCTGAAATATTTGCAGAGTTCATTGCACTAATGGTTTGTATTCTACTTTATTTTATGGGGCTAGGTGTTGTGGCCTTGGCAATAAAAATATTAGTTACGCCAGTAGGACGTTTCATTTTTTATCATCGTTTTTCAAAGAATACTGAAATAGGTAAAGCCAAAATAGGTATCAAAATATCAAGTATTATCCCCTTGTTCGCGATAGCTAAATTTCAACTTGGGTTTAATATACTTAATTTTTTCTCGCGCAATTTAGATACCTTATTAGTGGCGAAATTTTTTGGTGTCACGACCGTTGGTTTCTATGAAAAAACATATCAAGTTATGCGGTATCCACTCCAATTGTTTACTTTTGCTATCACACCTGCACTGCAACCCGTATTGACTAAGTATAAAAGTCAGCCTGATATAGTTTTTACTGCTTACTATCGATTGGCCTATAAATTGGCTGTACTGGGGATCTTGACGGCTACAATTATGTTTTGGTATGCAGACGATATTATCTTCATTCTCTTTGGTTCGCAGTGGTTCGCCGTGAGTGAATTATTGAAAATATTAGCATTATCAATCCCTGTGCAGATGGTTTTAAGTTCTACTGGAGGGTTATATCAAGCGATGGGTGCTACAAAGCAGATGTTTTATTGTGGTATATTTTCATCGGTTGTTAATGTGTCCGCTATTATTTTTGGTGTTTATATGGGGGATATGATCGTATTGTGTATCAGTTTAGTGACTGCTTTTATCATCAACTACATACAATGTTTTTATGTATTACATCGTTTTGTATTTAAGGTTAAAAGATTGAAGTCTTTCATAATTTTATCTTTCTTTGTGTTAATTAGTTTGCTAAATTTATTTTTTGGTCATAAGGAAAGTATCCCGAATGGCAGTTTTAGTTATTCGAACAGTTTTTATAGCCTAGCAAATATAGTAGTTCCTTTGATTTTAATATTTATATTTGGATTTATTATAAGAAAGAAAGTGTGCTCGTTTTAAATAATAATTTATGACATATATTAACTTCCGATGAAATATCGACTTCGTTTACCTAATAATTTAATGATACTAATAGATAGTAATGAACTTATCGCAACTACAAGGGTGAATTTAATAAGCATCGCACCAGATTCATTGAAACCATAATTTAATAATGTATCGTTGATAGATAATCGTGCCAATAATATTAATACATAACCATGAATGAAATAGAGTGAGAAAGATATATTCGCAAAAAAAGAAAGTGGTTTAACATTTTTTCTTTCAATTAAATCCAACGAAGTCATCACAAATAGCAATAAAGATACCTTTTGTAGGTACATAATATCAATGCCTGAAAATGTAAACAAGTCTTTATGGCTACTACCAATAATACCCATTAATCTAATTTGAATATAAGCGAGTAGTAACGTTATTATTAAAAAAATAACGTTGTATTTCTTTATTTTTTCTATTGAATCTCGATTAACAACAGCATAAATACCAAATAAATAAAATGGAATATAATAAATGAAAGAATGAAACGGATTAAGTCCGCCTATCGGTCGGTGGGCATAGATCGCGATAATCGAAAATGTGAAGAGTATCAACAATTGCATATTATGTTTTAATAATGAGAATTTCACTATAATTGGAGCGCTCATGAATAGTAATGCAGCAAAGGGAACATACCAATATGCCGTCACATGCCGACCTGTAAAAATATTGATCACACTGCCTTCGATAGTCGTTACATTTCCTAATAGTGGGTGAAAATTACCAGTCATTGCTATATTAATAATTGCAGGGGTTGAGCAGATTAAATAGGGTAGAATTACATACTTGAACTTCTTATTTAAATACAAAGGATAATTAAATACACCTTTTTGTAGATGTTGAAATAAATAACCACTAATGAATACGAATAAAGCAGTTGACCCCGAAACCAAGTTGGTGAATATTGGGAAGTCCACTTCACTATTACCTACGTGGACATGTCCTGCGATGATAATTAATATTGCAAAGCCTCGAAAATAGTGAAAAGAAGTTATAAACATATTAACTCTTCGTCTTAATGCAAGATTTAAGATTATAGCTTAATCACTGACTATATAAAGTTTTACACTGTTATTTCGTGTGATTTTAATTGTTTATGTTGATTTTTGTGGTCTTGTTGAATATATACTCTTCTGAAAAGTAACACATGTTGCGGCCATAAAAAAAATTACTGCTATATTTAGTGAGATGTTTAATTAGTATTTTTAAATTAATACCACTATCTTCATTGAAGAAGATAATTAATGGATTATCAATGACATATTCATTGGATGAGCGAATCGTTTATTTAGCTCGGTAGTTCATTTTCAAAATGTGACTACTTTAAATTTGTTAAGGAATCGTATTTTGAAACCTACTAATACATTTAAGGTAAGTTCTGCTAATTACTCTTTTGTTTATCGCTTCTTAGATTTAAGTTGTGTTACATTTTCTTTTGTTATTGTAATTCATAGCTATAACCTTAGGATGACACAAGAATATATAATTGTAGCGTTAACGGCTGCCGTCGTTTTTTTATATATCGCAGAGGCTCTTAATTTATATCAATCATGGCGTGTAGGCCGATTTATTGCAGTCCTGATGACTGTCGTTGCTGTGTTTATATCTTCATTTTTAATATTATCTGGTATTGGTACATGGCTGGAAGCATCCTTTGAGTTTCCGAGTTATGTCTTAAATGTCTGGTATTTTGTGGCATTTTTGTGTTGTTTTACGTGGCGAGTATTGAAATATCAATGGTCTGTTGTACGTTGTAAATTAGGCATCAACCTACGAAAAATGGCTATCTTAGGCGCAACGTCAACAGGGGCTAACTTATATCATGAGATCAGTCATTGTGATGAATTCGGGTTTGATTTTGTGGGTTTCTTTGATGATAGAAATGCAGAACGTTTACCTAAAGGCATGACAGTTGTGAGTAATATATCTGCGGGTATTTTTGAAGCTAAAAATGGTTCAATTGACGTTTTGTTTATTGCTTTACCTATTTCAGCTGAGAAACGTATCGCAGAAATTATCAATTTATTATCAGATACAACTGTCGATGTTTATGTTTTACCTGCATTTATGCTCTCTGATGTTATGCATGGCCGTGTTACCCATGTTGGCAAAATTGATGCGCTAAGCATTTTTGAATCCCCTTATTTAGGTGCCAAAGTTTGGCTAAAACGATTTGAAGATATTATAGTAAGTTTAATCGCCATAATACTGCTTTCCCCTGTCTATCTTGCTATCGCAATCACGCTAAAGTTCACATCCCCTGGTCCAGTATTGTTCAAGCAAAGCCGGTATGGACTACACGGTGACAAAATTACAGTTTACAAATTCAGAAGTATGTCGGTGATGGAATCTGACGGGAATGTAACACAGGCAATAAGAGGCGATAAACGTGTTACTCCTTTTGGTGGTTTTTTACGTCGTAGTTCCCTTGATGAACTCCCGCAATTCTTTAATGTACTGATGGGCGACATGTCTGTTGTCGGGCCTCGACCTCATGCTGTATCACATAATGAGGAGTATCGTAAACTCATCCAATTTTACATGCTAAGACATCATGTTAAACCTGGTATTACCGGTTGGGCCCAAGTCAGTGGTTGGCGAGGGGAAACGGATACTTTAGATAAAATGCAGAAACGTATTGAGTTTGACCTTTATTATATTTTGCAATGGTCAATCTGGTTTGATTTCAAAATTATGCTGTTAACTGTACTGACCTGCTTAAAAAGCGAGAACACATATTAGCTATTTAGAGAGGTAAGGTATGAACAACACTCGGATATATCAACCGACGAGGCGAGCCAAAATGAAAGCATTCAAAGGTCACTACTATTGCTTAGGTCTAGTTTTGTTGAGTGGAGGGGCTGTTGCATACACCCAAGATACATACATCACCGATGGGGGACTATTCGTAAAACCATCGTTGGAAGTGAGTATTGTAGATGATGATAATATCTATAAGCAACAAGAAAACGGCACTCGTAGCGCTATAATCACTGTTATTCCGATGATAAATTTAAAAATCGATGATGGCATTAATTACTTTAGTCTTGATGCTAGAGTCGAAAAAGGCATCTATGAAGCAAGCTCTGCTGATAATTATATGGACGGATTGCTCGGTTTTAATGTGCACTTAGAACCCAGTGACTCGCACCGTGTAGACATAAACGTTAAAGCTCAATGGCTAGCGGAACGGCGCGGCGGTGGTTTGACAGAGCTGAATTATGAATCAACAGATAAACCAATTACGTACAGTAAAAATATGCTGTCTGCAAAATATGAATATGGCGCATTACAAACAAAAGGTCGCCTTGCTTTTAACGCTAAATTTTACGAAAAAGCATACACTAATTTTAAAACCCTAACCCGAAGAAGTAATTACGACTCATTGTTATTGGGCTCAACATTTTTCTATTCCACAAGGGCTCATACCGATGCCTTTATTGAAATAAATGCAGAGACCATTGGTTACGATTATAATATATCGGGGGATCTAAGTCGCGATTCTGATGTATATACTGCATTGTTAGGCATGCAATGGAAAGCATCTCCTATCCTCCATGGATTCATTAAATTGGGAGGACAAGCAAAAGAATTTGATGATGAAGGTCGAGAAGACTTTACGGGGTTTAGCTGGAATATAGGTGGTGCTTGGCGTCCGCTGACTTACTCAAAAATTACGTTATCAACGTCTCAAACAACGAAAGACCCAGATGTTGATGGCGACTATGTGCTTGAAACTAAATACAAGCTTGATTGGAAGCATAATTGGACATCGTATTTTTATTCATCTTTCGCGATTTATAAATTCACGGATGATTACAGTGGTATATACCGAGTTGATGATACGAATGGTTACAAGCTTAAATTTAACTATGATTTTACCGATAATATTGCAATTACCCTATTTGGACTTTGGGATAGAAATACTTCAACAAACACGATATTTGAATATGATAAAAATGTTGTCGGCGCTAGTTTAACATTGACGCTTTAAAGGACAGTATAATGAAAAGTATCTTTTTTTGTATATTATTGCTCTTAATACAAACACCGGTATTAGCCAAGGGCTCTTATATTTTAGGGCCTGGGGATAAGGTAGAAATTAAAGTTTTCGGACAAAAAAATCTGACGGTAGACACGTTGCTGAGTAATAGTGGCCAAATTAATTATCCATTTTTTGGAGAAATAAAGGTAACGGGTCTAACGGTTAAGCAAGTTGAAAAGTTGATTTATAATGGTTTGAAAGGTGATTACCTCGTTAATCCAAATGTTTATGTTCATGTCGTTGAATACCGACCTTTTTATATACACGGTGAAGTTAAGAAACCTGGGGGGTATTCATATCAGCCAGGTTTAACTGTAAACCAAGCTATCGCGCTGGCTGGTGGGTTAACGGAACGCGCATCAAAAGAAAAAATATATTTATTTAAAGAAAAGAACAAAAACACACAAATTAACGCAAGCTTAACGTATAAAGTTAATGCTGGTGACACCATTTTGATTAAGCAAAGGTTTTTCTAATGGATAAACTTGAACAGAGTCTCAATAAATCGTCGGTCAATAAAGACATTGTGTTACCTTCACCGCATTGGCATGTTGTCCAGCGTTATAAATGGCGAATTTTTTTACTGTCTGCCTTTGTCTCTCTTTCTGCTGCACTGTATTTATCAAAAGAACAGCCGTTATACCGTGCTTCTGCTACGTTATTAATTGAAGCAAATCAAGCGCAAGCTGTTTCGTTTGATTCAGTGCAAGGTCTTGATTCAAATAGAAAAGAATATTATTTAACTCAATTTGAAATTCTTAAATCAAAATCAATTGCAGAGACTGTATTTGACCGCTTAAATTTACAACAGCAACCATCATTTCAAAAACGGGAGAGTTGGCGTGATAAGGCCGTCGCGTATATTCTTGATGTTTCACCTCTGCTTAAATCATTTATTATGAATATTGATAGTGAGTTTGCAGAGAATATTGGTGCGGGTTATATCAGTGGCGTACCACAATCAGCGACGGATATAAGCAATCAAGCGCTTGAAAGTCAACAGGTGAAAATTTCGCGTTTAAGACAGTTTTCAAAACGCTTAATGGTTACGCCAATTAGAAAAACACAGCTTGTTAAGCTTTCATTTGAGAGTGAAGACCCCGCACTTGCTGCAATGATTGCCAATGCCGTTGGCGAGGCATATATAGCACAAGATCTTGAAGTCAAATCATCGATTAATAAAAATGCCGCTCACTGGTTAACAAAAAGACTTGAAGGCTTACGCAGGAGTCTTGATGAATCTGAAACGCTATTACAAGCATATCGTAAAGAGGAAAATATCATTGATCTACAAGATCGAGGCGGGCGAGGGTTAACGGGTTTAGTGAGTAACGAACTTGAACAAACGTCTTATCAATTAGTTGAAGCCAAGAATGAAGTGAATCAGTTACGGAGTATTGTTCGTGCGATTAATGAGTATGGGGTTAAAAACCTAGAGAACTTAGAGTCAATACCAGAAATAACGTCACATCCGATTATTCAAAATATCAAAAAGTTAAAAGTAAGAGCAAAATTAAAAGTATCTGAATTATCACAAATTTATGGCCGTAAGCATCCAGATCTTATTGCGGCTAAATCAGAGCTCTATACGGTGAACAAGCATCTGACAATACAAATTTCCAAATTGGTATCAGGTTTGGACAGAGAGCTAAAAACCAAGAAAAGTAATGTTGCAGCTTTAGAAAGACAATACAGTAAAATTCAGAATCAATTTCAAGATGTTATCGGTAAAGATAATGAATACCAAAAATTAGTAAGGGACGTAGAAAGTAACCGAAAACTATATAATACGTTTCTAGAACGCTCTAAAGAAACGGCGCTGACGAGTGATTTTAATGCAGCTGTAGCACGTTTTACTGACAGAGCGAAAGCGCCAAATAAACCGATTACGTTAAGTACTAAAATAGTGATTATTATTGTATTTATATTAACGATGTTGCTACATATCGCATATTTACTCGTTAAAGAGTATTTCACCGATAATTTTAACTCTGTAGGAGATATAGAAAATAAACTTGGACTACCTGTATTAGGTGTATTACCCAAGGTTGCTAGAAAACGAAATCAAGATTTAGACTTACACTATTTTTTTGACGAAGATGGCCGCCAGTTTTCTGAATCTGTGCGGACATTACGCACGAGCTTTCTATTAGCACAGGGTCAACGGGTGAATCAAGTTATTGGAATCATCTCATCTCAACCTAATGAAGGTAAATCAACAACCGCAACAAATATTGCGTTCTCGTTAGCCCAGATCGAAAAAACGGTACTGATAGATGCTGATATGCGTAAACCAAGTTTGGCAAAGAACTTTAATATACCAAAAGACAAACCTGGGCTTGCACAAGTGATAACGGGTGATGCCAATTTATCTGATTGTATTACTGTGGACCCAGCCTCGGGTGTTCATGTTATGGCGTGCGGCCCAACACCGAAGAATGCGCAAGAATTACTCTCCTCAAAACGTTTTAAACAATTATTAGAGAGCCTCAGACAATCTTATGATCGGGTAGTTATTGATACACCACCTATTCAAGCTGTCAGTGATTCATTAATTATATCTTTACACACAGACGCGATTATTTATGTCATTAAAAGCGAAGCGACACGAGTAAGATTAGTGCAAAATGGCATTCGTCGTCTTGCTAAAGTAGACGCCAATTTAGTCGGGATCGTGATGAACCACGTTAATACCGATGGTGTTGCTGATTCTGAATATTATTACGGTTATTACAGTGATGATGATTATGCCGAAAAATCGACTAAGTCATAGTTCATCCTAATCAGTGAATTAATATTTACAGCAAGTTCTTGGATAATTATGACGTGTTTGCTGTTTATTCAATTTATGGTTAAATGATGTAAATTATAAATTAGTCTACAAGGATTAAAATGTTTAGCTCTCGCATGTTCACTCGTTCTACATTCGTACTGACTTGGAGTGTATTACTGGCCGCCTGTACAGGCACTCCGCCTGATAACCTTGGTGTTGTTAACTCAAAGTTGGCCGCTTGCCCTGAATCACCGAATTGCGTATCAAGTGACAGTCTAGACGAAAGTCATTATGTGCCAGCCTTCAAACTAGAAGCGAGTGCGGAATTGGCTTGGTCTGAAATTAAAGCCTATTTACAAGCGCAACGCAATATGGAAATTATGATAGAAACGACAGATTATATATATGTCGAAAGTACGAGCTCTTTAATGCGATTTGTCGATGACTTTGAACTTCACCTTCGTCTAAAAGACGGCATCATTGCTGTTCGGTCAGCATCAAGACTGGGTAAGTCAGACTTTGGTGTAAATAAGAAGCGGGTTGATGATTTATATGAAGCATTGAACGATAAAGGGTTAGTGAGTGAGGCGCCTAAGCCAATTTGATTAATGGGTAATACATTTAATTGTATTACCCATTTTTGTTTGATTACTAGGTTGCTGTTATAACGTATTAATGAACTGTGCTTAGAAGTAATTTAGCAGTTTTCGGTAATAATCATTAGTTTCCATTAAGGTTTTATGATCCCCTTGGGCAACGATAGTCCCTTCATCCATGACGATGATTTTATCCATTTTTTGTAACATTAATGGTTTGTGTGTGATCAGGAGTAAACTTTGTCGTGATTGCTCAAGTTGTTCAAATAGGTTTGTAATGATTGTTCTTTCACTGTGACGATCAAGTCCTTTGGTTGGCTCATCGAGAACGAGCACCTTTGCATTTCGCAATAATACTTGTGCTAAACATAAACGTTGTTTTTGACCACCGGATAAGCCAGAGCCTGTTTCTCCTAACCAAGTGCTAAACCCATTTTCTAGTTCATCAATAAAATCGATTAACCCCACAATCTGACATACCCCACGCATTTGTGATTCTGTTACTTTCGGGTTTGCTAAGCGAAGATTATCACCAATCGTTGCATGAAAAAGATGGCTGTTTTGGCTCATTAATGCAACGTGTTCACGTAATGATTCTATATTCAACTCATTTAAGTCAATGTCATCAATGGTGATACCTGGCTGTAATTTACCGACCATATCTGAACTTGGTGTATTGTTAGATGGTGGAATAGGCCAGAATCCCATTAATAGATTTACTAAGGTTGATTTACCCGCACCACTGGCACCGATAATCGCAACTTTCTCACTTTGTTGAATGGTAAGGTCAATATCTTTTAATACACAATCATGACCATCAGGATAAGTGAAACTCAAATCATTAAACTTAATTGGACCTGTTGTTACTAATCTATTACCACCTAAATCGGGGATAGGTTTATCAATAATCTCGAACAAGCGAGCGGCACTGTCATGTACTTTAGGTAAAATCTGACAGGCGAGGGGCATATTAATGACGGTTTCGAAACAAACTAAAATGAGTAATGCAGCACTGGCAACAAATTCCGGTTTTAAATCGCCAGTTTGTACCAGAGGTACGAGTAGATATAAGCTTGCCAACACGGTTGCATTAATGGCTAAAAATGTTAAAGCAGTGGCTAATGCATGCAGGCGGTGTAACTGTAATTCAGCACGATGATAGTTTTCAGACACACGATTAATCGACTTTTGATATTGCTGTGATATTTGATAAACCAGTAATTCACGCATTGATGCCATGCCGTCGACTAATTCAATTTTTAGTTCACTTGAGAGTTTCGCTTGTTGTTGTGCGCGCTTTTTACTTAACAATAAAATGAATATTGGTAAAACAAAACCGACAAGAATTAATGCACCGACAATAACAAACGCGAGATCAGATGAAATAAAACTCACCGCCCAGCCAACAAGTGGGATACTACAAATAGCAAGTAATGCTGGTAGCAATACTCTTAAGTAAAAGTTATCAAGTTCATCGATATCTTGCTGTAAACGAGCAAGAATATCTGCTGACTTAAAGTTAACACGGTAGTAGGGCAATAATGGCTCTAAGCGAGTATAAAAATAGTAGCGTAAAGCAGCAAGGGTGTTAAATGTTGCGCGGTGAGTTAACAAACGTTCAGCATACCGACCAGCTGTTCGCACGATTGCTAAGAAGCGGATAATTGCGGCAGGCGTGAAATAGTTAGCTGTTACACCAGATAGTCCCGCAATGGCCATGATGGTAATGAACCAACCCGAAATCGCGAGTAATCCAATATTTGCCATCACGGTAATAATAGATAACAAGGTACCGAGTAACATTAAAGGAAGTTGTGGTTTAAGAAGCTTCATTAATCTAACTAATGGATTCATGCG
>Ga0209291_1000465_pt1 | contig 38828 bp, 28 predicted proteins | sample GOMGulsemesocosm_FD_184633 | JGI IMG/M metagenome (GOLD analysis project Ga0209291, IMG submission 184633) | Methane-oxidizing microbial communities from mesocosms in the Gulf of Mexico - GOM9B Gulf of Mexico (SPAdes) (version 2) | ecosystem: Environmental > Aquatic > Marine > Cold seeps...
TTTCTTTTTTTAATTGTGTTAATCCTGTTTTTCTTCTTCAATAATTTAGATCCCTTTAAATGTAAACCCCACAGATGGTTTCGACAATTAAAATATATCTATATATTCAATCGAGCAGTGAGCTTCCTTTATAAAGAAAAAGCGCCTTTTAAAAAGCGCCTTTTACCCAAACTATGTATCACACTATGAAGAATTACTTGTGTGTAACTATTATAATGTTCCTAAAAAACAGTTTTTGTTACCCACTTTTTTAAATTATTTTTCAAAAACATCTGATTCCTATTAAACTCAGTTTTTTAAAATAAATTATTGAGTTGTTACTACAAATAGAATAATTATTTAAGTTCATTTTAATACATAACAAACTTATATAAAAAAAAGGCCCTTCTTTCAAAGCGCCTTTTTTACCCAAACTATGTATCACACTATGAAGAATTACTTATGTGTAACTATTATAATGTTCCTAAAAAACAGTTTTTGTTACCCACTTTTTTAAATTATTTTTCAAAAAATGTGTTATCATTAATAAAACCAGCTATTTAGGAAGTGTTATTTTTTCTATTTTATGCTGTATTTTCTCTAGTTTACTAGGGAATAATCGTTGAATCATTAGTATAAAACCTATAGATAAGATTACTAAACTAATTACTTTTTTCATTTTAAAAACTACACGAGGAGTGAGTTTATGTCTTAATTTTTTAGCTAAAAATATTTTAAGAATATCTACTACAATATAAGATACTAATACTGTTCCTATAAAAATAACCACTCCGTTATTGGATGTCGTTATCGATTTTGCTAAAATAATAGCAGCAATCCAGCCTCCAAGAACTCCTATATTAATAAAGTTTAGTAAAAAACCTTTAAAGAATAATTCAAAGTAATTTTTTTTGATGATTACACTATGATGCTCTCTGAATATCTGTCGGTAAGACTTTGATGTTTTTACAAATGATATTAATCCATAAACAAATAATAAAACCCCTCCAAACACTAATAAATTAGGGTCGTCCTTTACTTTGTCTAAAATAGATGAAGTACTATAAAAAGCAATTAAAATAAATATAATATCAGCTACAATTACTCCAAAATCAAATACTAATGCACTACGGAATCCTTTAGTAATACTTGTCTCTAATAAAACAAAAAAAACAGGACCTATCGTTAGTGCTAAAAGTATCCCAATTGGGATTGCCGATGCGATGTCATTAAACATATATCAAAAGTACAAATAAACCTTTATTAAGCATCCATCATAATAGATATAAAGTAAAAAAAGCCATCAAATTTTTTGATGGCTTAATTAAAACTTTTAGTAAGGTATTTCTATTTCGTAACAGCTACATTAATAGTAAATCCTATATCATTAGCTATTAAGTAATCTTTAGGCACTCCTGCATCACCTTCTGTATGGTAACTTAATTTCCAGTCTTGTCTATTTACTGAAAAGTCTTCAGAGTTTATTGCAACAGAATTATCTAATACAGCAATATTTGCATTAAAAGAAATACTTTTTGTTGTTTCTAATATGGTTAAATTTCCAGTAATTTTTGAATTGTAATCTCCTTTTGTTTCTTCAACTTTCGTTAATTCAAACCTTGCTGTTGGGTATTTTTCAATATTGAAAAAGTCTGCGCTTTTTAAATGCCCTTCCAGTTGTCCTTTTTGCTCAGCATCATCAAAATTATCTACCGTTAAAGAACTTAAGTCCATAATAAATTTGGCATTAGTTACTTTATTGTCATTTAATAATATTTTACCTGCTTTCAATGTTGTTTTTCCAAAACGAGCTCCAGTTCCTCCTAAATGAGCGGCTCTCCATTTCAATTCACTTCCTTCTTTTACAGTACTATAAGTAACTGTTTCTGCTTCTTTTACTATTTCAACTTCTTGAGCTTCTTTAGTTTCTACTTTCTTTCCACTATCCTTACAAGCTGTAAAAACTACTGCTAATACAAATAGTGAGATGATTACTTTTTTCATTTTATATTGGTTTTAGTTGTTTGGATTTTTCTTGTTTAATTTAGCTTGTTTCATAGCTTCTCCAATTTCATTACTTGCAGAAAAACTTGCTACCATATCATTAAGCATATTTGATCCTGCTTGAGGTGAGTTTGGTAATAATATTAAATTACTATTTGTTTCCGCTCCAATTGATTGTAAAGTATCATAATGTTGAGTAACTACTATTAATGCTGATGCTTCTTGTGAATTAATGCCTACCCTATTCAATACATCTACTGATTCTTCTAAACCACGAGCAATTTCTCTACGCTGATCTGCAATACCTTGACCTTGTAAACGCTTGCTTTCTGCTTCTGCTTTTGCTTTTTCAACAATTAAAATACGTTGTGCATCCCCTTCATATTGTGCAGCCGTTTTTTCTCTATCAGCAGCATTAATACGATTCATTGCTTCTTTTACTTGTGCATCAGGATCAATATCTGTAACTAAAGTTTTTATTATATCGTATCCATATTCAACCATTGCTTCATTTAATTCTGATTTTACAGCAACTGCTATATTATCTTTTTTTAAGAAAACATCATCTAAAATCATTTTTGGTACTTCAGCACGCACTACGTCAAATACATAAGACGTTATTTGATCATGTGGATAATCTAATTTATAAAAAGCATCAAATACTTTAGCTTTGATAACTTTATATTGTACAGATACTTTTAAACGTACAAAAACATCATCTTTTGTTTTTGTTTCAATCATTACATCTAACTGCTGAATTTTTAAACTCAACCTACCAGAAATTCTATCTACTAATGGGATTTTTAAATGCAATCCAGATTGGCGAATGCTTTGAAATTTTCCAAAACGTTCTACAATTGCAGCTGTTTGTTGTTTTACTGTAAAGAAAGAAGAAATAAGGATTATTAGTCCGAAAATTAAAAATGGAATAAATAAAATCATTGTAATTACGTTGTTATATTAGTTAGTTACCTATAAATTGTGCAAAATAAGTCTACATTTGCTGCCTAAAGTTACAACTTATGAAAAATATTTTAATAACATTTTTACTTTTATTCACTATTACAAGTAGTTTTAACCTTCATGCGCAAAGAAGAGGCGGTACAGGAAAACACAATATGTTTGGTTTAAAAGTAGGAGCTACACAGTTTGATATCCAAACTAGTAATTTTATTACTACTCCAGGAATAGGATTTATTGGAGGACTTGCTACTAGAGGTGATTTTTATAATAATATGGATATCCAATTTGGAATTAATATTTCAAATAACAAATTAGAAGTTCAAGGTAAAGAATTAGGAACTACTACTCCCGTTGCAATTGATTATAGTTTATTAAATGCTCAAGTTCATTTATTATTTGGTTATAAAATAATTGGTAATAACAGAAATATGCAAGGTAAATTTAAATTAACTGCTGAGTTTGGACCTGTTTTACAAGTAAATAGTAAAATGAAACTTTCTGATAAAGCTCAAGAAGAGTTTATTATTGATAAAGCTAATGTTACTGCAAAGGAATTAACTGATATTAGTCCTATAAATATAAATGGTCTTGCTGGTTTATCAATTGGTATTGAGCGTTTAAGAATCTTTGGTCATTATCAATATGGGTTTAATAACATCCTTAATAAATTAAATAAAATAGAGGGGAAAACTGAAAGCTTTAAAGGTCATATTAGTATGTTTCAGTTTGGAGTATTAGTTTACTTCTAAGTCACCAATGACATTTATTATTTCTTTTAAATAAAAAAGCCACTATATTTATATAGTGGCTTTTTTATTTTTTATACTAGTAGTACAAACTATTTTAAAATAGCTTGTATTCTTTTGATACTTTCTTCCTTACCTAATAAAGTCATAATATCAAATACATCTGGTCCTTTCATAGCACCTACTAAACTTAAACGTAAGGGTTGCATTACTTTTCCAAAACCAATTTCTTTAGCAGTAATCCATCCTTTAACAACTGTTTGCGTATTTTCAGGAGTAAAGTCTTCAATACCTTCTATAACCGATATTAATTCTTGCATTAAAGCTGGAGTATCTTCTTTTATTGCTTTTTTGAAAGCTTTTGGATCATACTCTGTAGGAACTTCAAAAAAGAAGTTACTTAAATCCCATAATTCATTTACAAAAGCAGCACGTTCTTTTACTAAGGAAACTACCTTAGTTATATATTCATTACTAAAAGATTGGTTTGCTTTACTTGAAATTATAGTTTCAAACTCATCTGCAATAATTTTATCCTCTTGTTTAACAAAATACTGTTGATTGAACCACTTTGCTTTTTCAGGATCAAATTTTGCTCCAGAGTTATTTACTCGCTTTAAATCAAAATTTTCTACTAATTCTTCTAAAGTGAATAGTTCTTGTTCAGTACCTGGATTCCATCCTAAAAATACTAAAAAGTTTACTACTGCTTCTGGTAAATATCCATCTTCTTTAAATCCTCTTGAAGTAGATTCTTCAGTTTTATATTCTAACGGAAATACCGGAAAACCTCCTTTATCACCATCACGTTTACTTAACTTCCCTTTACCTGTTGGCTTTAAAATTAATGGTAAATGTGCAAATTTTGGAGCATCCCATCCAAAAGAACGGTATAATAATACGTGTAATGCCATTGATGGTAACCATTCTTCACCACGAATAACATGTGAAATTTCCATTAAATGATCATCTACAATATTTGCTAAATGATAGGTTGGCATTCCGTCACTTTTAAATAGAATTTTATCATCTAATATATTGCTATCTATTTTAATTTCACCGCGAATTTCATCTTGTAAAAGTAAAATTTCATCTAGAGGTGATTTAAAACGAACTACATATTTATCTCCATTAGCGATGCGTTTTTCAACCTCTTCTTTTGAAAGCACTAAAGAATTATCTAATTCTAAACGATTATGCCAATTGTAAATAAATGTTTTCTTTTCAGCTTCACATACAGTTCTTAACGCATCTAAGCTTTCAGCAGAATCAAATGCATAATACGCATTTCCGCTTGCTATAAGATTATCGCAATACTCTTTATATATATGTTTACGTTCACTTTGTTTATAAGGTCCGAATTTACCTTCCTTCCCTGGTCCCTCTTCATAAGGGAAGCCACACCATTCAAGTGCATCTTTAATATATTGTTCTGCTCCAGGAACATACCTTTTCTGATCGGTATCCTCTATACGTAACACAAAAGTACCCTTGTGTTTTTTAGCAAATAAATAATTAAATAATGCGGTACGAACACCACCTATATGTAAAGGTCCTGTAGGACTTGGAGCAAAACGTACTCTAACTTCTTGTGACATGTATAATTTGTTTTACATTTCCATATAAATGGAAGTCTATTATTAACTTTAATAGCGCAAAGATAACTAAGGATTTAATAATTATGAATCACTATATGATGATTTTTAAAATTATAATTCCTTTTATCTTATTTATTGTTTCAATTAACTAATTTTTAATATTAATATTTGTTAATCTATTTATTTTTAGTATCTTAAAGTATTCTTACCCCCGATATTTGCTACAATTGGTTGTGCTTACTACTCAAAAATGATAAATTGTTAATTACTTTATAATTCCTTGATAATTAAGGCATCTCTTTTTACGCTGAATTGTTGATAAGTATAAGAGTAAATTCAAGAACTAAATTTTGATATTAAAAGTATTTTTTCAATCCGTGACATAAAATTAATATGCACTATTTTTTAACTTTATTTTCAGAAAAGTTTTCAAACGAAATTTTAGAGTTATCAACAGGTATTTACAATAATTCAATTAACAATTATATGTGAATTACACTTATTAACAACATGTTTAATAACTACTAAATTCTATTATAAATCAGTTATTTAACATGTTTATAACCTTATATATTTTGTTCATTCTATTTTAAAAGATACAAATACAAGTGTTATTTAAAAATTTTATAGTCACTATTAACACACCATAATACTCATTATTTCTATTTTAAAAATTTGTAAAAAAAAGAAATCTAATATATATATGTTTAAAAGTGTTAAGAAGTTTAAGAACTTAAAAAGGAAGCAAAAGTACGTAAGTTTTCTTTTGATAGGTAGCTATTAAATTAAATGAAGATTAATAAAAAAAACAACAAAGTAATCTTTTAGTAGTTTAGTATTTCTGTTCAAATTGGTTATTTAACTGCATTTCATTTCGTTCGTAATAACGTTCATATCATTGTATCTCAATTGTAATGCGGTTGCTATAAAATAATTGTCGTAAATTTATTCTCTTTGTTATATTTAAGTAAAAATTTAGAATTAATTGAAAACAGTTGAAAACATAACAGATAAACTAAGTGAGTTTATTAAGAAGTTCTATATCAATGAATTACTAAAAGGTAGTTTATTATTTATAGCTACTGGATTACTTTATTTTTTAATTACCGTACTCATCGAGTATTTTTTATGGTTGTCTACTACCTATAGAACTATTTTATTTTGGATTTTTATAGGGGTAGAATTGGGTTTACTTTATAAATTTATAGGAATCCCGTTATTTCAATTATTAGGGCTTAAAAAGCAAATTTCAAAGGAAGAAGCGTCTGAATTGATAGGAAATCATTTTCCAGAAGTAAATGATAAGCTTACTAATTTATTACAATTGCAAAAAGACAGTGAACAATCTGAATTATTATTAGCAAGTATCAATCAAAAAGCAGCTGACTTATCACCAATTCCTTTTAAAATTGCGATTAATTTTAAAAAAAATAGCAAATATTTAAAATATGTAGCTATTCCGATTATTATTTTTTTATTATTTCAATTTACTGGAAATCAATCAGTTATAAATAATAGTTACCACCGTGTTGTAAATCATGATATTGCATACACACCTCCTGCTCCATTTCATTTTATTATAAAAAATAAGAATTTGGAAGGGATAGAAAATAAATCGTTTGTTTTAGAAGTTACTACCAAAGGAAAAGTACTTCCTGAAAATTTAAAAATTAATTTTAACAACGAAAGTTATTACCTAACAAAAAATAATTTTAATACGTTTAGTTATGAGTTCAAACAAATAAGGGAACCTATTGAATTTTCATTAGAAGCGAATGATATTAATTCTGAGTTATATCATATATCAGTATTAAAAGTTCCTACAATTTTAAATTTTGAAATGCAGTTAAATTACCCAAAGCATACTGCTAAAAAAAATGAAGTAGTTACTAATACAGGAAATATAACTGTACCCGAAGGAACTTCTATACTTTGGAATTTAACTACAAAAACTACTGATGAAGTTTTATTTTCAGTAAAAGATACATCTTACATATTCAAAAAGGAAGTTGCTAATTTTAAATATACCCAACATGTATATGCTAATACGAATTATGAAATTTCTACAAGTAATACTGTAATTTCTAATTATGAAAAATTAGGATATAAAATAGGAGTTGTAAAAGATGAATATCCTGAAATAAATTTGCAATCTAAAATTGATAGTACCAATAGTCAAGTTATTTATTTCTTAGGAAAAGTATCTGACGATTATGGTTTATCAAAATTACATTTGGTGTATAAAGAAGTTGCTACAGATGAATTATTTAAGGAAAATATTAAAATTTCAAAATCTAATTTTGATCAATTTACTTATGCTTTTCCAGGAAATTTAGAACTTAAAAAAGGAGTTCCTTATGAATATTATTTTGAAGTTTTTGATAATGATAGAATTCATAAATACAAAAAAACAAAGTCAGCAGTTTTTAATTTTCAAGAGTTAACTGATGATGAATTAGAAAATAAACAATTAGAAAATCAGAAAAATAATATTGATAATTTAAGTAAATCTTTAGATAAGCTAAATCAACAAGAAAAAGAATTACAAGAAATTAATCAACTTCAAAAAGAAAAAAAGGAGTTGAACTGGAATGATAAAAATAAGATTAAGCAATTTTTAAAACAACAGGAAAAGCAAGAAAACCTAATGCAAGAATTTAATAAAGACTTGCAAAAAAACTTAGAAGATTTTCAAAAAGATAATAAAGAAGAAGACCCGTTTAAAGAGGAATTAAAAGAGCGTTTAGAAGATCAAGAAAAAGAATTAAAAGAAAACGAGAAGTTACTTGAAGAGTTAAAAAAGTTACAAGAGAAATTACAAGATGAAGAGTTATTAGAGAAGATTGAAAAATTATCAAAAGAAACTCAAAGTCAAGAAAGATCGTTAGAGCAAATTTTAGAATTAACGAAGCGTTATTACATATCTAAAAAGTTTGAAAAGGTTGCTAAAGAATTAGAAGAACTTGCTAAAAAACAAGAAGAGTTAGCTAAGGAATCTGATGATAAAAATACTAAAGAGGCTCAAGATAAACTCAACGAAGAATTTAAAAAAATACAAGACGAATTAAAAGATTTAGAAAAAGAAAATGAGGATCTAAAATCTCCTATGAATCTTGATGATAAAAAAGAAGATCAGGAAGAAATATCTAAAGAGCAACAAAAAGCTTCTGATAAATTAGAAAAGAGTAAACAGAGTAAAGCAAAAGAAAATCAGAAAAAAGCAGCTGAAAAAATGAAAGAAATGAGTGCTGCTATGCAACAACAAATGCAAAAATCTTCTGGTGAAGAGATGGAAGAAGATGCAAAAATGTTACGTCAGATTTTGGATAACTTAATTACTTATTCCTTTGATCAAGAAAGTTTGTTAGATGATTTTAAAAAACTCAATAATTCTAATTTTGAATTTCCAGAAAAATTAAAAAAACAATATATACTTAAAGATCATTTTAGTCATATTGACGATAGTTTATTTGCATTATCATTACGTGTACCTAAATTATCTGAAATGATTAATAATGAAATATCCGAAGTTCATTTTAATATGGATAAAGCATTGGATCGTTTTGCTGATCAGAAAATTTACTTAGGAATTTCTAACCAACAGTATGCATTAACATCTGCCAATAACTTAGCAAATTTATTAAGTGATGTATTAAAAAATATGCAAGATCAGTTAAATCAAATGAAGATGCCAGGAAGTGGATCGTGTAGTAAACCTGGAGGAAGTGGACAGAGTTTTCAATTATCGGATATTATTAAAAAGCAAGAAGGTCTAATGAAAAAGATGGGAGAAGGGAAGAAACCCGGTGAGGGAAAAAAACCTGGCAAGGAAGGAGAAAGTGGTACTTCTGGTGAAAATGGAAAAAAGGGTGAGAATGGAAAAGGTGGAGAAAATGGAACCGGATCTGGTGTTGGTAAAGGAGAAAACTCTCAAGAAAATTCTTCAGGTGAATTGTATGAAATTTACAAGCAACAACAAGAACTTAAAAATGCTTTACAGGATTTAATTAATAAATCAGGATTACAAAAGGATAGTAATCATTTGATTAAAAAAATGAATGCTATTGAAGATGGTTTATTAGATAAAGGTTTCCATGAAAGTGTTCTAAAACAAATGAGTGAATTAAAGCATGAATTATTAAAATTAGATAAGGCTGCTTTCGAACAAGGTGAAGATAGTAAGCGAAAATCTGACAGTAATCAGAAAGAATATAATAACACTACAAACGAGAAATTACCAGCTATAGAACAATATTTCAATGAAATAGAAATATTAAATAGACATGCCTTACCTTTGCAGCCGATTTATAAAAAGAAGGTACAACAATATTTCAATACTACAAATGATTAGTTTTAACTACGAGAGTGATTTTATTCTTTCAAATGAAAATATTTTTTCTAATTGGATAGAAGAAGTTGTTACATCTGAATCTTATGTATTAGGAGAGATAAATTATATTTTTTGTAATGATGAATACTTGCATAAAATTAACCTTGAGTTTTTAAAACACGATACCTTAACTGATATTATTACGTTTGATAATACTGTTGGAAAAACTATTTATTCGGATATTTTTATATCAGTTGAAAGAGTTGAAGATAACGCTAATGATTTCAAAGTAACATTTGAAGAAGAATTAAAACGTGTTATTATCCATGGAGTTTTGCATCTATGTGGATATAAAGATAAATCAGAAGCAGATGCTACTTTAATGCGTTCAAAGGAAAATGATAAAATAAAGATGTTTCACGCGGAATAATAATCCGTTAGTGGTTTTTATTATTTAGTTATGTTCCACATGGAACATATTTAAAAAATTACTATATAACGTTCCACATGGAACACTATCTTATAAAAGATGTTTGATAAAGAATATGATGTTATAGTTGTTGGTGCAGGTCACGCTGGTTCCGAAGCTGCTACTGCTGCTGCAAATAGTGGTTGTTCTACTCTATTGGTAACAATGAGTTTGCAAAATATAGCACAAATGTCATGTAACCCAGCAATGGGTGGTATAGCAAAAGGACAAATAGTTCGCGAAATTGATGCTCTTGGTGGATACTCTGGTATTGTAACTGACAAGACAGCTATTCAATTTAAAATGTTGAATAAAAGTAAAGGACCTGCTATGTGGAGTCCTCGTGCTCAATCGGACAGAATGCGTTTTGCTGAAGAATGGAGATTAATGATGGAAGCTACTCCTAATCTTGATTTTTATCAAGAGATGGTTAGAGGTTTAGTTGTGAAGAATCATAAGATAGTTGGAGTTAAAACTTCACTTGGTTTAGAAATAAAAGGGAAGTCTGTTATACTTACTAATGGTACTTTTTTAAATGGATTGATTCATATTGGTGATAAACAATTTGGTGGTGGTCGTGCAGGTGAATCTGCTTCTACAGGAATTACTGAAGAGTTAATTGAACTAGGTTTCGAATCTGGTAGAATGAAAACTGGAACTCCTCCCCGAGTTGATGGTCGTAGTTTAGATTTTTCTAAAATGCTTATTCAACCCGGTGATGACCATCCTGAAAAGTTTTCGTATTCGGATGTTACCAAACCATTAACGGAACAACGTCCTTGCCATATGTCTCACACAAGTGCTTTGGTACATGGTTTATTACGTGAAGGTTTTGATCGTTCTCCTATGTTTAATGGTAGAATAAAAAGTACAGGCCCTCGTTATTGTCCTTCAATAGAAGATAAAATAAATAGATTTGCTGATAAGGATAGTCACCAGTTATTTGTAGAACCAGAAGGTTGGAATACATGTGAATATTATATCAATGGTTTCTCTACTTCCCTACCAGAAGATGTTCAGTTTAAAGCATTACGTTCAGTAGTTGGATTTGAAAATGTGAAGTTTTTCCGTCCAGGTTATGCAATTGAATATGATTATTTTCAACCAACACAATTGAAGCACACTTTGGAAACTAAGTTAGTTGAAGGATTATATTTCGCTGGTCAAATTAATGGAACTACTGGTTATGAAGAAGCTGCTTCTCAAGGAATGATGGCTGGTATTAATGCAGCATTAAAAGTTAAAGAAAAAGATCCTTTTGTATTACATAGAGATGAAGCTTATATAGGAGTTTTAATTGATGATTTAATTACAAAAGGAACTGAAGAACCATATAGAATGTTTACCTCTCGTGCTGAGTATAGAACTTTATTACGTCAGGATAATGCAGATTTTAGATTAACACCTAAAGGATATGATTTAGGAATTGCTTCTGAAAAACGTTTAAGACGTATGGAAGAAAAGCAAACACAATCTAATAATTTTGTTGATTTCTTTAAGAATACTTCTGTTAAACCAGAAGAAGTAAATCCTATATTAGAAACTAAAAAATCAAGTACGGTTAAGCAGCAAGATAAAATGTTTAGGCTATTAGCACGTCCTAATATTACTTTAGAAGATATGAAAGCTGTTGGTTCAGTTTCTAAATATATTACTGATAATAATTTAGATAATGAAGTAATTGAACAAACAGAAATTCAAGTTAAATACGCTGGATATATTGCTAAGGAAAAACTAAATGCTGATAAACTACACCGTTTAGAACATGTTAAGATTCCTGCTAATTTTGATTACTCTAAACTGAAATCATTATCTACTGAAGCAAAAATGAAACTAACGGAAATACAACCTGTAAGTATTAGTCAAGCTTCAAGAATATCAGGAGTATCGCCAAGTGATATATCTGTTTTATTAGTTTTCTTAGGTAGGTAATTTATTATTAAATGGAAGTTAAAAAATAATAAAGGTTTCACGTGGAACTATGAAAAAGGAGAGTATAAAATTTCAAGAATATAAAAATCCTAAGGCTATTTTTTTTGGAACAATAATAATAGTTTCTGGTTTATTATTAATAGTTTTAGGCTTATCGGATTATTTAAATTTAACAAGATTATCCATTGTTTTATTAATGGGGTTATTTATTATTTCATTAGGTACTTTAATTTTAACTGTTAATACAGAAATTGAAATAACTAAGGATTTTAATAATAAATATAATATTACTTTGTTTACAAAAACTATTTTTTCATTTAAAAAGAAAATAATGCACCCAGATTATATTTCTTTATTTGGACAATCTTTTAGTGGAGCTAATGAGTATGGTTTAATTTCTTCTTTAGGAACTGATTATAAATATGATTTTTATGTTATTCGCTTTTTTTATAAAAACAATAAAAATGAATTAATATTCAAGTCAAGAAAAAGAGAAGAAGTATTAACTAAAGGGAAACTATTAGCAAGTTTATTAAACGTTGAATTATTAAATAAATTAGAAAATTAATGACTTTGTTTAAAGTTACAGATCACTCCGTTTCAAAAGAAAAGTTTGAATTAGTAAAGAATACTGAATACGGTTTTTTAGTTACTACTCCCCTACCCGACATTTCTGAATTAGCGAAGTATTATGAAACGGAAGAATATATTTCTCATACAGATACTAAACGTAATCTGTTTGAAAAAGTATATCATATGGTTCGTGAATATGCTATAAAAAAGAAAGTAGCATTAATTAATTCCGAACAAGAAAAAGGAAGTTTGTTGGATATTGGGTGTGGTACTGGAGATTTTATTTCTGCTGCTAAAAACAATGGTTGGTCGGTAATAGGAATAGAACCAAACGTAGCTGCAAGAGCTAAAGCAAATTCTAAAACGGATGATAAGGTTTTTGATATTTCTAAATTAGAAAGTTTACCAGCTGATAGTTTTGATGTAATTACTTTATGGCACGTATTGGAACACCTACCAAATTTAGAAGATCATGTACAAGTGTTTAAAAAACTATTAAAACCAAATGGAACTTTAATTATAGCAGTTCCCAATCATAATAGTTTTGATGCAAATTATTATAAAGAGTTTTGGGCAGCTTATGATGTGCCAAGACATTTATGGCACTTTTCTCAAGTAAGTATAAAAAAGCTTTTTGGAAAATTTCAAATTGAATTGAATAAAACTATTCCTATGAAGTTTGATTCGTTTTATGTTTCTTTGTTGAGCGAAAAATATAAAACTGGAAAACAAAATCCGTTTAAAGCATTTTGGATAGGATTTCGTTCAAACTTAAAAGCAAAACACACATCAGAGTATTCTTCCCTAATTTATGTGTTTAAAAACCTTAAAAATTAATTTTAAAAGTATTTATATATAGTTTTAAGTAAATAATATATAAATACCCTACTTAAATTTTAAATCAGCTTAAATCAGCTTATTTAAAGTTAATAACAATAAATAAAATATATTAAAAAAGTAAATAACTATAAATTAAATTTATAGTATTAATAATTCACTATTTAATAACAATTATTTAAACTATGCTTTAAATGTTTGTTGTAGTTTAGTGAAGAGTAAAAAATAATAGAATGCCAAGAAAAAAGAAAAAAGTAAATAATAACATACCAAATCTTTCTGAAAAATTAGTTAAGATTTTTCAGAAGCAACATAAAAAGAGTTTCAACTACAAACAGCTTTCAACCAAATTAGGAGTTGATGATGCTAATAGTCGAAATCAAATTATTAAAAAATTACGTCAACTTCAATTAAAAGGAAAGATTGATGAAGTGGAACGAGGAAAATTTATGATTAAAACAGTTGAAGGGGAAGACGCATATCATATCGGAATATTAGATATGGCTGCACGTGGAAATGGATACGTAGTTTGCGAAGATACAGAAGGAGATATTTTTGTACATGCAAAAAATATCAACCAAGCATTACATGGTGATGAAGTAGAAGTATTAACATATAGACGCAAAAAAAATAACAAGCTTGAAGGTGAAATAACTTATATTTCTAAGAGAGCTAAAGCAGAATTTGTAGGTATTTTACGCTTGCAAAAAGGCTTTGGTTTTGTAGAATGCTCAAGTACTAAAATGTACACCGATATTTTTATTCCTAACGGAATGACTATGGGTGCAAAAGATGGTGATAAAGTAGTAGCTGAAATACACGATTGGCCAGAAAAGGCTAAATCTCCTTTTGGAGAAGTTGTTCAGATATTAGGAAAACCAGGAGAACACAATACAGAAATTCACTCTATTTTAGCAGAGTATGGTTTGCCATATGAATTTCCTAAAAAAGTAGAAGAATATGCAAACAATATCGACCTTGAAATAAAGGCTGATGAGATAGCAAAACGTAGGGATATGCGTGATACGCCTACCTTCACAATTGATCCAAAAGATGCAAAAGATTTTGATGATGCTTTATCATTTGTACCATTGGAAAATGGGAATTATGAAATTGGAATTCACATTGCCGATGTATCTCATTATTTAAAAGAAGGAACTGTTTTAGATGATGAAGCTTATGAACGTGCAACTTCGGTTTATTTAGTAGATCGTGTGGTACCAATGTTACCGGAAATACTAAGTAACGGAGCTTGTTCTTTACGTCCGAATGAAGAGAAATATACATTTTCTGCGGTTTTTGAAATCAATGATAAAACAGAAGTAGTAAATGAATGGTTTGGAAGAACTGTTACCTATTCTGATCAACGTTTTGCGTACGAAGAAGCGCAAGCAATAATTGAATCAGGAGAGAATATAGTACCTGCTGATGTATCACTTACTGGAAAGGATTATAAAGTAGCAAAACACATTACAGATGCTATTTTAAAAATGGATGAATTAGCAAAAATCATGCGTAATCAACGTATGCGAGAAGGAGCTATTTCTTTTGATAAAGTGGAAGTAAAATTCAACTTAGATGAAGATGCTAATCCTACCGGAGTGTATTTTAAAACTGCTCAGGATGCTAATAAATTAATTGAAGAATTTATGTTATTGGCTAACCGTAAAGTAGCTGGTTTTATAGGGAAACAAAAGAAGACTTTTGTATATAGAATACATGATGAACCAAACGAAGAGAAATTAGGTAATTTACAGAATATCATTTCTAAATTTGGTTATAAATTAGATTTACAAACTCCTAAATCGACTGCTAATTCTTTAAATGATTTATTAGAAAAAGTAAAAGGAAGAGGAGAGCAAAATTTAGTAGATACTCTAGCTATTCGTACCATGAGTAAAGCAGAGTATTCTACCGATAATATTGGACATTATGGTTTAGCGTTTGATTATTATTCGCACTTCACCTCCCCTATTCGAAGATATCCTGATGTTATGGTACATCGTTTATTACAGTTCTATTTAGATGGTGGTAAAAATGCAGATTCGGAAGAATTTGAAGCGAAATGTAAGCATTCAACTAACATGGAAATTCTTTCAACAAAAGCAGAAAGAGATTCTATAAAATACATGCAAGTCAAGTTCATGCAAGACCATCAGGATGAAGAATTTGTTGGTGTTATTTCTGGAGTTACCGAATGGGGAATTTATGTAGAAATTGTTTCTAATAAATGCGAAGGAATGGTGCGTATTAGAGAAATAAAAGATGATTATTACTCTTTTGATGAAAAACAATATGCTTTAGTTGGTGAGAATACTGATAACATTTATCAATTAGGAGATGAAGTTGTTATTATGGTTAAAAATGCCGATTTAGTAAAACGTCAGTTGGACTTTATAGTACTTGGAAAAGTAGTGAAGTAGTCTGTTATTAGTAAAGCAATAGAATTTAAAAACCCGAGCCTTAGCGCTCGGGTTTTTACGTTTATAAAGTTTTAATTCTAAAGAACAGGAACACACATGTCTACAATGCATATTTTTTCAGGGTGCTCATTGAAGTTGTTATGATAGACTTCATATGGAGGTTTATCGGCTTTAGTATATCCATTTTCATTCATCCACATAAATACGCTTGTCCACGATTTTTCAAACTCCTCCGGTTTAATTTCAAAACGAGCTACAATACATTTTTGAGCAGTAAAAGTTAACTCTTCTATATCTCCTTCTGACGGAATAGGATTATCAGTTAATAAACAAGCTTTCATACGTACTTTATCTGAAGAAGTTACCTTAAAACTATCATAAAAAATAGTTCCCATTTTAAAATTTGAGTTGCTTAATAAACCTTTTGGTCTTGCCCAATTCATAAGATTTGTAAAAGCGTTTTGTAAACCTTGTATTCCAATTTGAGTTAGGGTTGCAAAATGTAGTTCAGGAACCTGTTTAATAGCTATAGTTGTATTCATACCTCTCCAATGTAATAGTTGTTCTAGATTACAAAGATACTTTTCGGTTTGAACACCTTGTTGTCCAATCTTGCGATACTTATTTGGATTCGTTTTTCTAAATTCTAACGGACTGATTTCATAGAACTTTTTAAATAATTTAGTAAAAGCTGCATGACTGCTAAAACCGCATTGTAAATAGATTTCTTTTATAGATAATTCTTTAGTTCTAAATAATAATCCAGCTGCTTTTTCTATCCGTTTTCTATTGATGTAAACCTGTAAAGGTTCATTAGTAATTGCTTTAAATATTCTATGAAAATGGTAAGGAGAATAGTGTGCTATTTTGGCAATAGTTGCTAAGGATAAATCACTATCAAGGTTTTCATCTATATAGGTAAAAACTTTGTTGATTCTTTGAATATAAGTATTGGTTGTTTCTGCTTTAAAAGTGTTCATATATTCAATATTAATTAAAAAACCCGAAACAATTGGTTTCGGGTTTAAACTTATAAAAAAAATGATTTATTAAATTAAAATGTTTGATGCACACTTACTTGTAATTGGTTTTTATTCCAACCATTGGTAGATTGTCTCATAAAACCTAGTTGTACTTTTAAATTTTTCTTTATAACATACCCTGTTGCTACATAAAACCTATTTCTATCAAATACTTCAACACGTTTTCCATCACCAATAGTACGCTCTCCATTTATAAACAATTCATTGTACAAAGCGAGGTAAATGGTTTTTTCAATTATTTCTTTTTTGTTTAAAGGAACATTTAAAAATAAATTATAACGATAGCGTGTTCTAAAATCTTGATTTTCTACAAAACGTTGCTCATACCTAAAACGATGTTTGGCAAAAAAACGACCACCCAATTTGTGAGGTAATAATACTTCTTGGTAAATTCTACTTTCTGAAGAAGTGTTGTTTCCTTCTCCAAACTCTCCTGACGTTATATGACCATAACCTAAGGTAAATTTACCATTAAAGCTCTTAGGTTTATAAGTAACACCACTGCGTAATAATAACTGTTCTAAATCGCCACCTAAATTCCAATTACGGTATTGTATATCTCCTTGTACTCCCCAAGGACCTTCTTTAAAAGTGGTATCAAAAAAATACATATACCAAGCACCTACCTTATTGTTGTCTATTTGTGCATTGGTTTTTATAGGAGCTAAAAAAAGTACTCCTAATGCAATAATAAAAGTGATTTTTCTCATGAAATTAATTTTACTTCAAAAATAATATTTTAGATAAAACATTCAAAATAGCCTAGATTATTTTTAAAGAAAAAAACCCGAAACAATAGGTTTCGGGTTAAGATTTACACTGTAAATGCAGCATTTATTTTTTCTTAAGATATTTATCAAACCATTCTATTTGTTCCCAAATAACATGTTCTATAGTTTCTTTAGCTCTATAGCCATGGTCTTCAAAAGGTAATAAAACTAGTCTTGCATTACCACCAGAACCCCTAACTGCTTCATAAAATACTTCAGACTGGTTTGTTAGTGTTCCAGGATTAGCATCGTCATTACCATGAATAATTAAAATAGGTTCATTTACTTTATCTGCAAAGAACGTAGGTGATAGGTTTATATATACATCTCTCGCTTCAAAAAGAGAACGTCTTTCACTTTGAAAACCAAAAGGTTGGTTGGTTTTATTATAAGATCCACTACGTGCAATACCTGCTGCAAACAAATCGGTGTGGGCTAATAAGTTTGCAACCATCAATCCACCATGACTATGACCAATAATTCCTATTTTATCAGGATCAGCAATACCCATTTTTACAGCTTTATTTACAGCTGCTTCTGCATCGTCTACTAGCTGTTCAACAAAAGTATTATACACTGTTTCCGGATCTCCAACCATAGGCATAGCCGTTTGATCTAATACAGCATACCCTTTTAATAAGAAGTATAAGTGAGAAGGTCCATAAACTCTCATAAATCGTTTAGATGATCCTCTAACTTGTCCAGCGGTTTCTGCTCCAGAATATTCTCTAGGATATGCGTAAACTACCGTTGGTAATTTTGTTCCTTCTTTATAACCAGGAGGTAATAATAACTGAAAGCTTAACGGAATACTATCTTTACGTTTGTATGTAACAATACGTTTAGTAATTTGTCTTAATTCTGGACTAGGATCTTTGAAATTTGTAATAGGTTTTATATTTAAAACGCGTTGAGGTTCTCCTTTGGCAGCTTTTTTTCTTTTACCCATTTTAGCTAGGTAATAATTTGGCACCTCAGTAGGAGATTCAGATCTAAAAATAAATTCGCTATTGTTATCTGTAAAACCTGTAAAAGACTCATATTTTTCTGGATCACATCTAAAAATACGTTCAGATTTACCCGTTTCAATATTTCTTAAATCTAAGAAAGGCCTGTTTCCTTTTTTAGATCCTCCTTGACCCCTAAAGTAAATAGCATTGTTTTTAGTTTTGAAAACATAATCTCCATTCTTAGTATCTTTAAATACTGGGAAACCAGGATTATTATAAGCGTCACTTTCATTAAATTCAAACCATAGTTTTGCTTTTTTTGTAGTAACATCTAGTAAAGAAATATATCGTTTTCTTTCTTTACGCTTGCGCTCAAATATCATGGCAACACCATTCTCTTCTCCCCATAATACTTGGCTGTATAAAATTCTGTTTTTAGCTTTATATACTTCTTCTGGGGTAGTTTTGAAAGGAGCTTTTTGTCTAACTATTTTATCTCTAAAAACAACTTCTTTTACCGGGTTTCCTTCATCTAAGGCTTCAACCCAATACAATGTATTTTTTTCTATTGGACACCACATAACATTTCTAGGCCCTTTAGTAACACCATGTACTGGAACTTGATTAGCGACTGGTAACGAAGCTATTTTAGAAACAAATTTTCCGTTTTTGTCCCAAATTTCAATGTCCTTAGCAAATCGCCAATACGCAACATCATGCGGCCAAGGTCCTTTAAGTTTACTAATTAAAATATAATTTCCATCTGGAGAAAAACTAGCATCACTATAATAATTTGCTTTACCAATAGTATTTAATTTATCTGTTTTAGTATCATAAATTACCAATTCTGAAGCAGTATAATATGAGAATAATTCATCATCATGAGTTGTTTTAAGTAGATTCCTAGACTCATAGGTTGACCTAGCTTTAGCTCCTTTATCTTCTAAAATGATTGGCCCGAGAGGCATTTTAGATTCAGTAGGGACAGCCCCTCTATTAGGGATTTTTCTAATTAAAAGTTTTTCTTGATCTGAAAGCCAAGTAACTTCTTGCCCGAACAAAGGATTTAAGGCTATATTTTCTACCTTTTTTAAGTTACCATTGATATTGTATAACCATAGTTCTACGCGGTCTTTAAAGCCAACTGATAAAGCAGCTTTTTTACCATTGAATGACCAGGTAGTTTTTAATACTTCTGCACCTTCTGGAAGGTCAATTTTTTTTGTAGTTCCACTTTTTATATTTAGTAATCTCGGTTTAACACCTCCATGTCTGCCATGAAAATAATTATTTTGAGGGTTCACTCTTAACCCCGCTAACTTATGCATGGTAGATCCTAATTCTGCCAAATCTGGATAGATTATAGGATCTGAAAGTAGCATATGAGTACCGGTTGGAGAAATTGATGATTGAGGCAGCTTGGGGGCATGAACAACCTTTAAAATTTCTTCATCTGGTTTTTGCCAGTTTTTTGAACTTTCATTTTTTTGAGCAAAGCAATGAATACTTTGCAATAAAAATAAACTTAAAGTAATAAGTTTAAACATATTTTTCATGGTGATAATGTTTATATACTTAATTAAACTAAATATCTAATTAAGTAAAAGTTAGTGTAGTAAATGTAAGTAATATTTTAAAAACACAACACAAAGAAGCCCCTAAAGTAAGGGGCTTCTTTGTGTTATATCAAGTAGATTATTTAAAGAGATTTCACTTCCTCCACCATCATTTCATGACCATCTTGTTGCGCACTTTCTATAAAAGTATTTACTACTTCCGTACGTTCTTGGCCTTTTTTCAATAACACACCAAGTGTGATAACTGTTGCGATACGGATACCTACTTTTTTAGCAGGAGTGTCAAACAACGGTTCTAAATCTTCATAAGAAACTTCATCAGCGTACTTTAATATTTTTGCTTTAGCAACATCTAATTTAGGGCCAGATAAGTTGGCGTATTTCTTCCCTAATTTCTTAATCTCGCTAATAGGGTTCTTTTGTGCTTGTTGCTGTTGTGGTCTTCTTTCATCACCAGAACTTTGTTTTGGTTTATTTGCAGTTGCTGGCTTCCAAGAATCTTTTAACCCAACAGTTTTATTAAATACTAAATTATCAGCAGAAGAGTCAGTATCTACATTAAAATACCCTAAACGTTGAAACTGAAATTCACTGCCTACAGTTGCAGTTGCTAAAAATGGCTCTACAAAAGCAGTTTTTATAATCTTTAACGAATTTGGGTTAACAAATTGCATGAAATCAGTGTCTTTATGACTATCGGGTGCTTCATCTAAAAATAAGCGATCATAGACTCTTACTTCGGCTTTTACAGCATGTTTGATAGACACCCAATGTAAAGTTCCTTTCACTCTACGGGTACTTGCTTCTGTACCACTACCCGATCTTGAATCTAAATCGGCAGTACAATGTATTTCAGTAATTGTTCCGTTAGCATCTTTTACTACGGATTCTCCTTTAATGATATATGCATTTTTTAAACGCACTTCTTTACCTAAAGTCAAACGGAAATATTTATTCCCTGCCTCTTCTTTAAAATCTTCATGTTCTATGTATAGCTCTTTTGAAAATGGCACTTCATGTGTTCCTGAGTTTGCATCTTCAGGATTGTTGTCAGCAACTAATAGTTCTTCTTTATCATCAGGATAATTAGTAATAACAAGCTTTACAGGGTTAATAACTCCCATAACTCTTGTAGCAGTTTTATTTAAATCTTCACGAATACAGAATTCTAATAAAGAAACATCAGTAACACTGTCACGTTTTGAGATACCTGATACATCACTAAATTTTCTAATCGCTGCCGCAGTATATCCTCTACGACGTAAACCAGAAATAGTAGGCATTCTAGGGTCATCCCATCCAGTAACGACCTTATCTTCCACTAAACGTAATAATTTACGCTTACTCATGATAGTATAACTCAAATTACGACGTGCAAATTCACGTTGTTTAGGGCGAATATTTGCAGTGTCATATACCTGGTCTAAAAACCAATCATATAATTCACGATGAGGTTTAAACTCTAAAGTACAAAATGAATGTGAAATTTCTTCTAAATAGTCCGATTCTCCATGAGTCCAGTCATACATTGGATAAATACACCAATCGTTACCAGTTCTATGATGGTCTTTTTTCAAAATGCGATACATGATTGGATCACGCATTAGCATATTAGAAGATGTCATGTCAATTTTTGCACGCAATGCATAGGTTCCTTCATCAAAGTCGCCATTTTTCATTTGCTCAAATAATGCTAAATTTTCTTCAACAGATTTGTTTCTATATGGGCTTTCAACTCCAGGTTCAGTATGCGTTCCTTTTTGTTCAGCCATTTCCTCAGCAGATAAACCATCAACATAAGCTGCTCCTTTTTTTATTAGAAGAATAGCCCAGTCGTATAATTGCTGAAAATAATCAGAAGAATAACATTCGTTTGCCCAATCAAACCCTAACCAAGCAACATCTCTTTTTATAGCGTCAACATATTCTTGTTCTTCTTTAGCAGGGTTGGTATCATCAAAACGAAGATTTACAGGCGCATTATAACGCTTTCCTAAACCAAAGTTTAAACAAATTGCTGCGGCATGCCCAATATGTAAATATCCATTAGGTTCTGGCGGAAAACGAAAATGTAATTTATCGGTAGATAAACCATTTGCGATATCGTCTTCTATAATTTGTTCAATGAAATTAAGAGATTTTGTTTCTTCTAACATGCTTCAAAAATTTGAAACACAAAATTACTGAAAATGCTTTAGATACATGCATTTAGAATTACTAGTTTTTATTTTTGCGAAATTACTGATTATCAGATAAATAAATTGTATTTTAGTAAGCTCCCACCAATTCTTACGTCTAAAATTTTATCAAATTAAGTTGCGAAGTGTGTTTGATAATAATTCTCTATGCTATAGAGTGTGGTTATCTTTTACTTTCAACTAACCAGTATTAACATTAAAACATTAACAGATGAAAAAGAAAATCAGGACAGTTTTTACAAAGTTAAAAAGACCAGGCACATGGGGAAGAGAAGATTATGAAGGAAAATCTATCATGAATATTAAAAATCACAGAGTTGATAAGTTTAGACCTGATGAATTAAAAAACATGGGGTTTGTACAACGTATCGCAACCAAATATGTTACGGGCTTTACTAAATCAGATAAAAATAAACTTTGGAGAGAATTGCCTAATACTTAGGTATTACCAATGTAAATTTTATAAAACAAAAAAGCCAGCTCCACAGCTGGTTTTTTGTTTTATAAACATCTTTTAATTAATTGTTTAAATAGTAATTAGACATTTAAAATCTATACTTAAAGCCAACAGATATATTGTAATAGTCGTATCCTCTAAAATACATAGATTTTGTATTTGTTTTGTTTGAGGTTCTGTTGTTTAAATAACCGTTAGCTGTTATAGAAAGTTTCTTGTTTAGCTTTCTTTCAACCCCTAATTTTACTTGAAAATATTGGTAGTTTAGTTTCCCCAACTTATCCCAATTAGTATCTGTAGCTAATAAGGTTTTGTATGTTCTAGTACTATAACTTCCGGTTAAATCTAAAGACATTTTTTTGTTTTTATAAGCTAAATTTAATGAAGGTTTTAATTGAGTATAGCTAAACTTATCCTTGTTACTATCAATTCTTGTTTTGTATTCTAAAGATGGTTTTAGATCTAATTTCTTAGTTAACGGATAGCGATAAAAAATACCAGCATTTATGTCTTTCCAATCGAATTTAGCAGTTAGATTAGTTGTTATGTTTTTTTGTTGGAAAAACTTATTACTATACCCTCCTTCAATACCATAGCTATGCCAACCAGCTTTTCGTTTAAATACATTTCGTATTACTGCAGTTGCTCCAACAGCATTATAACTTAAATCAATCCCGTTAGATTTTTTATAATCTCGGTTTCCGTAAACAATCTTAAACATAGATCTGTTTTGCTTGTATAATCTAAAATCTAAACTTGTTGTTAAACCAAAATGATTATTACCAAAAGGGAAGTTCAATTCACTCCCATCTATGTTTTCACCTTCTCTGTTTTTTATTTTATACCAAGAGTTTACTTGTAATGTGGTGTTTTTATTAAGTTCATTTATATACCTTAACCCTGTTAAAAAAGTAAAGTAGCTTGATTTTTTTTCTGAGAAATAATAAATTCCTTTTGGGTTCATACGAAAACTCAAGCTTTGTTTTTTCCATTTCTTTTTAGCAAAAAAACGAACGCCACCTTCCTGAAACAAGCTGTTTTTATACAGGTCATTCTTGTTTTTTAAAACACCATTAACTAAAAAAGATTCAGGCGATTTAAAAATATTGTATTCATAACCTGTCGTTGTTTCAACAGAAAAACTGGTTTGTATTTGTGCAGCACTTTTTATGATGAATAAAAAGCAAATTAATGATAGTAGGTATTTCATATCTGTACAATATTTGAGATTGTTAATACGGAATTATTTAGAAGCCGTCTTTTGCAAATCGGGTTCTCTTGGTTTGTTCACAAAAACTCGCACTAAAGCAGATTTTTTAGCATCTTTTAATCGTAACTCATATTGATTGTTTCCTTTTTTTAACGGGATATCAATGTATATTTTTTCTAACCTACCTGGTATTAACTTTCTGTCAGTAAGGTTTTCTACTTTTTTAGATTTCTTACAAGTAAGCTTGTACGTTTTAGATCCAGAACCACTTTTTAGTACTAATCTAATTATATTGTCAGTGTGCATTTTATAGGTAAAATCGGCACGTAAATACACTCTAACTTTAGAGTTGTTTTCTGTTGCAGAAAAGCGAAATGCTTCATTACTACTTATTCTAACGTAATTGTTTTTCTTTTTAGTAGCTAAGTATTTCAGTTCTACCTTTTTCAGGTCATTACTTACCAATTCCTGCCATTGTTGTTTTTCTGTCTGTAAATACTCAAAACGTACATGTGCTTTTTGCTTGGTTTTATACTTGTAAAATGAAATTGCATGTTTCCCTGGAGGGATGTTAATTACTTCTTTGTCTGCTTTACTTGGGTTTCCTATTATCTTTTTACTTTTATAACGTACTTTTTTAGAGATAGTTTTAGGTTCAATTTTCTTAGTAGAAACCTTTTTTTTATCTAAAGTATATTTTAAATAGTATGGTTTAGAAACCTGTTTGTTATCCTCTAAACGAACTCTATTATAAACGGTCAGTTTTCCCGGTCCAGTTACTTGAATAGTAGTTTTTGCTTTTTCTGATAAAGCAAAATACACAAAATCAGAACTTCCGCTCATATGTACTGTACTTACAAACTTTTTAGGTTTAATTTCTTTCTTTTTTTGTGCATATAAACTACTTGATAGTAAAACAAGTAGACTTATTACACTTATTTTTATAGAGCTATTAATTTGCTTAATCATCTTGCTTAATTATTTGAGTTCCTAATTCGTTTTGTCTTTTATCGTAATACATTACTGCTATAATTAACCCCATAAAAATGCTGGTGGCTGCTATAACAATAGTTAAATCGTATTTGTATGCTTTAAAGAGTCTTCCTTCTCCAACTTCAGGCAATGGAACAGGGTCTTTAGGTAATTCATATTTATTCATTAATCTATTAATGTTTAATAAATTAAGTATTGGCACACCGTTTTTAACCATTTCATAAACAATTCCTTGTGCATCCGGTATGTCTTTTATTTTGATATTGGTTTTCAAACCAGCAGGTAAAGCAGTTGCATTGGCATTACTACCTAAACTTGCAATTCCACCACCTACATTGATAAAAAGTTTTGGAGCTTGCTTTTTACTAAAAAAGCGCATCCTTTTTTGAATGTTACCTAATAAAGACCCTTCGTTTATATAGGGGATATTATTTCTGTTAATAGCCGCAACAGCCATATCTCTCCCTTCTCTACTTAATGTGCGTCCGACATCTTGATTTCCACCAATAGAAGCCGCAACAGGCATAAAAGAGATTAGTTTTGCATTAAACAAACTCTTTTGCATGTCTATCCAAGTTAAATCAGGTGAATTTGCCCCCCAAGAGGATGAGGTTACAGAAGTTATTAAAATTGGTTTTAGTCCTAGACTTTCTATAGTAGCACAGGTTGCCAAATTCAAAGCAGGAAAAGACCCTGTAAAGCATAGCCCTACTGGATCACCTTTTTTCAATCCAGCCTCCTTTATTTGCTGCACAATCATAGCTGCAAAATTTGGGTTGATAGTCGATAGTTTCACAGGTAAAGAACCTCTACCAGAAGTGATTTCAGAAAATTGTTGACCAATTAACCCCGTATTATTAGGATCATTAATATTATCTAAGGCAATTTCGTCTGCATAAAAAGTGTTTTTTAGATGTAATTGCATTTTTTTATTTAACGAAGCTGCTGCTATTTTTTCAGTATAATAATCTTCTTGCTGAAACTTTTTAGAGTTCTCTACAATGATTAAAATAGAGATTGCTAATACGCCTAGAATACTTAAGACTAGCGTAGAACGAATGGATATATTGTTCATAGTATTTTCTTTTTAGTAAAGTTTAGGCAAGGTTTCTCCCATAAAGCAAATTATAACCAAAAGTCTTACGATTACGGATGTAATAGATATCATAGCTAAGGTTTTTACAAAGCCTTGTTTGGCTGCCCAATGCGCAATTAACCCTGGTATTACCCAACCGATAGCACTTAATTCTATAGTAGAATTTGGCGTGTTAAAAACTAATAAATGATGGGAGAGTATGGAGAGTATCGTTCCTATTAACAATGCGACGACCATCTGTCTTCTTCCAAATAAGAAAGTGAATTTAGAAATACCTTTTATCAATAAAAAAGTAATAAAGGTGATGATAACCAAGCCAATTAGTCTGTCAATAGTGGTTAATTGTAAAGCAATATAGCCAGGTATAATAATACCCCCTGCTGCCATTCCGAATTTTTCAATAAAGAATAAGCTGATAATGATTCCGAGGGTTACAGATAGTTCAATCATAAGTTAAGTGTTTAGGGAGTTATGCAAGTTTTCAAAATATTCAGATAGTTCAGCCCCTCCTGCTCCCATATTACCAATGGCAATAATGGTGGTATTAGAGAGCGAGGCTTCACATAAATCATGGTATTGCTCTACTGTAGTTTTTGCGCCAATAGCATGAATTTTAGTTGTGGGAATGTCCTTTTTTTCACACATAGCAACCACCATATCTAAAGATTCACCTACTAAACCAATACTTCCGTAGTCTAACTGACTCATCATATCAACCAATCTAATAGCCCGGTCTTGACGGTCTTGTCTGGTATTTAATAAGAACATAAAATGTTCGTTTTCCTCTGACTGGTTTCTAATAGCATCCCAAATCATAATAGTAGATTCTGGATCGTTAGCTGCTAAAGCATTGTAAAAATGGATGCGTTTTCCATTTTCATTTACTGTAAAACGCCTAAGTACTCCCTCATCTGGCTTAGAGCGTTTCATTTCTGGTAAAGCCGTACCTCTATCAACTCCTAGTTCCGTACAAATATCTAGCGCCAATGCTATATTGTCTTTATGTTCTATGTAAGAAAAACCTTTTAAATCATCATTAGTAATTGTTTTCGGATCACTATTATGAATTTTTGTTTTACGCTTTTTAGCAATCTTTTGCATGAAACCTAAATATCTATCCTCACTAGTATATAGTTTTGATTTTTTCGGAATGGTACCACAAATAGCCTTGGCTACATCATCCAAAGTAGGCCCCATAACATCTAAATGATCTAACCGAATGTTTGTGATAACCCCAATATCTGCTTTAATCATTTGGTGTTCAGTTATTTTCTGATAGATAGGTTGTAAGGCCATACACTCAATAATCAAAACATCTGCTTGTTGCTTTGAACAGAATTTTATGATGTCTAATTGCTCTAAAATATTAGCCTGCTCTTTTCGATGAACAATAGCTTCACTACCGTCAGCTAAAATGATCCTAGGGAAAGTTCCGGTAACTTTAGTAATGGTTTTTAAGCCACCAGCACGCAAACCAGCACCAATTAAACGCGTAACGCTTGATTTGCCCCTTGTACCATTAATATGGATTCTTATAGGGATAGACTTCAGGTTTTTTTGATGAAGCTGATATTCTATGGCCCCATATATAATGAGAAGTATTGTTAAGCTAACAATAATGTAGAAGCTAAGCATGTTTGGTTTGTGTTAAGGGTTGTTCTTATATTTAGAACAGACGAATGATATTCTTCCCTATGATTTTTTTGATAAAAAAAATAACCCTAAGCTAAACTTCGAGATTATTTGGGGGTAAAATCAGAAGTATAAAGCAATAGGGTTATAAAAACTAACTTATTATATAAACACCCATAAAGGGTGTTATATTTATATAACAAACATGTTTAGGTTTACCCTATAAAAAAAGAATTTTTTAATTTAGAAAGTCACCCTAAAAACAATATTAGGAGTAATACCTAAAGAATAAGTGTCTGTTTTCACTAGGGAAGTAGTATCATCTTCATTGTATTTAATATGATAACTACGCTGTAACGTATTTTTTTGATTGTAGATATTAAGTAATGAAAGTCCTATTTTACCTTTCCAACGTTTTGATGTACTTAAATTGAATTTATAGGTAGTAGAGAAGTCTAAACGATGATATGCGGGTAAACGCTCAGTATTGATGGTTTCATAGCTAATTTCTTCATCAGTGTTAATACCAGTGGCATTTGTATATGGAATTCCGGTTCTGAAGTTCCAACCTAACGAAAAGTCAAATTGTTTTATTTTTAAGCTATTAGCCCATAAAAACTGATGCTTAGCATCGTAATTTCCAGCAAAGGATTTTCCGTTATTAATGTCATCAAATTTAAATTGGGTGTTACTTAAACTATAACTTATCCATGAGCTGTAATTAACCCATTGCTTTTTAAGAAAAACATCTAGCCCTAAAGAAGTGCTTTTTCCTTCAGAGAAAATATCATTGTTTTGTGAATTAAATCCTTTAATAAGGGATGTTAATCCGTTTATTTCTTTTCTATAGACATCCATGTCTATGGTCCACTTATTTTTTTTAAAGATGGTACCTACAGATACTTGATTGCTTTCTAGAACAGGAATATCTTCTTCATTTGCCAATGCCCAAACCTGGTTTTCTAAGCCAAAATCCTCTGTAAAAAACTCAACAATTTTACTAACATTTTGTTGTTTAATTTCTGCAGAAGCTTTTAACCATAATTGAGGTAATAACTTGGTTTGAATGTTTATTCTAGGTGAGAAAAAAAAATCATTAGTTAAGGAAAAATAATTCGCTCTTAGCCCTAAGTTTAAACTAGTTTTAGTACCATTATTGTATTCATATGCCCCGAAAATGGCGTGAGTAGTATTTTTATTACTAAAGGTTAATTGGTCGTTTTCTTGTTGTTCATTAAAAAAGGAATTCAATTTAAAACTTACATTACTGTTTGTTATTTCATAACCTATATTTAGTGCAGATTTTGGTTTAAACTTCCAGTTAAAAACTGACTGTAAGTGAAATTCTTTTACGAGGTTTTTTTTACCAATAGATTCAGAAATTATATTGTTCGATTCTTTTCTATTAAAAGCATAAACAAGATCATAATTTGAATAATATACATTGGTTTTCTGTTTCAATTTTTTATTCCAATTTCGCTTCCAAACTCCACTAACTCCAATATTAAAAAAGTTTAACAAGTGTTGTGTTGCATCTATAATACCATCTTCATTTAAAGCATAATTTAACTCGTTATTATTATGTAAATAACTAATAGATACCGCATCTTTTCCACTTGCTTTTATGAGTAATTTTGCAGTAACATCAGAATAAAAAAACTCATTAAATTTATCTTGTTCTTCAACTTCTTGAACTTGTTCACCCTCTGTAACTACAGAGTTTTGAAATACTTTTTTTGATAATTGTTGAAATGTAACGGTGTTAAATAAATCTGTAAATGATCTTCTTCCGGAAATTATTAAACCAATGTTTTTAGTAATTGGCGTTTTTAAAAAGGCATCAGCATGTATTAAATTAGTACCCAAACCGCCAGAAAGTTTTTGAGGAGAATCTTCATCTGATTTAATATCGATTACACCAGAAATATGGTTTCCATATTCAGAACTTGCGCCACTACGAAATACTTTAGTTTTTTCTGCGATATATGGGTTAAAAGCAGAAACCATTCCGAAAAAATGGGCAGAATTATACATTTTAATTCCATCGAATAAAATTAAGTTTTGATCAGGTGTACCTCCTCGAATATGTAATCCAGAAGCTGTTTCGTTAGGACTTTGAACACCTGGTAGTAATTGTAAGCTTTGCAATACATCGGGTTCTGTAAGCCCAGGTAAAATACCAAGGGCTTCGGGTCTAAATTCTTCTGAGCCATCATTTTTTTTAACCATACCATTGGTTAAATAATTCTGAATGATAACTTCATTTAATACATCAGATGATTCGTGTAATACAATGGATGGGTTGGGGTTGTTTTTAAAGGATTTAGCTAAAAATAGTTGATTTTGATACCCTAAATACGTTATGTTTATGGTATCGTTTTCTAGAACATTTTTTAGTTCAAATTTTCCATCTTTATCAGAAACAGTTCCTTTCTCTTTATTGAAAACTACAATTGTTCCTCCTTGCAATGGGTTTTTTGTTTTAGCATCCTTTAGATATCCATGAACATCTATCCGTTTTTTTTCTTTTAAAACAGTAACATACCTATCGGTTATCTTTTTAAATTGTAAGGTAGTTAAGGTTTCTAATTTTTGTAAAACAGTAGTTAAATCATCATCTTTAAAATTTATAGTAATGGTTTGGTTAGCGATATCTTCTTCAGAAAAAGAAAACTTTATGTCGAAGGTTTTTTCAATCACAAAAAGCACCTCTTTTAAAGGTGCTTTGTTGTACGTTTTATCTTGAGCATTCATGGATGCAATTCCGAAGAATAAACAGCCCAAAAAAAGGATGAGTCTACTATTCATTTATTGTTTTACCAATACAATATTTTTCGTGTCAACTTGACTAGGATTGATTCTTAAAGGTACAAAAACAGTTTGTAAAGCTACGTTGAGGTTTTTATGAGTAAAACTTCCTGTAAACCTCTGTGTTATAGCTATTTTAGAAGCATCTATTTTTATATTGTATTGATGTTCCAAAGCAATAATTACTTGATTTAATGGAGCGCTATTAAAATTACTTTCGCCTTGTGTCCAAGAAGGAAGTATTTCCTGAATATTGAAATCTTCTGCAGTAGTATCTTTTAGTTGTCTGAACGCTTTTCCTTTAGTAAGAATACGGCTGTGATTATCGGTTTTTACTTTTACTTTTCCTTCAAAACATTTAATTTCAAAAGTTGTGCCTTTAGTATTTACATTAAATTGAGTACCTAAAACACTTACGGTACCAATTGTAGATTCTACTACAAAATCACTTCCTTTCTCAACTTTAAAATAGGCTTCACCATTCAAATCTAAAATTCTATTTTTCTTCCAATTTTGTGTTTTATAACTAAGGGTAGAATTAGCATTTAAAATCACCTCTGAATTATCGGGTAATGTAATAGCTAATTGTTCTCCATAAGAGGTTGAATAATTAGTGCTTCTGTTTAAAAAAAAGAATACCCCTAGTAAAACAACAATTGATGCGGCAGCACTAAAGATGAACTTTGGAAATAACTTTTTAACTTTCGTAGGTTTTTGTTGCGCACTAAGTTGCGTTTTAATCTGTTTAAAAACTTTATCCTCATTAAACTCAGGAGTATCAAGTTCACTAGATTTTTGCGCAATTTTTTGATATAAAGAAAACTTGGGTGATTTTTCAAATTCACGCAACTCATCTGGGCTTAACTCTTCATTAAGCCAACGGGTAAAAAGTTCGTTATTGTAATTTGTTTCCATTATTGTTCCTTTACTTTATAACAGTTGAATAAAGAGTTTCCCTATACTTTATGAATAGTGTCTAGGTTTTTTTCTAAATATTTAAGGGCTAAGCTCATTTTTTTCTCTACCGTTTTCATTGCTATACCTTGTATTTCGGCAATTTCGCGGTATTTTTTCTTGTCTATTCTATTTAGTAAAAAAATAGTTCTTTGATCTTCAGGGAGTTCTGATATTGTTTGCTGAAGCTTAGCCATAAATTCTTTTTCTTCTAATAAGAATTCTGGATTTTCATTAGTATGGTGTTTTGCACCTGCTTTTTGATGTCTCAACACTATTTTTTTGTGGGCAACATGGTTTAAAAATAAATTATTAGCACAGGTAAATAGATAGGATTTAGCTTTTTCAAACACTACTTTTGAGCAGTTATTCCAAAGTTTTATATAGCTTTCCTGAACAAAATCTTCTGCTTTACTTACGTCACCACATTTGTAGTACATAAAATTATACAATGCTTTTGCATGTGTTTTATACACACCATTAAAAACATTTTCTTCACAAACAGATTCTACTTTTTCCATCTAGTAACAAATGTATTGAAAAAAGAATAAAAAAGAAACCCCAAGTATGTACTTGGGGTTTTCCACGTACCGAAAAGCTTAGCTGTTCAATTATAACCCATAAATAATATGTTACATTCCATCACGATTAAACCACTGATGTGAAAGAATGTTATGTGCTATTACTTTTCGGGTAGCTTCGTTATTTTAAAGATCAATAGTTTGATCAGTGAACTGTAATTTTTCAACATTTATCAGGATGTTGGATCCATTTCTATTCGCTGTATTGTCAGTAACAGTAGTTACTTCTGATGTAGTATTTACGGAATACTCACTATAATTACCATCAAAAATAATAGTGTTAGAGCCAATATTACCTGTAATATCATTATCTAATTCATTCACATGTACGTTTGTATTATTAGCTCCTAAAAGCGTAATATCCTTTAAATACCTAGAGTGGTTAGAATATTTAATCCCAGCATCATATTTTAAAGAAAATGTACCTGAGAAATTACTATCTATTCTTGCATTATAAGTAATATAAGGGTGAAAGAATTTATTATTTAGTAATCCTTGACCTGTAGGGTCTTCAGTTATAATTTCTGATCTTGTTTTGGCTACATATAAACCCCACATTCCGTGTGTAGCACTAATAGGTTCATTTGCATCTGACCATGCTCCCCAAAGTCCATAATATGAGTCAATTAAAGAAGCTAAATATTCTTGAGATAAACTATTCTCTGCAGTTAATTCGTTGTACCAACCCTGTACTCCTCCAGCATTTCCACCAACAGGCCAAATAGCAAACCCATTGTCTGCATTATCTTGTGCAGCTCTAATTTCTGTTTGGTAAGCTGGTAAGGCTCCTGGTAATGTATTAGGACCATTTATACCAATACCATAATCATGAACCAGATGTAAAATTTCTTCATAGGCAGCGTCACGATGTTCATAATTTTGATTGGTATACCAACTTTGTCCCTCAACTTGTATTTCATTTTGAAATAAAGGTTGTCCATTTACTTGAACATTATTACTTCCGTCATCCTGTCCATTTAATAATGTTAATACCGCACCATTATCAGCCATTTTATTAGCAACTGCAGATTTATCCGCTCCATAAGTAGAACCAGGATAATTTTTTAAGTAATGCTCTAAAATACCTCTACAACGAACTATTTGTTCATTAGTTATCAAATTTTGAGCTACAATATGGATGCTTCCTCCATTAGGGGTAGAAACACTTGTATAGCTTATAAAGTTAGATGTATAATCAGTCCCTAAAGAAGTTGGTACTGTTGTAATTCCTAAATCAGCAGCTGAAGTATCTACAGGTGTAACTGCAACTGGGGTAACAGGTGTTATTATTGAATCATCTGTACTACAAGATGCACAACCGATAATTGCACTGATTGTTAATAAGCTGGTAATTAATTTTAATGTTTTCATTTGAATTGTTTTTAATATTATAAAAATGCGCATAGTAAATAACCATAAGACAACTAAAGTATATACACTAAATGTGCAGTTTGTTTTTGTTTATAATCACAAGACCATCTTCAGTGGTGAATTATAAAAATGTTTTAATTTGTGGTTACTGAGGTGTTTTTTGTAATAATACTAACAAGTAACACCCCACAACACTTAAATTATAGGCTAATTATTGTCTGTAAGTTCCATCAGGTAATATTGTAGGAAATTTATATTGAGGATCTGTTAATAATCCATACACAGCTGTATCTGTACTTTGTATCAATGCATTCGTATTTAAATCCCATTCTTGAGAAATTTCTCCTAAACGGTTTGATTGAGCTCCTAAAATTGAACTCATAGACCAATAAATATATTCTGTAGTCATACAATCATAAGTACAAGTAGCATCGTCATATGTATACCAAGCATTTGTAGGATATGGATTAGGAATAGTAGTAAAGTTTCCTCCTCTAGCAACATCCATTGCATTACTTAAAGATGTTCCTGCTCCTTCACCAAAAACAGAAGGATAAGCACTTGCATAACCAGCATGAGTAACGATATGCCATACTTCTTCTAAAGCAGCATCAAATTGCCCAGTATGTCCGTTGGTATGCCAAACAGGAATAGTTTCGTCATTCCCTAAATCTTGACCAGTTGCATTATTAGGCATGCTAACAGTATTTTGATCAGATTCCGATTTCCACATAAACATAAAAGCACTATTAGCTAACATAGCATCTACAACAGTTTGGTTATCAATAGTTCCGTCTTCGTTATTATCTAAATATTGTGCTAGTATATTAGCAGCATGTAATAGTCTTGTATCATCTACTGTAGCGACAGCATAAATTGGAATTCCGAATACAGTTACTTTTTTGCTTAATCCAGTAAATCCAGCATCAGTATTTGCAACAATAGTAAAATTAGGATCCGTACCTGGATTAGTAACTCTAGTAGGAGTAGGTATTGGAGCTATAACAGAATCATCTGTTGAGCATGAGGCACAACTAAATAATGTCACTACCGTTATTAAGCTTAATAGTTTAAAATAATTTTTCATTTGAAATAGGTTTTAAAGGTTTATACATTTAAAGAAACAGTCAAAATGATATTTCCCTATGGTTTTATTGTTCTTATAAGTCCGAATGCTTCCAAACAGACTTTTTAACCTCTGTTTTACTCTATAACAGTACTCTTAGCTTCCACAGTAAAGTTTCCTAAAGCAATTGAATTAGTGCTTATATTTGTAATATTACCTAATAAATTAACTGGTGGAGCAGCAAATAATTGACTTGGATCACCAGATTCACCTCCTTCAAATGCTTCTATTTGTAAGCTCTGATTTAAGTAAAATTGATAAGAGCTAAAATTGATATTACTAAACGAAACTCTAACTTCATCAAATTCAATTTGAACCTCATCTTCCTCGTTTTCATCTTGGTATTTAAATAAATCAATATCTACTGATGCTTCTGAATTTCCGTTAAAAACAACATCATTTGATTGAGAGAAATTACTAGAAACTAATTGTCCGTTAAAGTATAAATCAATATTAAATTTATAATAATTAGTATCATTAGCTGGATCGCTGAAATTTATAGTAGCGATATCATCAGTACTAACACTTTCTTCAATACTTATAATTGGAACTATTGGTTTTAGTAATTCTTCTTCTGATTTAAAAGCTGTACCATCAGAAAGCACAACTTCAATCCAATAATAATTACCAACTACTGTATTTATGTTATTTGTTGAGGTATATACTCCATTTGAAATAGAAAAGTCATCGGTAACTAAACTGAGCGACTCAAGGTTATTTTTAGTATACAATTGTATTATAGCATCGCTAACTGGGTTATGAGTTGCGGCACTATTTAAAGGGACTGATTGTTGAATGTTAATAACAACAGGAGTATTATCAGTACTGATATTCCCATAAATTATCGTTGTTGGTTGATAGGGTACATCAACACTAATTTCTTTAGTACAACTGCATAATACAAGTAATAAAACAGCTGATATGATTGTTTTTATAGTAGATAACATAATTTTAAAATTTAAAATTATACGTAACAAAAGGTACTGGAGCTCCAATTACAGAATATTGAAAGGTTTTTAATTGGTTGTTTTTTAGTTTTGAATACACCGAAAAAGCATTTTTGTGTGAATAGACATTATACACTCCAAATACCCAGTTTCCACTCCATTTTCTATTTGGTTTTTTTATTGGCGTGTATGTAAATGAAAGATCTAAACGATGTGTAGCTTTTAATCTAAAAGCATTTCTGTTTGAATACGTAAAATGTTGGTTTCCATTCACCACAAACTTTCCAGTTGCATATGTGGTTGGCCTACCAGTTTGATATGTGAAAAACCCGCCAATACCCCATTTTTTACTTAAAGTATAATTAGTAGTAAGGTTAAACATATGTGGTCTGTCATAATTAGAAGGATAGTATTCACCATTATTTATGTTTTCAGATTTAAAATTACTAATGGTTTTCCGTTCCGTTTTTGAATAGGTATAATTTACATTTCCAGTTAACTTTCCTTTAGTTTTATAGGCTCCTAATTCAATACCATAAGAATATCCATTTGCAGATAGTAATTGAGTTTCAAGATTGTCGTTTAAAAATAAATCCGCCCCATTTTTATATTCCACTAAGTTTTTAAACTTTTTAGCGTACCCTTCAACTGAAAAATTATACTTGTTTTCAGGAGTGTCATAAGCATATCCTGCAGAAATTTGATTCACCTCTAATGGTTTTACATGATAACCTGCAGGTTTCCAAATATCGAAAGGAAGGGTAGCATATGAGTTAGAAATTAAATGAACATACTGAAACATTCTATTGTACCCTAGTTTTATAGCCTTACGATTATTTAAATCATACTTAAAAGAAAGTCTTGGTTCAAAACCGCTGTAGGTTTTAGAAAATTGATTGCTTTTATATTGTTTAGTACCTGTAACACTACTTACTGTTTGTGGGATGGCAGGATCATAAAAAGAAACCTTATTTGGGCCTAAATTTCCAAACCACGAGTATCTTACTCCAGCATTCATTGATAGTTTATTCCATTTCTTATTATAAGATATGTACGGAGCTAGCTCCAATCCTTTTTCAGTTTGAAAATTAACAGTGTTGATCCCTGCGGTTTCATTTCCTGAGATTTTAGCAGGAGTGAAGCGATACAAAGTGCTATTAAATCCAAATCTAATTTTAGTATCAGCATTTTGATAGTAGGTAAAATCGGGTTTTACAATCCAATTTTCAACGGAAGATTTCCATTTGAAATTACTAGCTGAGCCTACAGGACCACCGCTACTATTTTTAGATGATAATGCATAATTGTATTGACTAAAAATCCCAGAGACATTCATGAAAAGTTTGTCATTAAAAATATGATTCCAACGTAATGTGGTAGTCGCATTTCGCCATCTAAAATCAATTTCTTCAGACGACTTTTTTGTTTGGGTGCTATTTGGGTCATCATTTTCTACTTCATCCTCAAATTTTAATTTCATTACATCGGCTCCAAAATAACCTGAAACAAAAAGTTTATTATTCTCATTGATGTTCCATGATATTTTAGAGTTTAAATCGTAAAAATGAACCTTATTCTTTTTGAGTGATTTAAATAGTGGAAAGAATAAATCGAAATATGATCTACGTCCAGAAACTAAAAAACTAAGCTTATCTTTTTTTATAGGTCCTTCCAATGTTAATCTTGAAAATAACAAGCCAATACCACCTTCTCCTTTTAGTTTTTTGGAATTTCCTTCTCGTTGCCTAATATCTAAAACTGAAGATGCACGTCCGCCAAATCGAGCAGGAATCCCTCCTTTGTAGAGTTGCATATCTTTTATAGCATCTGTATTAAAAATAGAGAAGAACCCCCAAACATGTGAAGAATTATAAATAGGCGCTTCATCTAATAGAATTAAATTCTGATCAATATTTCCGCCACGAACATTAAAACCAGAAGCACCCTCGCCAACAGTACTTACACCAGGTTGAGTAAGTATTGCCCTAGTAACATCAGGTTCCCCTAATAAAGCAGGTAACTGTTTAATATCTTTAGATTTTAAATTTATGGAGCCAGTAATAACTTGTTTAGTTTGGCTTTTGGAAGTGTTGACGGTATTGATAACAATCTCTTCTAATTCATTATCAGAACTGGTCAATTCTAAGTTGATTTTCTGGTTTGCTTGCAAGTCTATTCCCTGAATAACATCTTGATAGCCTAAGTAAGAAATAACAATAGTGTGTTTTCCTTTTGGGAGAGTTAAGGAATAGAATCCGTATTCATTAGTTATAGCTCCTTTACCAGATTCTTTAGAGTAAATAGTGGCTCCAAGTAAGGTTTCCCCTGATGCTTGATCTCCAATTGTACCACTTATACTATGGTTTTGTGCAAATGAATGACCAAAAAGTAATAGTAGGGTACTTAATAGTAGGTTTTTCATAGGTTTGTTCTTATTGTGTTTATATCTAAAACACATCAATAAGATTTTTCCCTATGAATAAGTTGTTAAAAAAGTCCTAATGCTTCTATTCGGACTTTAATTTGGTTTCATATTGTTTAGGAGTCATACCTTCTAATTTTTTGAACGTACTATAAAAAGTTGATTTTGAAGAAAAACCTGATTCATAGGCCAATCCTAATAAGCTTAATTGTGAAGCTTTTGGCGATTGAATTAGTACTTTAAACTCAGTAACTCTAAATGAGTTAATAAGCTGATAAAAGTTAGTTTGTGTATTGATAATTCTAGAGAGCTCTTTTTCCTTAATTCCTAAATCAATAGCAAGTGTTCTTAAGTTTAAATCGGGGTTTGTGTATAGTTTTTTAACGATTATTTTTTCTTTAATATTGGTAAATTCTAATTTATCTTTTTCATTGTATTTCAATTCCTCTTTTGGAATAATACTTACTTCTTTTATTTCTTCAGGAATACTAATTTCTTTATAAAGTGTTTGGTTAAAAATTTCAGGTTGCGCCATTCCTTTGTAGCCTATCCAATAAATTAATCCACAAGTAGCAATTGTAGAAATTTGAGCAAATATTTCAGGTAATTCCTGATTGAAAAGAGAAACAATATCTTCAGTTATCCAAAGAAGATAAAAGCCTAAATAGATGTATAATATAGTTTTTATCCATGATAAAGTTTTTAGCTCTAATTCTGAGTAATAGTTTATTACACTTTTTTTATGCTTAAATAACATTTTAAAAATATAAAGGATAATGAAAAGGTTGAATATATAGTCTATTATTCTAAGGAATATAGCATCAGATTCACCTATTATA
>Ga0209291_1000468_pt1 | contig 38788 bp, 49 predicted proteins | sample GOMGulsemesocosm_FD_184633 | JGI IMG/M metagenome (GOLD analysis project Ga0209291, IMG submission 184633) | Methane-oxidizing microbial communities from mesocosms in the Gulf of Mexico - GOM9B Gulf of Mexico (SPAdes) (version 2) | ecosystem: Environmental > Aquatic > Marine > Cold seeps...
TATTAAATTTATTAAGTCCTTTTGTTATAAAATTTAGGTCTGCAAATATACTAATTAATATTCCAAACAGAAATGCTAATTGATTAAAATTTAACCAGATAAAAATTTATTTTAGCCAAATATAAAATAAAATGCAGAATTTCTCTAAACACCTTATTTTGTGGTACTTGAAAAATAAACGTGACCTGCCGTGGCGAAATACGGTTGATCCATATAAAATATGGCTGTCAGAAATTATGTTACAACAGACGCGAGTTGCTCAAGGCTTACCCTATTATTTAAAATTTATTGACGTATTTCCGTCAGTAAATGACTTAGCAAGTGCAAGTGAGGAGCAAGTTTTAAAACTATGGCAAGGACTTGGATATTACTCAAGAGCGAGAAATTTACATGCTACAGCAAAGTATGTTTCTTATGAGCTCGATAGTGTGTTTCCTGATAGTTATGCAGAATTAAAAAAATTAAAAGGAGTTGGTGATTATACTGCAAGTGCAATAGCATCTATTTGTTATAAAGAACCAAAAGCCGTTTTAGATGGTAATGTGTATCGAGTGTTGGCTAGATTATATGGTATAGATACTCCAATTAATACTCCAGAAGGAGGAAAGTTGTTTTCTGAATTATCTCAAGAACTAATTGATACAGGATACCCAGATACCCATAATCAAGCGATCATGGAGTTTGGTGCTACGCATTGCACCCCTAAAAAACCTGAGTGTGGATCATGTGTTTTTAATACTAAATGTGTCGCATTGAAAAATAATGAGGTTGGGAATCTTCCAGTAAAATTAAAAAAAATAAAAGTTAAAAAGCGTTTCTTTAATTATATAGTTCCTATAGCGAGTAATGAAACAACTATTCTTTATAAGAGACCGGAGAAAGGAATTTGGGCAAATTTATATGAATTTCCTTTAGTTGAAACAGAAGGAATGGTCGAGTATGATGAGTTATTGAATAAATTTGAGCAAAAGAAGTTGTTAAGAAAACCCTTTAAGTTGAGTATTTATAATGAAAAGGAAATAGTGCATAAATTGTCACATCAACATATTTATACAAGGTTTTGGATTGTGACTACTGATGAGAAGTTAAAATCAGCTATTCCAATATCAGAGATAGAAAATTATCCCGTACCTGTTTTAATTGCAAACTTTATTAATGAGTTCTCTTTTTAAATGAATTAAAATTTTACTATTTTTGATATAAAGACAAAATAAATTATGAGCACTTTAAATAAAGTAATGTTGATTGGGAATTTAGGAGATGATGTTAAAATGCATTATTTTGAAGGGGGTAATTGTGTAGGTAGATTCCCTATTGCTACTAGTGAAACATATACGAGTAAACAAACTGGTGAACGTGTTACTAATACGGAGTGGCATAATATTGTAGTGCGTAATAAAGCTGCTGAAATTTGCGAGAAATACCTTAAAAAGGGAGATAAAATATATGTTGAAGGACGTATAAAATCTAGACAATGGCAAGGAGAAGATGGTAATACTAGGTACTCTACTGAAATTCAAGTACAGGATTTTACGTTTTTATCGCCAAAATCGGAAGGTGCAGGACAGCAACAAGCTCCGGGCGTAGGCCAACCTGCTGCAGCACCGCAGCAACCACAAAAGGCTATAGACGATAATGATGATTTACCATTTTAATTTAACTAAATAGTACAACTATTGGACCCCAGTATTCCGTTTTTCATAGCGTTATTTAATAGTAGCTCACTTATTAGTGTTGTTGTTCTTATTCTTTTATTGGTTTTTTCAGCCTTAATTTCTGGATCAGAGGTGGCCTTTTTTTCATTGAATCAAACACAGTTGGACAATGAATCTAAAACCTTTAAAAACCAAAAGTTAGTTGTAAAATTACTAAACAACCCGAAGCGATTATTAGCAACAATATTAGTGGCTAATAATTTTATAAACATAGCAACTGTATTGTTGTTTGCACACGCTTTTGATCCATATTTTGATCAAATAGATGTAACCTTTAATTTGTTTAATTTTGAATTAAGTCTTTCCTTCTTTTTTAAAATTATAGTAGTAACTTTTTTGATTTTACTTTTTGGCGAAATACTACCAAAAGTGTATGCAAGTAGAAATAATGAAAAATTCTCTGGTTTTATGGCAAAACCACTACTTTTTCTAAAGAAAGTATTAGTGATGTTTAGTGCGCCTATGCAAGCAGGGACGACATATTTGGAAGATAAGCTAGCAAAATCAAAATCAAACATAAGTATCAATCAATTATCTCAAGCATTAGAGCTTACAGATGACGAAGCGACAACTGTTGAAGAACAAAAAATATTAAAAGGAATTGTTTCCTTTGGGAATACAGATACGAGGGAAGTAATGCGATCCAGAATGGATATTTTCGCATTGGATATCACAGCATCATTCTCAGAAATTATTAAACAAATTACAAAAGAAGGTTATGCTAGAATTCCAGTTTATGAAGAAAATCTAGATAAGATAATCGGTGTGCTGTATGCTAAAGATTTACTGCCTTATTTGGAAAAAAAGACAGTAAAATGGCAAGAATTAGTTCGTGAGCCATTTTTTGTTCCTGAAAATAAGAAGCTAGACGATTTGCTTAATGAGTTTCAAGAGAAAAAAGTTCATTTAGCAATTGTTGTTGATGAATATGGAGGGACTTCAGGAGTAGTTTCATTAGAGGATATTGTAGAAGAGATTATAGGTGATATAAATGATGAGTTTGATGATGATAGTTTGGTGTATTCAAAATTAGATGATCATAATTTTGTCTTTGAGGGGAAAACATCACTAAAGGATATATATAAGGTTGCTGATTTAAATGTTAATTTGTTTGAGGAAAACAAAGGAGAAGCTGAAACTATTGCTGGTTTTGTTCTGGAAATTTCTGGAGGGTTTCCTAAAAAAAATGAAAAAGTAACTTTTGAAGGGTATATATTTACCATAGAATCATTAGATAGAAAACGAATTAAGCAATTAAAGTTGACCCTCCCTAAATAATATTTTTCCTAAAAAAAACCTATTGCAATTATGTTGAATTACTTTTTGTAGATTTTGTAAAAAGAGGTGATTTCTGTGATTTAGTATATAAGTTGCTAAAATCTCCTTATTTTTGCAGCTTAATATGGATGTTATGGCAAGAGACGAAGAGTTAAAAGAGCGTTGGGACAATGTGGTTAGTATTTTGTCTGATCAATTTGCAGATGGTGATCCTTTGGATTTAGATAGTATAATTTACCTAATTGGAGTACAAGAATTAGGCCAATTGGACAGAAGGTTTAAGAAGGACGATAAAGTAGATTTAATTCATATTGCTATTTGTAGGTTATTAGAGCCTTATGGGTATTATGAGTTTGATTTTTTTGATGATGATGGCTGGCCACATTATAAAATACTAGAGGAATTACCTGTTTTAAAGGCTGGTGAACAAACTGTTTTGATGAAAGAGGCTGTAGTTGGGTATTTTTTAGAAAAAAAAATAATAGCATAAGTAATATCAGTTTAATACGGTATTAGAAAGTTAAATTGGTATAGATAATAGTTGTAAATTTGCATTTGCAAAAATGAGCACGATGATAGATAAGATTAAGGAGATTATTGGAGAAGCTGAAGACTTTAAGGCGCAAACAAAAGAAGAAGTTGAGGCGTTTAGAATTAAATACTTAGGTAAAAAAGGAGTGTTGAATGACTTTTTTGCTGAATTTAAAAATGTAGCTAATGACCAGAAAAAAGAATTTGGTCAAGCGATAAATAAACTTAAGTCTACTGCTCAGGATAAAGTTAGCTCCTTAAAAGAGGAGTTAGAATCTAAAGAAGAGGCAAAAGGGGGGTATGGAGATTTATCTAGGCCAGCTGAGCCAATTTCAATAGGTTCAAGGCATCCGGTTTCATTGGTTAAAAACCAAATCATAGATATTTTTGCAAATATTGGTTTTAATGTATCAGAAGGGCCAGAAATAGAAGATGATTGGCATAATTTTACAGCGTTAAATTTGCCAGAATACCATCCGGCAAGAGACATGCAGGATACATTTTTTATTCAAACCGATCCAGATATTTTATTGAGGACTCACACTAGTTCTGTGCAGGTACGTTATATGGAAAACAATACACCTCCTATACGTACAATATCCCCAGGACGAGTATTCAGAAATGAAGCTATTTCATCAAGGTCTCACTGTATATTTCATCAGGTAGAAGGTTTGTATATTGATAAAGATGTTTCTTTTGCTGATTTAAAACAAACCTTATTGTATTTTACAAAAGAGATGTTCGGAAAATCTAAAATTCGTTTGCGTCCATCATATTTTCCGTTTACTGAGCCAAGTGCTGAAGTAGATATATATTGGGGATTAAAAACAGAAACTGATTATAGAATTACCAAGGGTACTGGTTGGTTAGAAATTGGAGGATGCGGAATGGTAGATCCTAATGTATTAACTAATTGCGGGATAGATCCTAAGGAGTATTCAGGGTTTGCTTTTGGTGTAGGAATAGAGCGTATTGCAATGTTATTACATCAAATAGGAGATATTAGAATGTTTTATGAAAATGATGTCCGTTTTTTAGAGCAATTCAAATCATCATTTTAAGCCTGTTTGTGGCTTTTTAATATTGATAAAATATTATAATTAAGAAATAAAGATAAGTTTATCAAACAGTTTGTAGTCATATTAGTAGTGTTCTGTGCTTTGGTTTTTACCTCATGCAAAGAAGATTCTACGCCTAAACCCAAAGGGTATTTAAAATTAGAATATCCAGAAGCGGTTTATAAACAATATTTAACTGATTGTCCGTTTACATTCGATGTTAATAGTATCGTTGAAATTGAAAAACCTCGAGGTGGGGGGCAATATTGTGGGACGAACTTAAGTTATCCTTTATTGAAGGGGAAAATACATCTGACGTACATTGGTGTTGATGATGAGTTACTTAAAAAGTCCTTAAAAGATGCTCAAAATTTAACTCAAGAGCATGTTCAAAAAGCAGAAAGTATTGAGGGAATTGTATTTGAAAATACAGTTCAAAATAAATATGGAATGGTGTATGAAATAGAAGGAAATGCAGCTTCGCCTGTACAATTTTATATTACCGATAATAAAAAGCACTTTTTAAGAGGTGCCGCCTATTTCAATATAAAACCTAATTATGATTCCATTCTTCCGGCGGCTCATTATCTTAAAAAAGATATAGGGGTGCTTATGGAGAGTCTGCAGTGGAAAGAATAGTGCTTTAAACTTTAGTTCCCGAAAAACATTCAACAGTCAACATGTCAGAATTTAGCCATTAAAAATACTGGCTAGATTTTTGTTTAAAATCTTTTGTAACTTTAATAAAACACAAAAATCATGTTGGGATATTATATAATAGCAGTAGTAATCGCTTTTTTGAGCTCTTTGGTAAGTAAGCGTCTGCAAAGTAAGTTTAAAAAGTATTCAAATATTCATTTAAGAAACGGAATGACTGGTGCTGAAATAGCGAATAAGATGCTTAAAGATCATGGTATTTATGATGTTAAAGTAATTTCTACACCAGGGCAACTTACAGACCACTACAATCCGAAAAACAAAACAGTAAATTTAAGTGAAGTGGTTTATAATCAGCGCAATGCATCAGCAGCGGCTGTGGCGGCTCATGAGTGTGGTCATGCAGTACAGCATGCAACAGCTTATTCATGGTTGACAATGCGTTCAAAAATTGTTCCTATAGTAAATGTAGCTTCTGGTTTATCACAATGGATTATTATTGGAGGGATTGCTTTGTCATTTAGTTCGGCAATGGGACAAATGGTTTTGCTGGCAGGTATTGCCGTCTATGGAATAATGGCATTGTTCAGTATAGTTACACTACCAGTGGAATACGATGCGAGTAACCGAGCTTTAGCTTGGTTGGAAAGCAAAAATATGTTAACAAGAGAAGAACATGCAGGAGCGAAAGATGCTTTAAAATGGGCAGCAAGAACCTATTTAGTTGCTGCAATTGGAGCTTTATCAACATTGGTTTATTTTATTGGGCGCTATTTATCAAGGGATTGAATTTCAATAAGTAAATTAAATACAAGCGATCAGATAGGTCGCTTTTTTTGCGTAGTTTTGAAATATGGAACAATTAAAGCTTTTTTTTGAATTAGGATTAACACATGTGTTGGATTTTAACGGATATGATCATGTGTTATTTTTGTTGGTTTTGGCGGCTCCATATTTGTTTTCAAATTGGAAAAAAGTATTGTTTTTAGTTACTGTTTTTACAGTCGGACATTCCGTATCTTTAATACTGTCAAGCTATAATATTATTTCAATTAATAGTGGTTTAGTGGAGTTTGTTATTCCTGTTACCATTGCTGTTACAGCGTTGTTTAATATATTTTCTTCAGGAAAAATGATCGGTAACACCAAAATAGGACTAGTTTTTTTCGTAACACTTTTCTTTGGGGTTATTCATGGATTAGGGTTTTCTAGTTATTTTAAAATGATAGTCGGAAATACGGATTATAAGTTTATTCCTTTAATAGAATTCGCTCTAGGGGTGGAGGTAGCACAAATAATAGTAGTTATGGTTGTTTTGGTATTGGCTACTATTGCTCAAAATATATTGAGTATTTCAAAAAGAGATTGGGTGTTGGTAGTTTCATCAATTACCATAGGTTTAGTAATACCAATGTTGTTGTCAAGGTAATTTTTAACAAAAACTTATACAAACAACACTGATTAATTAGTAGTTTAGTAATACAACAAGTAAATAATGTCAGAAAAGAAACAATTACGGTATGATAAGGCCTATTTAAGAATGGCAAGTGAGTGGGGGAAACTATCGCATTGTATCAGGAAACAAGTAGGAGCAATTATAGTAAAAGATAGAATGATTATTTCTGATGGATATAATGGCTCACCAACTGGCTTTGATAATTATTGTGAAGATGAAGACGGATACACTAAATGGTATGTATTGCATGCCGAAGCAAATGCAATATTAAAAGTTGCATCATCAACACAGTCATGTGAAGGATCAACATTATATATCACCCTTTCTCCTTGTAAAGAATGTAGTAAATTAGTACATCAAGCTGGGATTAAACGAGTAGTGTATAAAGATGGATATAAGGATGATTCTGGAATTAAGTTTTTAGAAAAAGCAGGAATAGAAGTAATGCAACTACAAGAAGAAAGTATAGTTTAAGGAATGTTATAATGACCTATAAAAAGAAATATTTACCGATAATAATAGGATTTACCTTAGCCATTGGGTTTTGGATAGGTGGATTATTTCATTTTGATTCAGGTACTGACTTGTTTGTGGAGTCCTCTAAAAAGCAAAAACTAAGCAAGTTAATTGACTATATAGATAATGAGTATGTAGATGAGGTGAATACTGATAGTATTGTAGATGTTACCGTGAATAAGATTCTAGGAAATTTGGATCCACATTCGGTTTACATTCCAAAGAAAAATTTAAGTGCGGTCACAGAGTCTATGAATGGTGAATTTGTGGGGATTGGTGTTTCTTTTTCTGTACGCAATGATACTATTTCGGTGATAAAAACAATTGCTGGTGGTCCTAGTCAGAAGGTTGGTATAATTGCAGGAGATAAAATATTACTAGCCGATAAGGATACTCTTTATGGTATAGGAATTACTAATGAAAAGGTAATTAAAAAGTTAAAAGGAGAAATAGATTCAAAGGTAGCTTTAACGATATATCGAGCAGCTGAAAACAGGAAATTTGATATTACTATAAAAAGAGGTTTGGTGCCTATAAAAAGTGTTCCAATTGCGTATATGGTTGAAGAAGGTTTAGGGTATATAAAAATAAACCGCTTTGCAGAAACAACGTATAGAGAGTTTAAAAAGGAACTGAAGAAGTTGAAAAAAGAAGGGATGACGAGTCTTATTTTGGACTTAAGAGGGAATCCTGGAGGTTTTTTGGATAGAGCACAGCAAATTGTAGATGAGTTTTTAGAAGATGATAAGCTGATATTGTTTACAAAAAATAAAAAGGGTGATGTGCAAAAATTCTTTGCAACGGATAATGGTGATTTTGAAAAAGGCGAAGTTTTTGTTTTGATAGATGAAGAATCTGCTTCGGCTAGTGAAATAGTAGCTGGTGCATTGCAAGATAATGATAAAGGAACTATTGTAGGAAGGCGCTCATTCGGAAAAGGATTAGTGCAGCGTGAAATGCAGTTAGGAGATGGTAGTGCAGTACGTTTGACAGTTTCAAGGTATTACACACCAACTGGACGATCAATTCAAAAGCCATATGTGTCAAAAAACGGACATGATTATTATGATGAATATACACAACGCTATATTTCGGGAGAATTAACCGATTCTACACAAATTGAAGTGGCTGATTCATTAAGGTATACAACTCCAAAAGGAAAAGTTGTGTATGGAGGTGGTGGAATTATTCCAGATGTGTTTGTGCCTATTGATGCGAATGATGAATATGAAAAAGTTTCTTTTGCGATTAACTCTGGGGTTATAGATAATTTTATTTTTGAAGTGCTGGAAAAGGAAAGAAAGTATTATAGTAATCTGTCTCGTAAGGATTTTGTAGTAAGTTATAAAATATCCGATACTATAATTTCAGATTTTAAAGAGTATGTGAGTGTTGTTGCTAGGAGGAAATGGTCTATTGATACAGTCGCTTATGTAAGTGAAATTAAGCACTCTTTAAAAGCGGCCATTGCGGCTCAGTTGTTTGATGATAATCTAGCGTATCAAATAAAAGATGAGGATGATAAGATGATTCAAAAAGTAAAAGAATTACTTCAAAAATAAAGTTGAAAAAAAATCAAAAAACTTAACATGTGTTAAAAATATATTATTATATTTGACCCATATAAGAAAAAGTTTTTTTTTCGTATTAAGTAAAACCACTGATTAAAAACCGAGCTGAAGAGCTCGGTTTTTTTAATTCCACCAATTGGTTTTGATTCTTAAAACTTTGCTCAGGCAAAAAGAGAATTAATTATACTAGTTTAATGTTTATTTTTATCATGAACTTTAGTGTGTTCACCGTCATTCCATAAAGTAAGTATATCGGTGGCTACTTGAGCGCCACTACCAATAGCAATGGAAAATTGACTTCTCCAGCCAGCCAAAGTACCTGCAACATACATATTGGGTCTTACCAAGTGAAGAGTGTTCTTTAATTGTACTCTATCTTTTTCAGGTTTCGCCATTTGGTGTGGAATAAGGTGTTCTTCCAGTCCTTTTATGGTAAATGGTTTTGTGTAACCTGTAGCAATAACGATTGTTTTTGTAGTGTAGGATTGCTTGTTGGTAATAACTTCAAAAAAAGTAGTATTATCTTTTATTTCGCAAACCTTTTCGTTTTCAATTTGAATAAGTTCAGGGTATAAATCAGAAAGCTGGTTTATGCCGCTTACAAGTATGTCTCCACCTAGTGTACCTGGAGTTAAGCCAAGGACATTATTGAATAATGCATTTTGTAAATGTGATGCTTTTTGATGTGCGATAAGTCCTGCTTTTTTTTCTTCAGCAAAGGGCTTTTTTAAACCTGATCCAATAACTAAGGCACAGGACATTCCTGCAGCTCCGCCACCAATGATTAACGTATCAAACATTATTGATTTACTTTTTTCTCAATTTTTTTTGAAATAGTAAAGATGGCAAGGATCATAATCGCAATAAGAGCGGCTATAATTTCAATGAAGGCAACAGTACTTTCACCTTGCAAGGGGTTGCTGAAATTTATCTTTGTAATGTTAAAAATGACTAAACCAACTGCTATGATGCTTAATATGATGCTTACTATTTTCATTATACCTATCTTTTGTTTAATAAAATATTGTTTTAATACCTGTTGTAAATAATTTTACGGCAATTGCTAGTAGGATTATTCCAAATACTTTTTCAATAATTGCAATACCGCTTTTACCTAGTTTACGTTCAAACCAGCCACTCATTTTAAGTACTAAAAAAACAAAAGCAATATTTAGTATAATTGCAATAGCAATGTTAGCCGATTCGTATTCCGCTCTAAGTGATAGGATGGATGTCATGCTACCTGCGCCTGCTATCATAGGGAAAGCTAGTGGGACTATAGAGGCGGTTTTGGCTGTATTTTCATCCTCTTTAAAAAGATTTATACCTAGTACCATTTCTAATGCCATAAAAAATAAGATGAATGAACCTGCTATACCAAAGGAAGCAGCGTCAATACCTATAAATTCCAATATTTTTTCTCCAACAAACAGAAATAATAGCATAATACTTCCTGCTACTAATGATGCTTTTCCGCTTTCTAGCTTTCCTCCAGCAGTCGTTTTAAGTTTAACAACTATTGGTAAGGATCCAACAATGTCAATTACAGCAAATAAAATCATACTTGCTTTTGCAATTTCTATAAAATCTATACCCATAAGAATGAATTTTTGTGCAAAACTATGCTTTTATAATCAATTGAATCCATATAAAACGACTAAAAGAATTACTTTTGCGGTGTAAAGATACTAAAAAGAGGATGTTGAGATGTTTCAAATAGGAAAAACCATTGTTTCTGAGGATGTTATTGAGAAAGAATTTGTGTGCAATTTAACGGCATGTAAAGGTGAATGTTGTATTGCCGGTAATGCTGGAGCTCCATTGGATAAAGAAGAGGTTGAAAAGCTGAAGGAAATTTATCATAAGGTAAAGCCTTTTTTAAGAAAAGAAGGAATTACGGCTATTGAGGAGCAAGGTATATCAATCACAACGGATTTAGGAGATTTAGAAACACCACTGGTGAATAATGCGGAATGTGCATATGTTGTTTTTGGAGAAAACAAAACTGCTTTATGTGGTATAGAGGCCGCTCATATAGCCGGTGAGGTAGATTGGAAAAAACCAATTTCATGTCATTTGTATCCAATACGAATTCAAAGTTACAGTTCTTTTTCAGCTGTAAATTACCATAGTTGGCCAATTTGTGACGATGCTTGTGCTTTGGGAGCTGAATTAAAAGTGCCTACTTATAAGTTTTTGAAAGAACCATTAATTAGAAAGTTTGGAGAAAGCTGGTATTCGGAATTAGAAAAAATAGCAGACGAGCATAAAAAATAGATCTTATATTAAAATGCTCCCTAGAAGTGTATGTGACAAGAATTAACAATAACTTTTTTTTGTTAGAAACAAGTACTTCAAGATTAAATCCTTTGTTAAAATAAAAAAGCGAAAACTCCTTATTTTATCACTTGCCATCGATAAACGGTAAGTTTAAATCGTTGTTTTTTAGCGTGTTAACCATTAACACTTGTTAACATCAATAAACACAAGCTGTTACCAATATTGTTAAAAACTTGTTGAAAAGCTCTGTCGTTTTTTTGCGAATTATTTAATCGAATTTCGAATATTTGTAGAACAGAAAGCAAATTAGATTTTGTGTTTTTATAATGTGAGGAAAATAGAATTAAATTTCTTTGCGGTATAGAAAATGAAAAATAGCTTTTTTACCCCCAAATAAAAAAGAATAGTATAACCTTATTTTAAGAACAAATAAATTTTGAATGATATCAATCATATTGTTCATTAATAGATAGACTTTTTTAGTGAAATAACTATGGAAATTACACAAATAATAAAAAGAGATTATGAAACGAGTGAGTTTGTTTTAAACAAAATCACGAATGCAATAGAAAAAGCAATGATATCTGTTGGAAATGGAACTAGGGTTGATGCGGAAATGATTTCTCAAAATGTGTTGAAATCACTTTTAGAAAGAAAGGAAAATCATGTTAATTATATTCCAACAGTAGAACAGGTTCAAGATATTGTTGAAGATGAATTAATGCATAGTGCTTTTCCTCATGTTGCGAAAGCTTATATTTTGTATAGAAATGAGCAAGCGAGAAACAGAGAGACAAATATTTTTGAGAAACGAATCAATTTAAAACCTTATGAGTATCCGCAACTTAATGAGTATGTAGATGCGATTAGACATTCTTATTGGATTCATACAGAGTTTAATTACACAAGTGATATTCAAGATTTTAAAACAGGTTTAAATGATGTTGAACGTAGTGCTATAAAAAACACTATGTTGGCCATTTCTCAAATAGAAGTAGCTGTTAAAACTTTTTGGGGAGACATTTATCATAAAATGCCAAAACCAGAAATTGGTTCTGTAGGGGCAACATTTGCAGAAAGTGAAGTGCGTCATCATGATGCTTATTCTCACTTATTAGAAATATTAGGTTTAAATAATGAGTTTAAAAACTTAAAAAAGAAACCTGTAATTATGAGGCGAGTTCATTATTTAGAAACCGCTGTAAAGAATGCTAAAAGTGAAGATAATAAAGAGTTTGCTGAGTCAATATTGCTGTTTTCTTTATTTATAGAACACGTATCGCTATTTTCTCAATTTTTGATAATTATGGCGTTTAATAAGCATAAAAACGTGCTGAAAGGAATTTCTAATGTAGTAGAAGCAACTTCTAAAGAAGAGCAAATACACGGAGACTTTGGTATAGATGTTATTAAAATTATAAAAGCAGAAAACCCAACTTGGTTTAATAAAGAATATGAATTGTTAACTCAGGATTTATGTAGAGAAGCATATGAATCTGAAAGTAAAATTATTGATTGGATTTTTGAAGAAGGAGAATTAGATTTCTTGCCAAAAGCAGTGATTAATGAGTTTATAAAAAACCGATTTAATAATTCATTAGAAAGCATCAATATCGGAAAAGTTTTCGAAGTAGATGAAGCATTATTAGCGGAAACAGAATGGTTTGACGATGAGATTATTGGGACTAAACACGGAGATTTCTTCGTAAAAAGATCTATCGCCTACACCAAAAGAAGTAAAAGTATAACCAGTGACGACCTATTTTAAATTATGAGCAAAGACGTACTAACCACACAGAATCAAAGCCAAGTATCAACTGAACAAGATAAATTGGTAGAAGCAAGAAAAGCAGCTTTGCAAGCTGAAAAAGCAACTCGTCAACCAGAAATTAAATGGTTAACGGAAAATAGTCGTAAGTTTTTAGAATCAGGATATCTTACTGATGGTGCAACACCAGAAGGAAGAATTAGAGAGATCGCAGAAAATGCAGAAAAAATCTTGAAAATAGATGGTTTTGCAGATAAATTCTATGGTTATATGGCTGAAGGGTATTACTCTTTAGCATCACCGGTTTGGTCAAACTTCGGTAAAAAAAGAGGGTTACCAATCAGTTGTTTTGGTTCGCATATAGCTGATGATATGGGGGATATTTTATTTACTCAGTCAGAAGTTGGTATGATGTCAAAATTAGGTGGAGGAACATCTGGTTATTTTGGTAAATTACGTCACAGAGGGGCACCAGTTAAGAATAACGGAAAATCTTCAGGAGCTGTACACATTATGCAACTGTTTGAAAAAATGGTTGATGTAGTTAGTCAAGGTTCGGTAAGAAGAGGTCGTTTTGCACCATACTTACCTATTGATCATCCAGACGTTATGGAGTTTTTAGAAATTGGTTCTGAAGGAAACCCTATACAAGAGTTGACGCATGGTGTTACTGTGAGTGACAAATGGATGGAAGAAATGAGGGATGGTGATGTTGCAAAAAGAACCATTTGGGCAAAAGTTTTACAATCTAGATCAGAAGTTGGGTACCCATATATTTTATTTAGAGATAACGTTAATAATAATGCAGCTGACGTATATAAAGATAAAAACTTGGAAATTTATGCAAGTAATCTTTGTACAGAAATTATGTTGCCTTCAAATGAAGATTGGTCATTTGTATGCTGTTTATCTTCTATAAATTTATTACACTATGATAAGTGGAAAGATACTGATGCTGTTGAAACGCTAACATACTTTTTAGACGCTGTAATGGAAGAGTTTATTACTAAGTTAGAGGTTTTTAGAGATTCTGACGACCGTGATGATAGGCTTACGTTTGATTTCATGGAGAAAGCATATACTTTCGCAAAAGAAAATAGAGCTTTAGGGTTAGGGGCTTTAGGATGGCATTCATTATTGCAATCAAAAATGTTACCTTTTGATAGTCAAGAGGCTTTCAACTTAAACTCTGAAATTTTTAAGGCAATAAAAGATAAATCATATAAAGCTTCTGAAGAGTTAGCTAAGTTATATGGTGAGCCTGAAGTTTTAAAGGGTTATGGACGTAGAAATGCAACATTAAACGCTGTAGCTCCAACAACATCTTCAGCGTTTATTTTAGGACAAGTATCTCAAGGTATTGAGCCAATTTGGTCTAATAGCTATGTGAAGGATATTGCTAAGATAAAAACAACAATTAAAAATCCATTTTTAGTTCAGTTGTTAGAAGAAAAAGGTCAAAACACAGGAGAAGTATGGAGAAGTATCCGTGATTATGATGGGTCGGTACAACATTTAGAATTTCTTACTGAAAACGAAAGAGATGTGTTTAAAACGTATCCGGAAATAGATCAAATTACGGTTATATATCAAGCAGCAAACAGACAAAATCATATTGATCAAGGTCAGTCTATAAATGTGATGGTACATCCTGATATGCCAACAAAAGACTTGAATAACTTATATATGACCGCTTGGAAATTGGGTATAAAATCAATGTACTACCAACACAGTATGAATGCCGCTCAGAAGTTCAAACAAAAGAAAGAGTGCACAAGTTGCGAAGGATAGTAGCATAAACACATACGAATAATAAGAGTTAAATAACCAGCGCATCGCGCTGGTTATTTGTTTTTATAGTATAATTTGTGGGGCAGATACCATTTTAATTGATGTTAAATTTTGGCTGTTTTTACAGTAAGAGTCATTATTTTTTCGTAAATTAATACTGTAAATCAACACATTACATTATGAAATCAAATGCGCTTTATGTTAAATACGGTTTACTGACAGCTGTAGCACTGATTGGTTACTTTTTATTAATTAGACTTGTCGGGCTCCACGATAATCATTGGTTAAGGGTTTTAAACGGAGTTATAGTGGCTTATGGGATATATGCGGTAATTAAAAAGAAGAAAAGCATTGAAAAGGATACTTTTGAGTACTTTTCAGGCTTTGCTACGGGTATTTTGACAGGAGCAATAGCAACGTTTGTTTTTGTACTTTTTATGGGGATTTATTTATTTCATATTGATCCTCCGTTTGCTGAGATGTTAATGGGGTATTTAGCGGGAGCTGGTGGCCCGGAAATTTTATTATTGATATTAGGTATAGAAGGGGTTAGCTCTTCTGTAATCTTATCCCTAACATTTATGCAAAAATTTAAAGTTTCAAGAAATGTAAGTGACGAATCCCTTACAATTTAAAGTGTTAACTGCAAACAAAAAAGCGTATAATCTTCAGATTAGACGCTTTTTTGTTTGATAAAATCCAATAAGTGGGATTAACAATTAAGCTTTTGCTTTACAACAAGCTTTTTCACATCCTGGATTACAAGATTTTTCTTCTAATTTTTTTGCGGCACATTTAGCTTTACATTCTGCGGTTTTTTTAGCGCATTTTATACAGTCTGTTTTTGTACAATCAGCGCTACATTTTACGACACATTTTTTAGCGCCTTTAACGCAACATTCTTTTGTACAGTCTGCTTTACATCCTTTAAACATTGCTGTTTGAAAGTTGGAAACTTTAAACTGGTCACCATTAGTAACAACACGTTCAGCTAATAAGTTTGTAGTTACTTGGTCTACATCATATTCAACAACTGCAGTTTTGCTTTCAAAGTCTACAGTGGCATTTTTAACACCATCCATATTCCCAAGACTCTTTTGTATTTTTGCTGCGCATCCTATAGCACAAGTCATTCCTTCAATATTAAACTGAACTTTTGCTAATGTAGCATCCTCTGAAATAGTTGATTTTTTAACTTCTTCTATAGTGTCTACTGTAACAACTTCAGCTTCTTTTTGCTCTTTTTTACAAGAAATGGTAGCTAAAAATGCAAATGCAATAGCGACTAGTTTTAATGTTTTCATATTAAGTGTATTAATAGTTTTTGTTTTACAAATTTAAGAAAACCAACGGATTATTGTGTTATATTTTCCATTTTTGCACTATGGATAACAAAAACTTAAAATGGATTTTTCTTGTGATACTTTCCATAATATGGGGGAGTTCATTTATTTTAATTAAAAAAGGACTGATTGGGCTAACAGCATATCAACTCGGTTCATTACGAATAATTTTCACAGCAATTTTTCTTTTCATCATTGGATTTAAAAGTTTAAAGAAAATTAAGAAGGAACATTATAAGCCAGTTGTAATCTCTGCCTTTTTAGGAACATTTATTCCTGTATACATGTTCGCTTTTGCAGAAACTGAAATAGATAGTGCTATAGCATCAATATTAAATTCGCTAACTCCTTTAAATACCTTAATTTTTGGTTTTTTCTTTTTTAATATGTCGTTTAGAAAAAATCAGGTGATAGGAATTATTATTGGTTTGGCTGGAACATTGTTGCTAATTGTTAGTGGTGCAAATCTTAATCCTGATCAGAATTATTGGTTTAGTATGTTTGTGATAGTAGCCTCAGTGTGTTATGCTTTCAACGTAAATATTATAAAAATATATATGCAAGATTTGAGTGCAATGAGTATTGCTGTTGGAAACTTTATAGTGATTACTGTTCCAGCGTTAATAGTGTTGGTGTTAACTGGTTTTTTTACTAGGGGAGTCTTGTCTTCTTCGGTTGTACAAGAATCAATGTTATACATTATTGTGTTGGCTATTTTTGGTACGGGAATTGCGAAAGTGATGTTTAATAAATTGGTGCAAATTTCAACCCCTATATTTTCATCTTCGGTAACCTATACCATTCCAATAGGAATTGTCACTAATGCGTGACTATTAATTTGAATTCATAATCAACGAGTTACAATGTTTTTTTTCTTTCTATTTGCTAGAAAAACACCCAAAAGTATTATAAAAGTAGCTATAAGTTGTAGAGCGTTTATTTTCTCACCATATAAAATCCCTAATAATAACGCGATGATTGGTATCGTATACGTTACAGAGCTTGCAAAAATTGGCGTCGAAATTTGAACTAATTTATTAAACATCACCTTAGCTATCCCCGTTCCAAACACAGACAAAAGAAACACACATAAAATTGCTTCAATCATTAGTGAATCCCCTCGAATTTCTTGATTTAAGAAATCAGTAAATAACAATATTACACATGAAGGTATAATAATTACTATAAAGTTTCCAACCGCAATACTCATTGCATTTAAGTCTTGTAGATGTTTCTTTATTATGTTTACATTAAAAGCATAACAGATAGAGGCTATAACAACAAAAATTGCATAATAATAGTTTTGGTCAGGGTTTACATCTGAACTAAATAATATTAATAATAACGTTCCAAGTAGTCCTACAATAACTCCTAATAATTGTTTTCTTGAAAAATTCATATTGAATACTAAATAACCTAATATCAAAGTATTTAATGGGGTTAAGGAATTTAAGATAGAAGCAATTGAGCTGTCTATTTCAGATTCGGCATATGCAAACATAAAGACGGGAATGAACGTGCCTAATATACTTGTAACAATAACCCATTTCCATTGTTTTCTTTTTATGCGCTTTATGTATTTAAATCCAACAATTAAAAGAAAAATTGCTGTAAAAATAATTCTTAGAGCACCTAATTGCAAAGGTGTTATACCATTATCCAAAGCAATCTTCATTAAAATAAATGAACTACCCCATATAACAGAAAGTATTGATAAATAAACCCATTTTATATTCTGTGGATTTTTAAAAGAAATGATTTTACTCGATAGGCTCATGGTTATATTATATAAATAACATTTCAAAAGTATAACTAAATATTATTATTAAAATCCACATTGGCAATTAAAATTTATGGCATTAGAAATTGATAACTCGCTCCAAAATAAGGATCGAACAGTTTTTAATTGTTAGCTTCATAATTTATTACTTAACTAAGCATCAACTGTCATTAATTTTTTTACTTTTTGGACTGTCTTGGTTGATATACTATGAATTTTAGCAACTTTACGAATTGATATATTGTCTTTCAAATCCTTTTGAACACCTTTATATTTGACTAAGGTTTCTTCATCACTCAATACCGACCCTTTGGCTCTACCTTTATAAGCTCCCTTTGCTTTTGCGATAGCAATACCCTCACGCTGACGTTCCAATAGAGTATCACGTTCCATTTCCGCAACATTTGCTAAAACAGATACAATCATTTTAAATGATGCATTGGGTTTGCCATTAATTAATGATTCGATACCAAGGTTTTCAACTTTAGCGATACAACAAGCTTCTTCCATTATGTTTAATGTAGTTAAGATATCTATTATATTTCTACCTAGTCTATCCACAGAATCAACTGTCAAGTAATTGATTTTGCCATCTATTATATCATCTAATAATCGTTTTCCCTGTTCTCGCTCAGAAAATGATTTTGTTCCAGAAACGATATCGATATAGATTTTTTCATCTACATGTTGTTTTTGTAGTTGTCGCTCTAAATTTTGGTTAGCTGTCGAAATTCTAATATATCTTCCTTTCATAAAAAATACTATTCTGTATTGTGAATAAAACCACTTTTAGTTCAAGTGAATACTTCTTTTACAAAAATAGTGAAAATTTAACACAACGTGGTGTTTTTAGGGTTACTTTAATAACACGGTATTTTGCAATGATTTCACTATTATTCTGAAACATTTATGTATACCTATAAGACTACACTCTAAAAGGAATACAAAGACAGACTTACACTAAGGAAGACGTTTTTAGCTCATATTCAAAGTGCATTTTGTGAGGGCTTATAAGTTTAAACAAAAGTCATCAAGTGGACAACTAAATAAAGTAATTATAATTTTGAATAGACAGGAAAAAAATCATGTAATTATGTATATAAATATTTGAGATTTCATGAAAAATATTTACTCAAAAGAGTAGAGCAAAACCTAGATTTCATTTAGCCCTACTAATAATTAGTAAGACGAAAAATATCAAATGGTAGTTATATTATAAATGAATTATAATGATTAGGTTAGAGTAATCACACTATATAAGATAAATATGTGCACTGGTGAAACATATTCAATTGTTGAGTACAATTCCTTCTATTTCCTGAAAACTAATTATTTCAAGGAAATGTTTTGAGGAAAAAAACATATAAATTCATTTCAGAGAACAAAGCATGAAGCCTCCTTTATTTACAAACCTTTTAAAAAATGTTATTCAGAATATAAAGAACTAAGTCAGCTTAATTGTATTAAATTAAGAAACATAATTTCCAGATTTAGTTCTATAAAATAAAATGGAAATGGCTGAAACAATCAATACTATTAAACCTACTGTTACATAATAATTAGGATAAATAATAAAAACCCACGCCAAAATAAAGATTAATGGCAAACTAAGAGGAGCTACAAGACCAGCGTAATAAGTAGCTTTAAAACCAGTCACCTTCCAATCACCTGCATCTTTGGCGAATTTTCTAATTGCAAATACGGCAGCCAAAATACTAACATAAATTAAAATAGCTGTTATTATACTAAGCCATGGAATTAAAATCTCAAAATTATTATAATCATTCATTTTGATACCAGAATCCGTGATTATTATCGCAAAAATCCCAAAGAAGATTGTTTGCGACGTCAACATCCAGTTTATACGATTGTTTATCAAATTGTATTCATGAACAATTCTAGTTCTCCCATCTGAAAAATCACTTATAGTTTTTATGCCATCAATTTCAGTTTCTAATTCTTTAATTATTTTTTTTAAGCTTTGAAATGAAGATTTAATACTCATAATAATACATTTTGTTAGTTTTAAACACAGTAAGTTAAGGATTAAAAAGTAAACTATACCCAACAACACATATAAAATAATACGGGTTTTAGTGTTTAATTCCAGAGCTTGTGTATGTTTACATTATCGCCAAATCTTTTAATTTGGCTTTTATAAATCGACAAATTAAAAACAAAATCTAAAGGCTATTGTCTTGTGCCGATACGAAAATCAGCGGATTTTCTGCCTCGCACTATTCATAGTGAAACGTTGTAAGCAATTCCTCCTATTTCAAAAAAATTAATTACTTCTTGGAAACGTTTTACAGGAAAAATTGAATAAATTCGTTGCAGTAGACAAAGCGTGAGAACACCTATGTTTACTGAACTTTTAAAAAACATTACTCAGAATTTTTAAAAAAAACATTTCGTGCCAAAAGAAAACATGGATTTAGAAAAGAAAACGGATTTAGTAAAAGGATTTATAACATCTATTCAGAATAACGATTCGTATCAAAATCAAAATGATATTCGGAGCGTTACGAACTATTCTCTTTATCAAATAAGCGAAAGCTTTTTAATAAGCTTAATCTTGTCCGAGCAACTTTCTGATATTGGATATTGTCAGCAAAAGATAAGTCCTAAAATAGAAAGTGACGACCTTGCCACACTTGAATTTGCATTTGACGGATTTGTTAAAGACGCTTATTTTGTAAAGTTTTTTGTGTCATCCGAAACTCATATCAGACAGATAGCAGAATTTTATGAAAGCCCTACGAATAAGATTAACGTTATATCAATTTCTACAACATTTAAAAATTTAATGAAAACGAGCTTGTTTACTTCATTAACTTATGACGATAAAGAATTGTTTGAATTCTATTGTTATTTGCGGAATACGATGCACAACATTGGATTCCAATCAAAACCAAATCAACAGCTAATAATCAAAGACTCTAATTCAGTAATTGAGAAAACTAAGGTTACTTTAGAGTTAACTTTAGATTCAGCTCATTCAATGACATTTTCGAATCTAATCCTAATACAGGAACAGATTTATAAACTACTTCTAAAAATTAATAGTTTAATTCCCGAAAGTGATTTTATTGAACACAAACTTGTATCAATCGGATTTAACTCATAGAGAAAGAACTTCTCACAACAACGTGTATAGCACATTATTTTCTATGTGTTTATTTTTGACTCAACTTTCAATATTTGAAAAGAACTTAATTTAGTTAACAGTTAATCTTATTCTGTTAGAATTATTATTTATTATATTCGTGTTCTAATTAAAACACTAACTTATGACTAAACAAGAAGCTGAGGCATTGGTACTCGAAGCCCAAAATTATATCGGACAAACTATAACCAAACCTAACTTAAAAGGTTATAAATTTATAAGCGTAAGTAACATCATGACAACTAAAGAAGGTGACAGCCCAGAAACTGCTAAAGTTTATGCTATTTTAGAATCACCATCTAAATCTAAGTCTCAACATTCATTAACATTAGTTTTAAACCTTTTAAGAGATTAAAATCTTTTACAAACAATTATACGCAATCAAAATCTGTTATTGAAGTTTTTTTAGGTAAATTGAATTAGAGAATTTAGATGTTGCGACTATGGGTATGAAAAAAATTAATGCCAATAATATTCTTTTTATAAAACTAGGAGAGAAAGGAGTTTTTGCAAAAGATTGTATTGAAAACAATTATCTTCGTTTAAGCTATACAGGGGTGGATCATAATTTTTGTATGAATAATCAATGGGAGCTTGTAAGTAATTATTTTCTTAATGAAGAAAGTTCTAAACTTCAAGTAGCAACTAGTCATACTAATCAAATACGAAAGTTTTATAATGAAGGTGAGAAAACTTTATGGATTACATTTCATTTAAATAAATTGTGGTGGTGCTATTCAAAACCAGAAATAAAACTTCATTCAGATAAAACTAAAACTAGACCAGTTATAGGAAAATGGTCAGATAAGGATTTACATGGTAATGTTCTTTTATTAGGGAATATCAATGGTAAATTACTAAAAACCCAAGGATTTAGAGGTACAATTTGTACGGTTGAAGCTAATGAATACACTGTAAGAAAAATAAATAACGAAGAGTTAAAAGAGGTTATTGATGTTAAAGAAGTAGTGGATGATTTAAGAGTTAAGTTAAGTCATTTGATTCAAGATTTACAATGGAAAGATTTTGAAACTTTAATCGATTTGATTTTCAGACAAGCTGGCTGGAATTTAGTAGGAGAAAGAGGTAAGACTCAGAAAACTTTAGACCTTGAATTATTAGCTCCTGTGACGGGACAAAAAGCTATCGTACAAATTAAATCACAATCTGATTTAAAAGAGTTTTTGGATTATCAAAATAACTTTGAGTTAATGAGTGAATATGATGAGTTCTTCTACGTGGTTCACTCTCCTAAAAAGGATTTAAAAGAATATCAAAATACAACTAAAACTAAATTTTGGTTTGTTGATAAAATTTCTGAAATGACAATATCTTCTGGATTAATTGATTGGTTAATAAATAAAGTATCATAATAATTATATTGTAGAGCTTTCATTTAAAAGAAGAAGTAGAGAGCTCAGAGCAACAACTTTACTAGGTGCTTTGAGCTTTTAATTATCTCATTCTATCTATTTTTTTATTTTGTTTAGCAATTATGTTTTTCAGCCTTATAATTTCTTCCTCAGCGACTCTTAATTCTTTCGCCATGCCATTTAATGTTAGTCTTTTATTCTCAACTTCTTCGTCAGTTTTGTATGTGACAATCCGTTTACTTCCAAGGTATTCAAGTGTTATGTACCTATTAGAATGTCCTATTCGTTTAGTGAGACTTTTTAATAAAATCTCTTTATCCTTTTGTTTTTTTTTCTTGCTCCATAGATGTACAAAATACGAGCGTCTTAATTCACGGGTAGTTATATTACCATCAAAGTTTTCATATTGTTTTTTTAGAAGTCTATTTATTTGTTGATTTGAATAAGGAGTCCCTTTCCTAGATAAGAAAATTAAATCATCTTTTGTTTTACCTTCTTCTTTAATAAGAAATTCAATATAGCGATTAATCGAATAAAGTTTCTCTACTAAAATGTTATTCTCAAATATGTTATTTTCCAACTCTCCCAAAGTGAGGTTTATTAAATTTTTATACTTTAATCCAGTAACTAAACTACATATTACAAAAAACGCATAATGTCTATTCTCTATTTTTTCTTCAAAAAAACGTATAGCACTTTGTGTTAATTCTTCATGGTGAAATTCGGCATTATATATTTCTTCTTTCATAACTGTTTATTTATATAATATATTTATCCTTTTGAACATAGTCAATCATCTAAATTACTATTTTGAATTTAAGAAAACACATGAATACACGAAAATGATAATTTAGCTTCATACTGAACATCATAAACAGCTATACTACAGGGTATTATGTCTTTTGTTTTCTTCTTTTGAATTTATTTGATTTAATGTATTCATAATGAGTGATTTTTATATGTTCAAAACTAATAATCCAGTATAGAAACGAATATAATCTAGTTTTTGGAAATAAAATATGTTCAAAAATGATTTATTACTGTATTAATGAATATTGAGTATTTTATAACAAACTGGTAATCAGCTTATTATGTAGACTGTGTGTTTTTAGCTCTTATTTATATATAATTAACTTTATGCTTTTATACTAAAAAAAACATAAACGCCTGACTATTAATTGATTATGTTTTTTAATGAATTTGCAATCATGATATGTTTGAATATTATTTCTTCTAGTACGTTGTTATTTTACTATGTAATATAAAATTAAAAGCCATGTATAGTCATAATACACGGCTCATTATTAAAAGTATTAAGTGATTTTTACAGCCCAAACAATATTGCAGCTCCTTTTAATACTTCGTCAAATTCATTCATGACTTCTATTGTTTTTACATCTAGCAATTGCATGAAGTCGTAAAGACCATCAGAATTATTACCGTATAGAGCTCTTATCTTTTTATCCAATATCTTTCCTTTCTTGGTAGCTTCTCTTGCTACAAGGGTATTGCTTTTAAACTGAGCCATCTTATTAATTAAAGATGTCATTTGCCCCTTATAGTTTTTCATTTTAGCAACAATCTTCTCCTCTTTAGCTGTTAATGGTTTGGGTTTCCTTGTTACCGCGTACTCATCATAGATGTCAATGTTATTGTTGTAAAAATTAATGCCAGAACCGTCAACACTTCTGTAGTATGTGTATGTAGAATAGTTATTACTGTTAATATCTTTCTCTATAACCTGATTTTTATATGTTCCGTCTTTAACGCTATTCTTTTTTGAAACCTTAATTGTTCCACCAATGTAGTATTCACCGATTATCTCTGAGCTATTTTCTATTGCCACTAATCGTTTCATTTTCACTGTTTTCTTTGGAACGTTACGTAATAATTCTCTTTCACTAATAGATTTCAAGTCAATAATATCACCTTTTAGTTTTTGAAGTTCTTTTTTTGAAACTTCTAATAATTGAGGACTAACAAAGTCTATCCCTGTATAATGAATCATGCCCCTGCTTTTGGATTTCAAAGCATCAAATGTTGGTTTAAATCTAGCCAATACAACTCGTTTCTTGTTCTTTAATGCTTTTCTTTTTACTTTTCGTTCTTTCTTTTCTAACACCTCTGTAGCGTCGAACTCTTTAGCAATATTCTCATATTTTGTAATGAAATTTGCGACGTTTTGATTATAGTTGCTGTCATACATCGGCACTCTATATTCAGTATCATAGTCTGGCACTGACCACTCAGCATCCTTTATAGTGAATAAGCTATAATTACTTATGTTTCTAAACTTGAATTTCTCTTGTCCGTATGATACAGAACAAGCAATCGTTATTAATATTAGTATTAGTTTTCTCATTTTATGATAGTTTGTTTAAATTAAAAAAGAGAGGTTTAAATCTCTCTTTTCGTTGTTAATGTTTAGTCACAATTAGTTTCAGACATAGCTTTTAATACAGCCTTTTCGAATTCTTTCTTTGCTTTTTTGTCACTGTATCTGCCCTCTAATTCTTCTTTAAGCTCAGCAGCTTCCATCATCATTTTTTGAGCTTCTTTCATTCCAGACATATCGCCTGATACAGCCTTTTTAGATAACTCTGTTGACTTGCACATCAATGTTGCGAGCTTTGCAGCGTCTCCTTCAATGGAGCTTCCACAGCTTGCGAACATAATTACAGTAATAGCTAGTGTTCCGATTGTTTTTAATGTGTTCTTCATAATTTTAAAATTTTAGTTAGGCTGTAAATATAAATAAAATGCAGTTATCTAAGGTTACAATATGTTATCTATCATATTGGATTTTTACCATATGGTAGAATTGTCTGAAAAAAGAATAGAAGAACTAAAAACTTCAATACCTATTAAAATAGGTGAACGAGTTCGATATTTAAGAAAACTAAAAGGACTTACTCAAACTCAATTGGCTGAATTGGTAGGTAAGGATAGGCAATACCTTTATAAAATAGAAAAAGCAGTTGTAACGCCCAATGTTGTAACTATTTCTGCTATAGCAATCGCTTTAGAAGTTCCGCTAAAAGAGTTTTTTGATATAGACATTAAATAATATTTAGTAACCCTATACGAGTTCAATTTACTTGATGAGAATGACCAATACCAAGCTGTTTGGGCATAATGGAGCAATTATATATTCCGTCACCTCAGAAGGCTTTAAAATGGATTTATATGCGATAGATAAGTTCTATGTTGAGGTTCAATATGATTCAAAAAGTAATAAGATTATTGGTTTAAAATCATTCAAGCATGGTCATTTAATGGATAAGTATTCTGGTGATATTACTTTTTAGAATTATTATTCTTGAAGTACGTTTTTGAGAATTCATCTTGTTCAATCCCAATAGGAAATAGGACATAATACCATAGGCAATTAAATAGATAGCGTATATATCGGATGATGTATGGTAGTTTGTTTTTTCGCATGTCTTAAAGTTAGTAAATATTTTTTATTAAAAATTGATTAACTTTAAGTGATTATAAATAAATAGCTTATGAAAGATTTTGTTTTTTACTTGACTGCAATTGTTACCTTAATTACATATTATGGTAGCAAAAACTTTAAAAAAGGTATCAATAAAATAAAGAGGATATTAAAAACAGTTCCAATTTACATAAAAAAAGGAGCTTCGTTTCTTTCTCCATTTTTTGAACATAGATACTTTAAAAATGGATTTATTGGGACAAATGCAATTCTTCTACTTTTAAATATGCTGTTATGTCCGTATATATTTATTCAAATGATGGCTACGTATAACAATCAAACAATCGCAATTATAGCTGTCTTATTTTACGGAGTTGCTTCAATTAATTTGTGTTATAGAAGTATTAAGCTAATGGGGGTCTCATTTGGAATAACATCTACAACCGCATAGATTTCTAAAAATAATAAATTTTAAAAAGATATGAAAAAGCATAAAATAGAAGACATTAAAATAGGGAATCATGTCATGTTCAAAAGGACTGGAATTGAAGATTTTAAAATGTCTTGGACTGTTATTGGTTTTCTAAATGGAATGGTAGAAGTTAAGATTGACGAAATGGGATATGTTGATGAATTATTCATAGACTTAGATGACATCATATCTCTTCAAGATGTGAAAGACACAAGATATCAATAGTTAAAAATATTAATAAAATATACAATAAGTACTTAAATAGATAGCGTATATATCTAATCCAGTATAGTAAATTATGTTTCTTCTCATAACTTTAAAGTTACCAAATTAATCAGCATCATCATAAATGGCTATTTAAAAATATACCATCTATTGGGTATTTTATTGGTGGTTAGATATAAGTATCTTTAAGAGTATAATAAAAATACTAGCTCATATGATTACAAGAAAATCAAAACTTTGGCAGTATATTTCATTTCTTTTTGTGTCTATCGACCAACTTGGAAATACCTTAGCTGGTGGAAATACAGATAATACTATCTCAGCACGAGTTGGGTATTATAATTACCATTATCAATATAAAGACAATAAGGTTCCTTGGTATTGGAAACTTCTAAGAAAAATTATTGATAAAACATTTTATCCAGTTGATGGCGAAAGTCATTGTCATGAAGCCTATCATAATGATGCAGGAGAGGTTTTTGATAATAGAATAACTAATTTCTTAATAGCTATCGCAGCGACCTTAATAATTATTCCAAGTTGTGTTGTCATAGCTAGCGTATTATACTTACTATATGCTTTGCGGATAGTTAATGGTAAAACTATAGATAGAGGAAGAAATTTAGAGAAAAGACTTACTTCTTGCTCACTAGCCATAACAAGTATTCAACAAGAAATAAGTGAACGTGGCTTGGATTTTGACGTTGATAAATCTAAGATTCTAACAGAAGAAATATTAGTGAAAATGAATGAAATTAAGCGTTTGTTAGATATTAAATAGCACTATGGTTTTAGCGAACCCTTTTTCATATATTCAACCTGAAATGTGACAACTTCATAGCATCTTAAATGTCGAAATAATTTCTCTCAACTAAAGATTTAAATCAATTCTTAAATTGATTTTGGTGCGTTTGAGAGCAAACATTAAATTATTCTGTACTATTAACGAATTACCAATTTTATCAGTCAAACAAATTATCTGTATCATAAACATAAAAATATTGTTCATTTGATTCAGAATCTATAATTTCAATTTCTTCAAATAATCCATCTCTATTTACTGATAATTCATTCTCTCCATTTTCGATAAGCAATTCTACAAACTCGATTTTTAAACAATTTAAGTCATACATTTTTGTCGCTGTATTAATAGCCTTAGCATATAACTCTGAATGAGTTAAACGATATAAAATATCCCAAAAACCTTCCTTAGTTGCATTATATAATCCTAATGTATAATTAAGCTCTAATTTCTCTTCTTTTGAAATGATAGTATGAAGTTTTTCATAAAATTCAATTTCAATATGTACGTTTTCCATTATATCAGATATAATATATGGAGACACATACATAGCTGATTCAGTGGTTAAATATATTTCAGCTTGATGATGCAAATCATCTAAACTATCCGCTCGATAAGTAGATTCTTTATATTTAAATAAAAAAGAGTTATAATCTTTGTCTTCTTCTGAATATGGTTGATATTCAAAATCATTACCATTACATTTAAGAGCTTGCTTAAATGCTTCTAAATAGTATTTTTTCATTCAAAATTTAATTTAGTTTCTAAACTAATGTTTTTAATAATAAATACGTGTCTACCTGAAAGGTTTACAGTTGTTTCCTCATAAGGGAAACTGTTCTTATATTCTGTATTTTCAGGAGGTTGATTTCTAAAAATTAAAGCAGCTTCAACTCTTTCATTATAGTCTTCACTTACATTTGCATAGCCAAAGCATAAAATTTCACCGTCTTCTAAATAATCTTCCCAATCATTTGTTTTCTCATGGTTGCCAATTCTTGTTCTGATATTACCTGCTTTACCAATATAAATTAACTCGTTAACACTTACATTATCCTCTTCAACGTTATAAATACATCTATAAACTGTATATACTCCTGAATAAGTTGGAAGTCCTCCTATATTTACATTTCTACGATAACCATTAAACTCTACATTATAAGTCTCTTCTGCCATGATTTATTTTTAATTAATTAGCAAAATACACCAAGTATCAAATCTAAACAATACCCATTAATTGGTATATTTTCCCTACCTATTATTGGGTATTTTAATGTTCATTCTTGCAATTAACTATCACATTATATACATTTAGTCTCTCATGAAGAAATTAGCCTTTATCTTATTATTTCTAGTAACATCATTTGGTTACACACAAGATGTATACAAAACCCCATCAGGAAAGAAATACCATCTTACTTCATGTAGAATGGTTGAAAATGTATCAGCCAAACTTCTAAGTAAAGGTGATATTTCTGATTATGGATTAAGTCCATGTAAGATATGTAAGCCACCAGCTCTAAATTCGCTTTCTAATAGCTTTACTGGAAGAAATAAGGCACAAGGAACGTCATCATCTACAAGATGCTTAGGCAGGACTAAAAAAGGAACTAGGTGTAAGCATATGACTAGGATAGCAAACGGATATTGTTATCAGCATACGAAACAGAATAGTTCAAGTGGTTCTAATAATTATAAACCATCACCATCAAGTACAACAAGTTTATGTGGAGCTAGAACCAAATCTGGTGGTTCATGCAGACGTAAAGTAAAAGGCGGTGGACGTTGTTATCAGCATTAATAAACTCAGAGCCTGACTCAATGTCGATTCAATTCCTTAATAAGAAAACCCTATAAGTATTATAATTTTAAGTTGAGTACTCATATACCTTACAAATAGTAAGATAATAGCTTACTTTTTTCTTGATAGCTTTTTGTACGTTTGGGAGCAAACATTAAATCATTCAATATCTGAAGGTAAAATGATGTCTATACGGATTCCCGTAATGAAATTGATTTGTTTCTAGATAGTTTTGTTGAGATTATTGAAGGTGTGTATCACCAATTATAATGAGTGTAAAATACCTAAGAATAGTCATTTCATTAGCTTTTATTATTGACTAGATTTGATGGGACTAAAAAATATAAGTAGGATATGCACCATTAATAGTGCATATCCAGTTGTTGCCAGTAAGCTGAAAAAAAAATCGATAATAGAAAAAAAATATGGGAAGAGCGAAAAATGCTTGGATGGAAATGCAGCAAATTAGAGAAGAAACTACGCTTGCAGAGAAATTAGGATTAACTTATGACGAACTTTGCGAAACCGATTGGCATATTGAGCGTGACGAAAGTAAAGATGGATTACTTTATCAACATATTGTATATTTTCACGATGGTCCAAAACATATTCTAAAAAAGATTGATGGTTTGAATTCCGACAATCAAGTTTGGCTTGACGCTTATGAAGAAGAAGAAGATTATGATTTTGATGATTATGACTATCAAGAAGAATTTGAAGCAATAATTGCAAATAAAGGTTACTATGACAGTTTTCATAAAGAAGTTAGTAATCTTGAAAAGTTGAATAATATTTCTTTAGAAAGCCAAGATTTAGAAAGTGTATTAAAAAGACAACTTTATATTTCTGCCATTGGAACGTTAGAAACTTTTTTATCAGAGACATTTGTTAACCAAACAGATGAAAAACCAGAATACTTTAAAAAATTCATCGAAACATTTCCTGATTTTTCAAAACGTAAATTTCCATTAAGCGAAATATATACTCATTATGAAAATTTAAAGAAAACTGCTCGAAAAGAAATGTTGAAAGTAATTTATCACAATCTTGATGTTGTTCAAAATATGTACACAGCGACTTTCGACATCAACTTTCCTGAAATTGCTGAATTATCGAAACTTATAGCAACTAGACACGATTTAGTCCATAGAAATGGAAAAACAAAGGAAGGCGAAGAAGTAGTATTAGATAAAGATAGTATCGCTAAATTATTAAAGAAAACATCAGCGTTTGTAGAATCAATTTCGGTTGAATTAAACCTAAAAGGATAAGCCTACTGGCAACACCGTGTATAATTAATTGCCTGTTTTTAGCCAATTTACGAAAGTCCTCGCGGACTTTCTATCTGTGTTTTATTTGCTAACTTTAGTGCTTAAAACACGCAACTAATCATACACAAACACGTTAGGAACAATATAAGATTATGAAGGAAAAGTGTTTTTGTGAAAATTGTAAAGGATTAAGAAATCATAAAGAACTTCATATAGTTGAAAGGAAAGGTAGTGATGATGATGGATTTTTACGTTGGTTCAATAAATATTCTATACTTGAGTGTAAAGGGTGTGAAAACATATCTTTCTTACACACTTATGGTGATACGGAAATGTATCACACAAATAATCATGAAGGATACCAAGAATATTATTATGATGAAACTGTTTATCCATATTACTTAGAAAAAAGTTTTGAAATTGAATTGAAGACTTACTTGCCTAAGAAAATAAGAATGATTTATTCTGAAACACTCAATGCATTAAAAGCAAATTCTTATATATTAACTGCTGGAGGATTAAGGGCTACAATTGAAGCTTTATGTAATCATTTGAAAATAAGAAAAGATAGTCTAGAAGAAAGGATAAATTTGCTACACAAAAAAGGTCACCTCACAGTTAGTGAGTCTAATAGGCTTCATTCAATAAGATTTCTAGGGAATGATGCACTGCATGAAATAGAAAAGCCAAAAAAAGAGCATCTATATATCTTACTAGATATTATTAATCATTTATTACTCAATCTATTTATAAATGACAAAAAACTTGCAGGAAAAATAGAAACCTTAATAGACAATTATTTTGATTTTCTTAAGCTAGTAAAAAATAAATTGACAGAAGAAATGATTGGAAAGGAATATACACTCCTTGAAATTCTCGGTAAATCAAAAAGACTCTTTCCTAAAGGGAAAATCATTGAGTTTGAAAAACAATTTGAAGAAGAAATTAAAAACAAAAAACATAGTTTTCTAAGCAAAGGGAAAAGTAAACTTGATAATAAGTACAAAATTATAGAAATTCCGTCAATATTTCATTTTTGAAAATATAAAAAACTGTACCTAACAATTAATAATACAACACATAATAATGCAAGTACAAGAACTTTTAAAACTCATCAATTGGATTGAGGAAAACATTACAGCAAATCAGATTATTCAAAAATATACTGCTCTTCAAAATGGAATGAATCAGAATGTAAGCGCAAGAAACAATCGCCCAAAACAACCATTTGACACTCAAAAAGAGGCTCTTATTGCAGTACTTCCAAAAATTAATTTTGACCAATTAAGTTTCGAACAAATCAACTTACTTGAAAAGCTAGAAATAAAAGACTCTATCGGAGTTAAAGGAGCTGAAATCATTGAAGATATTCTTTATAAAAAAAGTCTTGACATTGCTGCTGCTGCACAAGAAATTACTCAAATAACACAAAAAATTACTGCTGCCAATACTAAATTCACCGCAATTAAAACATCTTTAGACAGTGTGTTTGACTCTTTTGAAGATGAGGAAATCCCTGATGGGTCTGTTTTTATGAGGGTCTATTTTAGTGGAGATTCAGCTATAAAAGATGTTTCTCAATTAAAAAGGCTTGGTGGACTTTGGTATGACATTGGAAGAGGTATTGCTATGGTAAATGGTAAAAGCCCTGAAGATTTTAAGATTGTTGGAGCTCAAAAAGGTTCTGTTATTTTAGAACTTATTGTATTAGCAAAAATAGCAACTTCTGTGAGTGTAATTTTATTAGCAGGACTTAAAGTAACTGAAAAAGTTATTGATATTTTGAAAAAAGCAGAAGAGCTAAAAAAATTAAAACTGGGGAATAAAAAAATTGCTATAGATTTAGAAAAAGAAGCTGAAAAAGAAAGAACAGAGGGTGTAAAAAATATAACTGCTGAAATAGTTAAAAAATTAAAGCTAAAACCTAAAGAAGAGGGAGATAAAGTAACAGCACTTGAAAAATCTATAAAAAACATAATTGACTTTACTGAAAAAGGCGGATTAATTGATTTCATTCAACCAAATGAGGAGGCTGAAGAAAATGTAAATGGGGAGCTAAAGGAGTTTAGGAAAAACTGTGTTGAAATTAGACAGATAGAAGATAAAATTAAGATGCTTGAAGAAGGTGATAATTCAGAAGATTAATAGAAAAGGTGTTCCTTGCTTACAAGGTCCTCCAATTTTTTAATTTAGCTTTTAAATAGAAAATATAAAATCAGGCTACGTGTTAAACCGAAAATGTAGTGCATTTAAACACGCTACGTTTCATACACAAACAGTTGACAATAATTAAAAAAATAAATATGGCTACATTAAATGGAGCAATTCGCTCATACGGAGCAACTGTTCGTAGAATGGAAAGAGAGCAGCAAAGACAGGCTCGTGAATCTGCTAAAAGATTTAAAGAACAACAAAAATTACAAGAAATAGAAAATGCTCAACAAGCTGTTTCTGATTGGGAAAATTATGTAGACACAATACAGTCTGTTCATAAGAATTGTACTGAACCTATAGATTGGGAACAAATTGAGAATACCAAAAAACCAATTGAACCAATTCTCGAAACTAAAAATGAAATCATTGCTAAGAATAAATTAGATAATTTTAAACCTTCTTTTTTCGATAAATTATTCGGCTCAACTCAAAAGAAAATAAATAGATTAAATATACTCTGGGAGCAAGCCAAAGCAAAAGACAAAAAAGAATACGATGTTAGTCATAAAGATTATTTAGATGAATTAAATAATTGGCAGGAACTTCAAGAAATAAATACTGGAATAAAAAATAGAGAAACTGATTATTACAAAAAAGCACTTGAATATTTTGAACCTTTTTCTGATATTGGAGAATTAGGCACACAAATTAGTTTTAATTTTGAACAAAATCATATTGACATAGATTTACACGTAAATAGCTTAGATGCTATACCTGATTATGTATTAAAACAGACTTCTACTGGAAAACTTTCAAAAAAGAGTATGCCAAAATCAAGATTTAACGAATTATATCAAGACCATATTTGTAGTGCTTCAATGCGAATAGCAAGAGAAGTTTTTGCTTATTTACCTATCGATTATGCTCGGATTAATGCTTTAGCTAAAATTGTTAACACCAAAACAGGACATTTGGAAGAACAACCAATTCTTTCAGTCATATTTCCGCCCCAAACAATAGAAAGTCTAAATTTAGAAACAATTGACCCTTCTGATAGTATGCAGAATTTTGTCCATAATATGAATTTTAATAAGACAAAAGGATTTTCAGTAGTTGAAAAAGTAGAATTCGAAAAATAAAAACTGTTCCAAACAATGGCTATAGTTAATACGAATTTTGGTGCTATACTCAGGTTTAGAACTTTTAACAAAGCCCGCCAAATCTTTTTGATTGGTTTTAAAAATAAAAATTTTTGACTAAGTATTAGTTCGAAAGTTTAGTTCTTTGAACTCCCGTACTAACCATAGTCGAGACGTTCTATACTATTATAAAATAAAATTCAAAAATAAATTGGAAGACAGAAAAAAAGAAATAGAAGTTATATCTAAAGAAATATCTACTCTACTGCATAAACTAGAAGTTGCTTTTTGGGAGGTTAATGTTAATCCAGCAAACAATGAGGATTACTTTATAGATGAACAAGGTCAACATCATTTTGACTATGAGAAAGAAGATAAGACAACTTGGTTATTCTATGGGACTAGAGCTCTTTTTTTTAAAATATGCTTGTTTCTTGAACTTAAGAATGTTCCTCTTTATTATAAGATGTTTGTAGATAAATTTCAACCGATTATAGATAATAAAAATAAAGTAACAAAAGGTAGAGGCCCTTTATATACAGAGGGTGAACCATCTATGATAATTCACGATGATTTTAGAGAATTCTTAAGGTCATTTCAAGAGTTTAATACCGATTATTTTAAAAAAATTGAAGTTAACAAACTAAAGCAAATATTAGAGAATACTAATTCAATAATAGTTAAAACTAATACAACCGTTACTAATGAAACATCTATTTACACACCTGTCAAATGGTTTGTTGAGATTGTTTATCCAACTATGAGAAGCTTAGGTAAAGCTAGATTTATCAAAAAATTCAGTACTTATCATCCTGATATACTAATACCAGAAATTAGTTCCGCAGTTGAATATAAATACATCAGAAAGGGAGCTAGAGTTGAAACCTATCTTGACCAAATAAAAACTGATGCCGACAATTATGAAGGCGATGTAGAATTTAAGTTCTTTTATGCAATTATATATTTTGAAGATAAATCAGAAATTAATCCAGCTGGATTTAAACAGGCAGTAATAGAAAAGAAGTTTCCTGAAAATTGGACTTTAATACCACTATAGTGGAAAAATGATAGAGAACAACGTGTATAAAACATAGCTAATAAGTGCTAAACCGAAAGGTTTGTGTTTATTTACAAAGACCGCTAAATGTTTAAACTTGGCTTTTATAAAACGATAAAATTAAAAACAAAATATGGTTAAAATTTTAATTGACACTTGTGTTTGGTTAGACATTTCCAAAACTACCAAAGGAGAAAAAATTTTAGACCTTTTAATTGAGTTTGTTGAACGAGAAGAAATAAATCTAATCATCCCTGAAATTGTTTACCAAGAATTTGACAGAAACAAAAACCGAATAATTACGGATGCAGGAAAAAGTCTTTCAAGTCATTTTAAGAAAGTTAAAGAAATGGTTATTGAATATGGAGACGAAATTTTAATGGATACAGTATTATCACAACTTAATGACATTGACCATAAAATCCCAACCTTAGGAGATAATGCTTTTAATTCAATACAACGGATTGAAGAATTATTCAAGAAATCTGAAAAAATTGATATAACAGATGAAATTAAACTGAGAGCAACTCAAAGAGCTATTGATAAAAAAGCCCCTTTCCATTTATCAAAGAATAGTATTGGAGATGCAATTATAATTGAATCTTTTTCAGATTATAAAGAAAAGAATAAGGCACAAGAGTTTAAATTAATTTTTGTAACCCATAATAAAAATGACTTTAGTCTTAAAAACGGTAATCAGAAAAATCCACATCAAGATTTAGTAGGTATTTTTGATTCACCAAGAGCTCAATATTTTATTAATCTTCCTGAAGCACTAAATTTTGTAAATAATGAATTAGTCAAAGATATAGAATTTGAAAACGATTGGAATTTTGAACCAAGAGGATTAACAGAAATATTAGAAGTAGAAAGAGACCTTGAACAAATGATTTGGTATAATAGGCACCAAATAAGAGCTCAAATGATTGAAGAAGGGGAAATAAAATTAATTGACGGAAAGGATTTTGATATTAAAACGGTAAACAAAACAATAGTAAAAGATATTTGGGAAGGTGCCATAGATTCTGCTAAAAAAGTTGAAGAAGAATTTGGTGTTGAAAATTTATATTTTACTGATTTTGAGTGGGGAATGATTAATGGAAAGTTATCTGCTTTACGCTGGATAACAGGTGATGAATGGGATAATTTAGATACATAAAACACCATATAACACCGTGCATAAAACATAGTTAATAAGTGCTAAACCCAAAATGTAGTGTCTTTTTACACCCTACGCATAATAAACAAACATAATATGAAAAGAAAAACAAAATCCTTTTTTGAAATCAAAATAAACAATATAACTGTTGGATATGTTATTAACTTATTCTGCTACTCTAATAATGAGTACGAATCTGATATGATTACAACAGAATTTATTCCTTATGGAGTAATAAAAGAGATTCCTGCCGTTAAACTCAGTAATGAGTTTCCTATATATTTAGAAAAACAAATTCTCGGTTCTAAACAAGATGAACAGCAATCACTGGAATCCGTAAGAGGAATTGTTTTAAACTTGAAAGACTTGAACTACGAACTTATTAAGCATCGACAAGCGTTTGATATAAAATTAAATATTAATGATAAATAAATTGAAATGTATTTAATTCATGAGTATTCAATTTCTCCAAAATTCAAACAGATACAACTGAAAAATAGTGATAAATCATTTAGGTTTGATATTAGTAAAAGTGATGAATCCATATTAGATTATGTTAAAAAAGAATTATTAAACTGAGAAGTACTGTTTACAAAACAGTATATACACACAATTACCGAAAAATTATATGGATAAATATGAGGCGTTTGAAAAATTAAAGAAATATTCAAAAAACCTTACTTCAGTATCATACGAAGAAGTTTATGATTTACTAAAAAACGGAATTAAGTTTATACCTCTTCCAATAGCTAAGGTTCGAAAAAACGCATACATAGATAGAGTCAGACCAAATAAAGGTAATACTTTGTATAAGCATATTGACGAACTTGGATACATAAAAGATAAGAATGTAATTGAAAACATACTTAATTCGTTTGGTAGAGCAAATAATCCACACCAAGTTATGTTCTATGGAGCTTTGGAGACATCACTAATTGACAAACCAAGACTTACTGCTATTGCCGAAACGTCACATCTATTTAGAGTTCCAATAACAAATTGTATTGATGGAGAGCATTATACTGTTAGTCGTTGGGAAACTCAAAAAGAATTGTCGGTTGTAGAGGTTGTTTTCTCTGAATATGCTTTGAAAAATAATCCTGATATAGTTAAATCATTCGAAAATCAGAAAAAATTACTTCAAGGACTCAATTTGGAACAAGAAGAAATCGCTTTTCACTTAGAGTTTTTAAAGTTCATTAGCGAAGAATTTTCCAAGAAAGTATCTAATCCAGAAGAATATAAGATAAGTACTGCATACACGAATTTAGCTCTATTACATCCAGATGTATGTGGAATAACTTATCCAAGTGTTCAAACTGAATATTTTGGAGTAAATATTGTATTAACACCAGAGGCAGTTGACCAGTATGTGAAACCAATTATCTGTAGTACTCAAATAGTTTACAAAAAAGGAATGAAAAGCTTAATTGCTAATGGCAAAAATTATTGCAAAGAGATTGATTTAAAGAATGATATTGAATGGAAAGAACACGATAGCGAAATTTTAACGACAAAGGAACAAGTAGAAGAACATTTGAAATAATAACTATGCACAAATCTGTCAAAATACAACTTCATGCCTTCCTCACCAGCGTTCACTGTACCTACATACAATCCCCCTTAAATGTTCTTGAAGTACATGATGAAGGATTCACTAATATTATAATAAATTAGATACTCAAAATTTAAACCCCCATTCATTAATGAAGAATAAATTAAATAACTTAATTGAGAATCATTCGGAAAACAAATTATTAGATTTCAAAATTGAGCAATATTTATTAGGTAAAAAATCTAAAAAACATGAATTATTAAAAGATATTTCTGCAATGGCAAATTGTTTATCTAATGAAGATAAATTTATTATAATTGGTGTAAAGGAGGTTAACGGAAAAGCTGATGATTTTAGTAATGTTGAAGAGCTAATCGATGATGCAAAATATCAGGATTATTTAATCGGGAACATTACACCTCTAATTAATTTTGAATACAATTCTCACATTTATAAAGGTCATAAATTAGCATATTTTAGAATCTATGATAACCATGATAGACCATACCTACTAAAAAAGGATGTAAAAAATGCTTCAAATGATAAAAATGCTTTTAGGGTAGGAGATGGTTTTAAAAGAATCGGAACCAATACTAAAAAGCTTGATAGAATTGATTTTGATAATATATACAAGAGTAAAAATGAAATGACCGATAGAAGTGATGATTTAGAAATAATTACTAAACATCATAAAATCATGGATGCTGAAATAAGTACAAGTGAGAATTATAAAAACGATGAATATTTTTTAATTGACTTTCAAATATTTAATAACTCTCCTAAAAAAATCAGTGTTTTTTATCAATTAATAATTGAAGATTTAAATCAACTTTTTATAACGAAACACAGAATTAAGGAGTTAATCAATTTGGGGAAATTTATGTTTCATTCAAGCTCTAGGCACTCCAAACTCGAGGAATTAAAAGTTTTTAAATACGAAAACAAAAAAATTATCAGTAGAAAAGATAATATTGAAACGACAATAGGGCCAAATTCTGTTTCTGATAACTTATTTTGTAATGAAGTAATCATAGAAAAATCTAATCTTAAAAATATTAAAGTAAAACTTATTTTAAATGGTGATGATTTCAAAAACGGTCAATTCATAAAAGAAATAAATTTAAATGAAGCCAAAGCTTGGTATTAAAACACAAACAACACAACCCCAGTCACCATTACTAGCTATTTAACCAGCAATTTTTACATCATCACATAATAACTGGCTGGCAAACGAGTACATGTTTTTTAACGCTTCTCTACTTGCCGTATTGTCATAAGTGATATAGTTGTCAATCGTTTCTTTGAGTTCTAACGATGTATTTAATCTAATTGCTACTGGAGTATGATTTACGAGTTTAGAGTCTTTAAATAGCTCAACTACTTGATTACGAATGGTTCTTTTGTTGTCAATATTATCTGACGCAAGAATAT
>Ga0209291_1000474_pt1 | contig 38636 bp, 39 predicted proteins | sample GOMGulsemesocosm_FD_184633 | JGI IMG/M metagenome (GOLD analysis project Ga0209291, IMG submission 184633) | Methane-oxidizing microbial communities from mesocosms in the Gulf of Mexico - GOM9B Gulf of Mexico (SPAdes) (version 2) | ecosystem: Environmental > Aquatic > Marine > Cold seeps...
CATCATCGGATATTTGTTCTTGAAACGCCTTATATATCGATTGCGTTTCTATTTTTGAAATCATTTTATCAATTCCGTTTTTAACAGAATTTTTAAATGCAGACTGCGTAGCAGGATCAAAATATAACCGAACCTCTTTTTTTGCGATTGGATCATTTACAACTATCTCTTCCGATTCTTCAAGTCCGAATTTAGCTAAAACACCTTCGACATTCTTAGTTACTTTTTTAGTCAAATCAGACGATAAATTCTCTGGAATTACGATAGCTAACTGATAATTTCCTTTAAAAACTAATTCTTTTACTTCAGATTCTTTTTCTTTTTGAACAACTTCAAACGAACTGGATTTTTGTAAGCCATCAATTAGAATATCAGAAACATCTCCTTTATCGTTATTTACAAGTAAAATTGGTATTTTAGACTCATTTACACTTTTAAATGTACTGTCCTGAATTAAGGTTATGGTAACAATTAATACCATAGGCATGATAAACAAGATAGCAATGCCTCCTATGTCCCTAGTCAGTAGCAAAAATTCTTTATATGTAGAGGCTAACAATTTATGCATGATCTCTAAGTGCTTCACCTGTTAATGCTAAAAATACATCTTCTAAATTATTTGCACTTACTTGATTTTTGACCAAATCTTCTGGGTTTCCTTCTATAATTATTTTCCCATTGTCAATAATAGCTACTTTAGAACAAAAAAGTTCCGCTTCGTTTAAATGGTGTGAGGTATAAATAATTGTTGTTCCGCTTTTATTTAACTCTTGTAAATGTTGAATAATCGCATTTTTTGATTGCACATCAACTCCTACAGTAGGTTCGTCTAAAAACAATACTTTGGGCTGATGTAAAATACTTGCTATTAAATTCACCCTACGTTTCATCCCTCCTGAGAAAGATTCAATTTTTTTATGTTTAAATTTCCCTAAGCCTAATGTTTCTAATGCTGTATTGATTTTGTTTTTTAACACAGGTCCTTTAAGCCCATACATACTTCCAAAATACATCAAGTTTTCATATGCGGTTAAGGAATTATATAGAGCATATTCCTGAGGAACAATACCTATTAATTTTTTAAGCTGATTTTTGTTTTTTGTATAATTTAAACCATCAATTGTAAATGAACCAGAAGTTGGTTTTATCAATGAACACAGCATGGATATTAAAGTTGTTTTTCCTGCTCCATTAGGCCCTAATAATCCAAATATTTCTCCTTCAACAATCGACAAATCTAAATCAGACACAGAGTAAACTTCTGCATCTTTATATTTTTTAGATAGGTGTTGAATTTGAACCATTATTATTTAATTGCTTTTTTTAATTTCTTAAAAAACATTTCTTCTTTATCAGCAATAGCTTCCAATTGAGTAGCTACATCATTATAAGCATCATTTTTTGCGCTTCTGTTTTTATAAATACGTGAAGCATCTACAGCAAAATCTCTCCATAAATCACCTATAACAGTCATTTCTTTTGATAATTCAGCCAATTCAGGCTTGTTTATTATTTTGCTTGATTCTTGTAAAAAAGCAGCATAAATATAACGAAAACCTCCACCACCAGTACCTATTTCTTCTTGCATTCTAACCAACTGCCCTAAATAATGGTTTGCGACTTTAACCCCTTTAGTCTTGGGCCATTTGCGTATTTGTTTAGCCGTCATCCGAATTCCTTTCACACCAGCAATAGGAATTGGCGCAAGCATATCCCTACACACATTTTTTATACCTTTAACAATAGCCGTTTCTAAACTTAGCTTTTCTGGAAAAGCTGTAGGATAATAAATATGTCCTTTAGGAGCAAACGCCCCTTTTGCAAAGCGAACTTTCTCTAATTCTTTATCTGTTAAAGTCGTCACGTTTTCCATTACTGGATCACTAATTAAATACTCATTTTCCTTTTTACCATACACTACTAAATTATGTGCATTAAAATGAAAACGGTATTCATCAGGGAAATATGTTAAGTTATACACCCCTACTTGAAGCCCAACAGGGTTGTTGTTTTCTATGTTTTTATCTAAAGTCGCTTTTGCTTGTTGTGCATTTTTAAACTTCTCTCTTTTTATTTTAATCCCTACTCGTTTTGCAAAACGATTAAAGATTAACCCAGGCATAATTCTATAAGTAACAACTGGTGCGTGATTAATTTTTAAAAATGGGATGTAGCAATATATTAGCCCTGATCCGATTCCAAAAACCATTGGTTCACTTACATCAAAACCATTATGTTTCATCAAATTTGATACTACACCATTTTCACAATGCGCTGTTTGATGATGTGTGAAATTAATTTCCATTGCTGATATTTTTTAATTCTTCTATTGATATTTCAAAAACTGATGCGTATTTTTTCAATATTTTTTCAGGTAATTTTTGAAATACTTTAGGTTTTAAATGACGTTTAACACGCCATTGCCAAATACCTACATAACTTGATAAAATTGGAAGATCCATTTTATGCAATTCCATATAATACTCTATCGGACTCGTTTCATTATTCAGAACCCTCTGTTTAGCATTAGCTACTCGCTCATTGATATCTTCAAGGGCATTATCTAATGCAATTGTTTTAGGACTCCAACCTGTACTCTTTGCCGTTACATAATTACCATCTTCATCAACTGCATAACACAACTCTTTAAACTTACTATCCTTTATAGAGCTATCATCCTGTGGTACTTCTTTCTTTTTCATAACCTCTTATAATTCTTGAATAAATAAGTTCATTTCACAAGATAACAACTCATTATTTCCCTCATAAACAACACATTCTAACGTACAAATACTATACCCCTCAGTATCAAACCTCGATTTCAAATTCGCTTTTGACACAATTGTTTTACCTACTTTAGGTACTTCCTTAACTATTACTTTTTTAATAGCACTTATAAACCCAATTAACTTAGTTCCTTTTCCTTCTATATCATCATCATCAAAAAAACTACTACCTACAATGGCAGAACAAGTTTGTGCAGCATTTTCAATTAATCCTACTTCTGTAAAAATATTATTTTCAACAAAAACACAATCATTTGTTATTTCAAAAGAAGTCTCTACCATACTAACATCTAAAGCCAATACGTTATCTACCATTAAAAGCGGAGCTCTATGCGGCAAAAAATTAGCAATATCAATAGCTTCCAGATTTTTCATTAGCTCGCAATAACTGTTTTCATTTCTGAAGAGGCAATTTCTTCATTTCTATCATTAAACACTTTTATTGCTACCATAGTTACTCCCATAAACTCTTGTAATATGGTTGCTTTAGTAGTAATTACATCTTTTAATGAAGGCAATTTTTCTATGGCCACTCTTTTTACAGAACCAATATAACCTGTTGGTGCTTGCTCTCCTTTTCTAAAAAAATCATACCCTGTATGTAATGCCACAGTTTGAGCCATATTTTCAATAAGCCCAGCTTCTGTTAAAACACCATTTTCACAAAATATATGCTCTTCAGTTATGGTAAAAGAAGATGTTACTTCCTTTTCAGAAAAGTACTCTAAGGTATTTACCAATACAAAAGGATCCTTTTGTGGTATTAATTCAGTAATATCCGTTATCGGTTCTTGAATTAAATTCATTTAGCAAACAGTTAAGTGAGAAATTGAATATGAAAAACGTCCACTTTCAGGTACAAATAATACTATTTTCTCTCCTTTTTTTAATTTCCCAGAATTCATTAATTCTTCAAGCATAATGTAAATTGAGGCAGACCCAACATTACCCACATCTGCTAAATTGGTAAACCAACTTTTTTCTGGAATAGCCAATCCTTCATCCTTAATCCCTTTTTTTAATTTATCTTCAAAATAATAGGATGATATATGTGGCAAAAAGTAATCAATATCAGAGGCTGTTTTATCATTTCTCTCAAATGCTAATCGGATACTTTCTGTTGCTTTAACAACAATATGTTCATCTAAAATTTTAACATCTTGCTTTAAAGAAAAGATTGATTCCGTTAACCATTCTTTTGGTTTATAATTACTCCAAGGTTTTAATGAACCATCTTCTTGTTTCTCACCACCAGCATACATACATGCTTCCAATTCATGCGCATAAGAAAAACCTTCCATCCAATCCAAACGTAAAGAAACACCTTTTTTATTAGGTTTATTTTCTAATAAGAATGCTCCTGCTCCATCTGATAACATCCAACGCAAAAAGTCTTTTTTAAATGCAATTATTGGTTTTTCTTCTAATGCTTTAAGTTTTTCTATTTCACTTGAGTAATAATCAGATATCATCCTAACTGAAGATCTTTCAGAACCTGTACAAATAGCATTATTAGAATTACCAGATTTTACTGACAGAAAACCAAATTTCAATGCTCCCATACCTGCACAACAAACTCCTGAAGTTGAATTTAACTCCATATTTTTATTTGCTAAATGCCCATGTACCATAGCAGCATGTGAAGGCACCAATTGATCAGGAGAAGAAGTTCCACAGGATAATAATTCCATATCATCTTGAGTAAAATCATCATCAAATAAAGCTTTTACAGCCTCATTTGTTAATTCAGCATTAGTATGTGTAAAATCACCATTTTCATCAATAGCATAATAACGTTTTTTGATTCCATTACTACGCAATACTATACGTTTTGCTTTTGAGGGCACTCCGTTAACTTCACCTAAAAACTTTTCCATATCTTCATTAGAAACAGCTTTATTAGGTAAATACTTTGAAACCTTATTTATATATACTTTAGATTGCTCTCCCATTTGTTCGAGTATTACGTACGTTAATTGATGAATAATATTCCTTGTCTTCTTTTAATTTCCTATAAAAAGGAATGTATGTCAGCAAAAATAATATAAAAGCTATAGGTGCAATGACCCAAATAACAAATAATAAATAATAACTAAACATTTTTAACAAAGATTGACGCTTTTTACTTTTCGCTTCACTTTTTGAATCGATAAACTCAGCCCATTTTGCAAAAAATAAATTTGCTCTTTTATCAACTATTACTAAAAAAGACTTTATTTCTACAGCCTTTTTCTCTAATAGTTTTTCTTGAAGGTTTTGCAAATTACCTGAACGCAATTGATTTAAAATCACTGTTCCGAATCTACCCGCTTCGTTAATATCTTTTTGTGAAACTCCTGGTTTAGGGAAAATACCTAAATATCGTTTCTTTACTCCTGAAAGCATCCATCTCACAATAGTAATAACACTAATATGGTTTATATGTCTGTCTACTAACACAATATTACCAACCAATATAGCATTACATTCTGCAAGTAAAGTTTTTAGTTTTTCTTGTGCCATAACCCACATATTCCTACAACCGATTACAGTTACAACTGGAGTATTTGCCAACAATTGTTTTGCTTGCGGAAGTTTCAAGAATGAGTTTATTGGAATAGAAGGACTTAAATACCAAACTTGATATCCTAAAATTATCAAATCATACTTTTGATTTAGGATTTCTTCAGGTATTGGTTTTATTTTTCTAGGTTTTTGTAAAAAAGATTCAGGAAAAACATCTAAAAAATCAGACTTCGGCCATGGAAAAGGAAACTTTTCCTCCATCTCAATTACATAAGAAGTAATATTAACATCCTCAGCCCCTATGATAGGCGCTGTAAAATTATCTAATATTTCCGATAATTGTCCTGATTGCGAATAATGTATGACTAAAATGTTTTTCACCTACTTTTTATTTATACCCCAAAAATCAAAATAATTAAACCACTGATATGGATACTTTTTAAGAATCCAAGCAACGCTTTTTGTATATTGATCTAATAAATCTTGTGCATTCCTGTTTTTAAATTCTGCTTTACGAGTATATAAATGATAATGGTTCGCTGTTTCCTTCATTACATATACAAAAACAACTGGAACTTTTAAACGTGAACCTAAAAGAAACGGTCCAGCAGGAAATTCTGCTGTTGCCCCTAATAAATCACTCGAAAGTGTTTTTGTTCCTTCAAAATAACGATCTCCTGTAAAACAAATTAACTCATTATTACTTAGCGCATTATTAATTTCAAAAATATGTGACATATCCTCTTTAACAATAATAAACTTGATGTTTGATTTTGCGGATATAGCATCTAACTGCTGTTTTATAGCCTTATGTTCATTATCCGTTGTAACTAAATTAATTTGAGAAAACTCATCTATTTCACTCAAAAAATACTCTGCAATTTCAAAGTTACCAACATGAGCACTTATTAATATCCCTCCTTTTTTCTGTTCTAATAAATCATATAGAATTTCCTCTCCATCAAACTCATAAGTAAACTGATTTCGCTGTCCCAGCAAAATGGCATACTTATCAATTATAGTCTGCCCAAATACAAAGTTATTTTTATAAACTTTTAAATAACTTTTAAATTTTGAAAATCCTAATCTATTATGAAAGTACAACACTCCAGATCTCCTTCCTTCATTAGAAAAAAGTAAATAATAGAATGCAACAAAAAAGAGTATGAAATAGGCAAACTTGACACCAAAGTTTTTTATGAAAAAGATAAAAATTTGATATCCTAATGGTGTCCCTTTTGATTTACCAGTCCATTTAGTCATTAATTTTTTTAGCTAATAAGTCATAAAAACTTTGAAGCGTATCAACCATTTTGAAATCTTCAGCAACTAATTTAACAGAAAAACAAGATTCTATAGCAACTACTAAATCTACATAGTCTAAACTATCTAATTCTAAAGCATCTCGTAATACAGCATCAGGAGATAATTCATCTTCATCTACCTCAAATTCATCTATAAAAATAAGATTCGTTTTTTCTATAATTTCTTCTATCCCCATATGTATTACCATTATATTTTTTTTACTACTAATGCCGAATTTGTTCCTCCAAAACCGAAAGAATTCGACAAAAATACATCAATTTTCTTATTTACCGTTGTCTTTACTAAATTTAACTTCTCAGCATCCTCGTCAGCTTCCGTTAAATTAATATTTGGTGCAACAAAAGAATGCTGCATCATTAACATGGAATACACCACTTCACTTGCACCAGCCATCCAACATTCATGACCTGTCATTGACTTTGTTGAACTCACTAAAGGCCCGTTTTCACCAAATACCTCAAAAATAGCTTTTGCTTCATTTGCATCCCCTAAAGGAGTTGATGTAGCATGGGCATTTACATAATCAATTTCAGAAGGAGAAACCCCAGCTTGAACTAAAGCTTTTCGCATTGCCTTTGCAGGACCTTCAACATTTGGCGTTGATATATGCCCTCCGTTAGAAGAAAAACCATAACCTACTAATTCCGCTAATATTGGCGCTCCTCTTTCAACCGCAGACTCATAGCTTTCTAAAATTAAAGTTGCAGCCCCCCCACTAGGAATCAATCCATCTCTAGACTTATCAAAAGGCCTAGAAGCCTTTGTAGGACATTCTTCATTAGGAGAAAACACACCTAAACCATCAAAACTTGCCGTAGCGTATTTATTTATTTCTTGTGCCCCACCACAGATTACCGTATCCTGTAATCCATTTTTTATCATCATATACCCAACTCCTAAAGAATGCGAACCACTTGCACATGCAGCGCTAATAGTAAAATTAACTCCTTTAAGCTTAAATATAGTTGACAAATTCATAGTTACCGTAGAGTTCATCGCCTTGAAAATAGCTCCCGAACCAACTAATGCAGTATCCTTTTTTTCTCTTATAATATCTGTAGATTCTACAACTGCTTTTGCAGTACTATCGTTTCCATATAAAATTCCTACATCGTTTTTCTCAAGAAAATCTTCGTCTATTTTTGCGTTTTTTAAAGCCTCTTTTGTAGCTACATAAGCAAATAAGGATTCATCATCCATAGAAACTCGTTGCCTTCTTGACAATTCCTTTTTCAAATTTGGAACTTTTACCATTCCAGTTAACCCAGAGCGATACCCGAATTCCTTTCGTTCTTCCTGAAAAATAATTCCCGATTTTCCCTGATACAATGATTCTTTTACCTCTTGTATGTTTTCACCAATACAAGAGTAAACCCCCATCCCTGTTATAACTACTCTAGTGCTCACTTATGAATAAATCCCTCCGTTGATATTAATAATTTCCCCTGTAATATACGACGCTTTTTTAGATACTAAAAAAGCAACCAAATCTGCTACTTCTTCAGCCTCTCCAAAACGGTTTGCAGGAATCATTTTTTTTAATTCTTTTTCATCTAACTCTGCAGTCATATCCGATTTTATAAACCCTGGAGCCACCGCATTAACTGTAATTTTTCTTTTAGCAACTTCTTGTGCCAAAGCCTTTGTAGCAGCAACAACAGCTCCTTTTGCTGCAGAATAATTTGTTTGCCCAGCAGTTCCTTTTACCCCAGAAACAGATACCAAATTTACTATCCTACCGTATTTATTACGTAGTAGTTTCTGAATTAAATGATTGGTTACATTAAAGAAACCATTCAGTGATGTGTTTATTACATCATGCCAATCCTTTGAAGGCATCCACATAAACAACCCATCTCTAGTTATTCCAGCATTATTAACAATCACTTCTACAATTGCATCAGGATTATTTTCCATCCACTTATCTAGTGTTGAAGTAACCGCTTCCGCGTCTGCCACATTAAACTGTAGCAATTCACCAGTATTTCCATTTGCCTCAACTATTGCTAAAGCCTCTTTAGCAGCCGTTTCATTTGACTGGTAATTAATTAATATATGATAATCAGATTCTTGTGATATTTTATCGCAAATTGCACGACCTATACCTCTTGACCCTCCTGTTATTAATGCACATTTCATTATTTAAAATCTTCTAAATTAACAAACCAAGTATTACTTAACAACTCACCTTTAATATTGATAAAACCCCATTTCTTTTTATACTTTACCCTAGCTAAACCGTTTATAAAACCTTTTTCTACATTCTTTTTAAACAAACTCATTCCCCCAGTTGTAATCACATATTTCTGCTCGATTACTTGGTCTCCTTTTTTATTAACAAAACCCCATAGTTTTGCTGACTTAACTGGCGCTAAACCATCGTTACTAAACACTTCAGCATCTCTGTACTCCAAAGGAATAACCACTTCACCCGTTTCGTTTACATAACCCCATTTTTTATCTTTACAAACAGGTGCTAAACCATTTTTAAAACCTCTAACTTTATCATAAATTGGCGCAACAACCCAGTTTCCACTAACATCTATAAAACCTATTTTATCATCCTTTTTAGCATAGGTAATTGAACTATTTGTTGAGAAGCTCCAAATTTTCTGAGCTCCAGAAATTGCTTTAAATTCGCCAGAAATAAGTAACCCGTTAAGCTCACCTTTTTTAGCTACAATACTCCCATTATAAACATTACTAATCTTGTCATATTCAGGTTTAACAAAGTAAGCTCCTTTTGTATCTATCAAGCCCCAATTTTCATTTTCGAGAACTTTCGCATAACCATTTTGAAATTTTTTAATTTTTGAGAATTTCGGAGTTACAATAACTTTTCCAGAAGTATCAATCAACCCTATTTTATCACCTTGTTTAATAAATGCAACACCTTCTTTAAAGTCATAAATTTTATCGGTAGTTACTCCTGTTAAAATCTCTTCTCCTTTAGTATTAATATAAAACCATCTTTTATCTTTCAATACAACAGCAATTCCAGAATCAAAATTCTTAGCTTTATCATAAATAGGTTGAATAATCCATTTCCCTTTTCTATTTATAAAACCAACTTTTTTACCCTCTAAAGCAATCGCAAAATCTCCTGAAAAACTTTTAGCAACTTTAAATTTAGGTTGAATATGCCATTCACCAGTTTTAGTAATATAACCAAACCCACCATCTTTGTTAGCCAAAGCCAACTCTTGTGCATTTACAGTAAAAACTGTAAAAAGAACAAATAATAAAATTAACTTTTTCATATTATACTTTTGTTTTTGATTCGGTATTAAACACTATTTACAAAAACACCGTAAATTAATAATTTACTTGTGAACTCACAACAACGTATTAATCTTCCGAATTAATTAAAAATTCTTTTACCTCGTTGATAAAAGGATACATGATTAAGTCTTCTTTAAAAGGGGGCACTATAGATCTGATTTCATCATACAGCTTTTTGGTTGCTGTAGAAACTTTACCAGAAAAACCAAGCAATTCAATAGCCTGTACAATTGTAATAATTTCAATAGATAACACTTCAAAAGTATTCTCAATTACTTTTTTAGTAATCAATGCAGAATTTGTCCCCATACTAACAATATCCTGATTGTCATTGTTATTAGGAATACTATGCACATACATAGGATTTGACAACATTTGGTTTTCCGCTGTTGTAGAAGTAGCTGTAAATTGTGCTCCTTGCATACCAAAATTCAATCCTAGTTTCCCTAAATTAACGAAAGGCGTAAGCTTATCATTTAACTTAGAGTTTAACAAGTAATTTAATTGTCTTTCTGCTAACATAGAAAGCTTAGCAACAACTAACTTTAATTTATCCATTTCTAAAGAAATGTAATCACCATGGAAATTCCCACCGTGATACACATGTTTTTTCTCAACATCGATAATTGGATTATCATTTGCTGAATTCACTTCCTCAATTAATATTTTTGATACGTTTTGAACGGTATCATATACTGGTCCTAATATTTGAGGCACACAACGTAGCGAATAATACTCTTGTACTTTTTCTTTAAATACGGTTTCTGTATTGTTACCTGAATATAAGTGCTCATCCCTATTTCTAACCAAAGTACTATCAGCTAAATGCTCTCGCATTAATCGAGCAATTTCTATTTGCCCTACATGCTTTTTAGAACTATTCAGTTCAACAGATAAATGATCATCATAGGCTTCTACAATTTCATTAATTGCTGAGGAACACTTAATAGACCAACTTAACAATCGCTTTGCATAAATTGTGTTTACAATTCCGATCCCCGTCATTACTGAAGTACCATTCATTAAACCAAGACCTTCTCTTAACTTAACCTTTATAGGTTCTAAACCTAATTCATTAAACACTTCTTCAGTTGTTCTACGTTCTCCTTTATAAAACACTTCTCCTTCACCAATCAACACTAAAGCTAAATGTGCCAACTGAACCAAATCACCACTTGCTCCAACTCCACCATGTTCAAATATTAACGGAATAACATCTTGGTTTAACAACTCACGCATTAACTTTACTACCGAAGGATGGATACCTGATTTCCCCAAACCTAAGGTATTTAACCTAGCTAACATTGCCGCCTTAACATACTTTGTTGTAAGCGGATTACTTGTCCCTGAAGAATGGCTTCGTATTAAATTATACTGTAATTGAATGGTGTCTTTTTCATCAATTTTATATTGTGCCATTGGTCCGAAACCAGTATTAACACCATAAATAACTTTATTTGCAGAAAATTCTTTTAAAAAATCAAAACTACTTTCAACTCTCGCTAAGAATTTTGGATCTAACTCCACTTTACTTTCCTTAAATACAATATTATAAAAATCTTCTAAACTAAGATCTTCTTTTACTGTTATCTTCATAGATAAATATTAGGCATTATTTTCCGTATTAGATGAAAATAATTTGGTTAACTTTGAATGCAAATTTAAAATTTTGTTACAAAAAAACCTATATAAATATGAATAAAGAATCTGTTGATGTTTTAATCATTGGAGCTGGACCATCTGGCTGCATTGCTGCCTCATATTTAAACAACAATAACATAAAGGTTAAGGTTATTGAGAAATCATTTTTTCCGAGATTTGTTATAGGTGAAAGTCTTATTCCTCGTTGCATGGATCATTTCGAAGAAGCAGGGCTACTAGATTGCCTGAAAGACATGAATTTTGAAAAAAAACGAGGAGCTCGATTTATTAGAGATCACCAAGTTTGTAATTTTGACTTTAGCAAAAAGTTTACAGAAGGCTGGGATTGGACATGGCAGGTACCAAGAGCTGATTTTGACAATGCTTTAGCACAGGAAATCATCAAAAACGGAGTTGACGTAGAGTTTGGTTCCGAAGTAACTAATGTTGTTTTTAACGACAACACATCTACTACAAGCGTAAAGGACAAAAATGGAGATTCAAGAGACATAGAAGCTAAATTTATTATTGACTCTAGTGGCTATGGCAGAGTACTACCTAGAATTTTAGGCCTTGAAAAACCTTCAGAAATACCTAAAAACTCTTCAGTTTTTACACATGTTGAAGACATTAACAGACCAGAAGGAGAAGAAGGAACCTTAATTACTTTTGATATCGTAAAACAAAAAGTATGGCTATGGGTCATTCCTTTTTCAAATGGAAAAACAAGTATAGGATGTGTCGGCCCAACTGAATTTATTGAATCCTATGGTGTAAACACTAACGAAGCCTTAAAGCAAATGATGAAACTATCAAAACACTATTCTAGCCGCTTTGAAGATGTTGACTACTTATTTGAACCTATAAAAATAAAAAACTTTGCAAAATCAGTAACTCAATTATACGGTAAAGGGTACGCCTTAACCGGAAATAGCGCTGAATTTTTAGACCCTGTTTTTTCTTCTGGGGTTTCTTTCGCTACAGAATCTGCAATACTAGCAGCTAAACTAACAATAAAAGAACTCAACAACGAAACTGTTGACTGGGAAAAAGACTATTCAGGATACATAAAAAGTGGCGTAGATGTTTTTGCCACATATGTTAAAGAATGGTATACCGGAAATTTACAAACATTGTTTTTTCACGAACCAGAAAACCCTGAAGTAAAAGAAAAAATATGCGCTGTTTTAGCAGGCTATGTATGGGATAAAGAAAATACATTTGTTAAAAAACATGATAGAGCAGTTAAATCAATGGCTTACTTGATTGACATGGAAAAGAAAGATAAGTATAACTGATTTTTCTTTAAAAAATAATACATAAAAAAAAGCTTCACAATGCGAAGCTTTTTTTTATGTATTACTTTAAAGGAACCTACTTTTTTAATTTAGCAGACAACTCTAAAGACAAAGAAGAACGTTCAAACTTAATTTTACCAGCACCTGTTTCTACAACACAAGTATTATCAGTATCATTAAGTTCTACAATTTTACCATGCATTCCACTTTTGGTAATCACCTTGTCTCCTTTTTTTATTTCTTTAGAAAAATTCAGCTCTTGCTTTTGTTTTTTCATTTGTGGTCTTAAAAAGAAAAAATATATCACCACAAACATTAAAATGTATGGCGAATACTGACCGACTGTACCTAATAAATCTTCCATTATATTATTTATAATTTAATTATTTAGTAGGCACTACAACAGGTTGCTTAATAACTCCTGGCTTTGCAACTACTGCTCCAGCAGGAACCTCAACCATTGCTTTAATCTTAACTGTTTCTTTCCCTTTTTCAGTATTTGCAGTAACAGTAACTGTTTGTTGCGTTAAGTTTTTCTTCCCTCTTGAATTAAACTTTACAGAAAATTTACCCGACGCACCTGGAGCAATAGCTTCTCTTGGCCAGTCATTTGGAACTGTACATCCACAACTTCCTTTAATACCAACAATCACCAAAGGCTTTTCTCCTGTATTTTTAAAACTAAAAATTGTCTCAGCAACATCACCCTGTTTTAAATTTCCAAAATCATGCTCTGTTTTATCAAAGGTCATTACAGGAAATTTATTTGAATTCGCATCTCTTTCAGCTGCAACTGCTATATTTTCGGTATTAATTTTATCCGCTGCGTTTTCTTTTTTACAAGAAACAAATGCCAATCCACATAATGCTGTAAACGCTATAACTCTAAACTTTTTCATAATATTTTTTTTATTAATTCGTATTATTTGTTTTTTAAGCTGTGCTAAAATAAAGAAAAATCTTAAACTACATTAACCCTCTACCTATTTTTTGCAATTTATCTTCTTTCTTAAAATCCTTAACCAAACTATCCAATATTCCGTTAATAAAAGTACTACTCTTATTCGTAGAGTATTCTTTTGCTATTTCTAAATACTCATTCATGGTTACTTTTACCGGTATTGAAGAGAATTTTAAAAATTCACAAATTGCCATTTTCATTAAAATAGCATCCATAGAAGCAATTCTATCAGCATCCCATTTAGGCGTTTTAATATCAATATACTTACTTAGCTCTTCATTATTTAAAGCTACTTTAGTAAGCAATTCTTTCCCGAATTTTTTATCGCCCTCGTCTTTAAACAACTTTGTCAGCTTTAATTGCTGACTTACATTAGTTTTTTTTAACTCCTTAAGAATCATTGTATTTACTAGTGGCAAATCATCCACCCAACTAATACAAGTATCTTCATAATACGAATACAATTTTTCATTTGGCGCTATGATTCTTTTAAAAATATTCAAAACCAGTTCTTTATCTTTCTCAAAAGAACTATCCTCTTTTAAGTACGCTACATAAAAATTTGAACTTAATATTTCCTTCAAAAGCAAACTAGCATATTCATCATCCAACTCCCAATTTGTCAACTCCTTTTCATCTACTAATAATGCCAATTCCTGACTAGAAGCAATGTGGTTCAAATACACATTATCCACTAACCTATGAATTGTATCGGTTTTATTTACATCTAAAAAACTACCTTGAGAAGCTCTATTTAATTTTCTTGCTTTCTGAAGAATTACAGCAAAAATCTGATATTGTAGCAAGTATAGATCATACATGTTAGAAGCACTATCATTCAATTTTTTATACGCTAGATTTAAATCTTCATTTTCAGTATGCTGCATTTCAAAAATACACTGCATTACTTTTGTACGAATATGTCTTCTGTTTAACATGAATAAGAACTTTTAGTAGTCAATTTCCCCAGGACACATACCCTGAGAAAGGGATTAATTCTAAATTTTATTAATTGAGGGCAACCTCATGCTTTAAACCCATAAGCGGGAATAAAGAAGCGAAAGGAATATCCTTTCGCTTCGCAAAAATAAACTATTATTTTCTTAAAAACTATTTAGCGTTTTCTTTTTTTCTTGCGTCAATTCTACTCTGCGCTATCGCTAATGAAGCACTATGAGTTGTAACCCCATCAGTAGCTGCATTTTTGATGATTTCAAGCGTAGTATTATAAATATTTTCGGTTTTGCGCATTATTTCAGCTTTACCATACCCTTCCAACTCTGCATATACATTAATAATTCCACCAGCATTGATTACAAAATCAGGAGCGTAAATTATTCCTTTATCAGAAAGAATTTTACCATGTACCGATTCATTTTCCAATTGGTTATTCGCAGCACCGGCTATAATATCAACATTTAATTGATTAATTGTCGCATCATTTATTGTTGCCCCTAAGGCACATGGCGCATATATATCAGCATCAATACCGTATAAGTTATCGCCAGTATAGATTTCAGCACCGTATTTAGCTTTTACTTCTTCCAAACGCGCTTGGTTAATATCTGAAATAATAACCTTTGCACCTTCATTTGTTAAATGTTCTACTAACGACTCACCAACATGACCAATACCCTGTACAACTACTTTTTTATCCTCTAAAACATCAGAACCGTATTTATACATTGCAGCTGCTTTCATTCCCATAAAAACACCATAAGCAGTTATCGGAGATGGATTCCCTGCTCCCCCTCTACTTTCAGAAATCCCAGTTACATAAGGAGTTACATCACGTACCAAATCCATATCAGCAGTTTCCATTCCAACATCTTCAGCTGTAATATACTTACCACTTAATGAATGTACAAATTCACCAAACCTTTTCATTAAAGCTGGTGTTTTTTGAGTTTTAGCATCCCCAATAATAACGGCCTTTCCTCCTCCTAAATTTAAACCTGCAACCGCTGATTTAAAAGTCATTCCTCTTGATAAACGCAACGCATCATTTAACGCCTCCCACTCATTAGCGTATTGCCACATTCTAGTTCCTCCTAACGCGGGACCTAAAACAGTATTATGTATTCCTATTATTGCTTTTAATCCAGTATCTTTGTCATTACAAAAAACAATTTGCTCGTGATTATCGAATGATAATTGCCCGAAAACAGGGTTTATTTTTGATAAATCTTTAACGTCTATTACTTCTGAAGTCATCTTGTGTGTTGTTTTTATTATAAATTAAGATTTACTAATCTCTCAATTTTGGGAAGCAAAAGTAACTGATTATTCATTTTTGTGCAAAAAATAACACTTAAAATGATTATTATTTAATTACTGCCCTATCATTTTAAATTATATAATGAAAGAACTCAAACACTTAACTAAGTACTTTTTAAAATATAAATACCGATTATTCATTGGAATATTAATCACCATTGTTGCCCGAATATTTATTGTTTTTACCCCAAGGTTTACCGGTAATGCTATTCAACTTATTGAAGAGTACATTATCAACAAAAAACAATCTTCAGATATTTTTAAGCAAGAATTATTGGATTATATTTTACTAATTTTAGGAGTAAGTATTATCGCTGCTTTTTTTACTTTCTTAATGCGACAAACACTTATTGTTATGTCTAGATTAATAGAGTTTGATTTAAAAAACAATGTATTTAAACAATACGAATTACTTTCACAAAACTTCTATAAACAAAACAGAACTGGTGATTTAATGAATCGAATAAGTGAAGATGTTAGCAAAGTACGAATGTATTTTGGGCCTGCATTAATGTACAGTATAAACACCATTACATTATTTATTATCCTTATTCCATTAATGGTAAGTACCGCACCTAAACTTTCGCTATACACCTTACTACCATTACCTATCCTCTCCATTGCTATTTATAAATTAAGTAAGGAAATTCATAAAAGAAGTACCACGGTACAAGAATACTTATCAAAACTTACCATATTTACTCAAGAGGCTTTCTCAGGAATATCAGTTATTAAAGCATACGGAATCACGAATAACATCAATGATAAATTTGAATTTTTATCCGAAGACAGTAAAGAAAAAAACATGGAGCTAGTAAAAGTTCAAGCATGGTTTTTTCCGTTTATGATTTTACTTATCGGACTCAGTAATGTACTTGTAATCTACATTGGTGGACTGCAATATATTAACGGAAGTATTAAAAGTATTGGAACCCTTGTTGAGTTTTTACTATACGTTAATATGCTTACTTGGCCAGTTGCAACAGTTGGATGGGTTACCTCAATAGTGCAACAAGCAGAAGCATCACAAAAAAGAATTAATGAATTTTTAAATGTTACTCCAGAAATTAAAAATGATAATGAGGAGCTGTATGAACTAAACACTGATATTGAGTTTAAAAACGTTAGTTTCACCTACCCTGACACTAATATTACCGCATTAAATAATATTTCTTTTAAGATAAACACAGGAGAATCAATTGCTATTATCGGAAAAACAGGCTCAGGAAAATCAACCATACTAAACCTTATTTCAAGGTTACACGACCCCTCCGAAGGAGAATTACTGATTGGAGGTAAAGACATTAAAAAACACAACCTGTCTTTATTAAGAGGGAATATTGGTGTTGTTCCTCAAGATCCGTTTTTATTTTCTGACACCATTTCAAATAATATAAAGTTTGGAAAATCCAATGCTAGTGAAGATGACATAATTCAAGCAGCAAAGGACGCCGATGTACACAACAACATCATTCAGTTTAAAAACAAATACCAAACTACATTAGGCGAACGAGGCATTACACTTTCTGGAGGACAGAAACAGCGTGTTTCCATTGCTAGAGCAATTATTAAAACGCCTAAAATTTTATTATTTGACGACTGTCTTTCGGCAGTAGATACTGAAACAGAAGAAACCATATTGACTAACTTAAAGTCAATAACAGAAAACAGAACTACCATAATTGTAAGCCATCGAATTTCTTCAGTAAAAAATGCTAAGACTATTTTTGTGTTGGACAAAGGAACTATGATACAAAAAGGGACTCACAATGAACTTATAAATCAAGCAGGATACTACCAAGAACTGCACAAAAAACAATTATCTGAAAAAGAACAGTAGAAAAAATTGGTTCTGAACTTTTTTTTTATGATTTTTGGAAAGCAATAAAACTAACATTATTACGAAAGAATTATGAGCGATAAAGAATATTTAGAGAAAGAAGAAATTTTTTCTAAGGTATTAAGAGCAGGAAGAAGAACTTACTTTTTTGATGTAAGATCTACAAAAGCAGGTGATTACTACCTTACTATTACTGAGAGTAAGAAGTTCACTAATGATGACGGATCTTTCCATTACAAAAAACACAAAATATATCTATACAAAGAAGATTTTGTTGCTTTTACCGAAATCATGAACGAAATGACTTCATATGTTATTAACGAAAAAGGAGAAGAAGTAATTTCTGAACGTCATCAAAAGGACTATAAAAAAGAATACGAAACGGAAGAAGTTGCAGAAGGAGTCACAGAGACTGTTGCTGATGGAACTTTTACCGATATCAGTTTTGATGATATTTAATCCACCATTGAGTATAAATATCTAATCAATACAAACCAACCACAAACCAAACTAAGCTCAATCATCTTGATTGAGCTTTTTTATGCCAAACGCATTCCGTTTTTCACTTTCCTATCAGGATTAATCAACACAACATCATTATCCCCTACTAACCCCAACACCAAACACTCACTCATCATATTAGCAATTTGTTTTTTCGGAAAGTTAACAACCGCCACAATTTGTTTCTCAATCAACTCTTCAACAGAATACAAGCTTGTAATTTGAGCTGAACTTTTTAATACACCCAACTCACCAAAATCAATTTCTAATTTATAAGACGGGTTTCTTGCCACTTCAAACAACTCAGCATTTAGAATTGTCCCTACTCTAATATCAACTTTCTTAAAATCACCCCAAGTTATTTCCATATTTTAACATATCTTTATTCTATAAAGATACTTAATCATGGCAAGAACACCTTCAAACATGCTGGCTTTAAAAACCAAAGCCCCTAATTTTTCACTTATCAATACCGTTAACAACACTACAGTATCGCTAAATGAATTAAAAGGAAGTCATGCAACTGTAATTATGTTTATATGCAATCATTGTCCTTTTGTAATTCATGTAAATCCTGAATTAACAACTATTGCAAACGAATACTACAGTAAAGGTGTTGGATTTATTGCAATAAGCAGTAATGACGCAATTAATTACCCTCAGGACGGACCTGATTTAATGCATACACATGCCAAGGAAAACAACTATCCTTTTCCTTACCTATATGATGAAACACAAGAAGTAGCAAAAGCATACGATGCCGCATGTACTCCAGACTTTTACGTGTTTGACAAGAATCTTGAACTTGTTTATCGTGGACAACTAGATAACTCACGACCAGAAAACGACATTCCGCTAACTGGCGAAGATTTAAGAAAGGCTATTGACTGCATCCTAAACAACACCCCTGCTAACCCTATTCAAAAACCAAGTATTGGCTGTAATATTAAGTGGGAAAACTAATACTAAAATCAATATTTTAAATACAAAAAAAGCGTTGTAAATATTTACAACGCTTTTTTTGTATTATATAGTTTCTCAATTTATTTTTTAAATTTTAAAACCTCAGACCTTCCCTTTTTAAAGATCTTATTACTATTATGAGTCCCTTTACGCAACTCCTTTTGCTCTTCAAAAGGTAATGCCGCAACAGTTTTACACTCCTCAGAACAACATGTTTCCATTTTCACGGTACATGATGGACACTGAATAAATAATAAATGACAGGCTTGATTTTCACAATTCACATGAATATCTGCAGGCTCACCACATTGATGGCAATTTGAAACTACATCATCAGTAATACGCTCCGCTCTTCTATGATCAAATACAAAATTCTTTCCTATAAACTTATTTTCTACTCCCTCAGCTTTTACTTGACGTGTATATTCAATAATACCACCTTCTAACTGATATACATTCTTAAAACCTTTATGCTTGTAATAAGCACTAGCTTTCTCACAACGAATTCCTCCAGTACAATACATCAATAAGTTTTTATCTTCCTTATGATCTTTTAAATCCTCTTCAATAATATCTAACGAATCTCTAAAAGTATCCACATCCGGCGTAACAGCCCCTTGAAAATGTCCAATTTCACTTTCGTAATGGTTACGCATATCAACGCAAACCGTATTTGGATCTACTAACATTTCATTAAAATCCTTTGCGCTTAAGTGCACTCCTTTATCAGTAACATCAAAGGTTTCATCATTTAACCCATCTGCAACAATCTTCTCTCTAACCTTTACTTTAAGTTTTAAGAAAGATTTATTGTCTTGTTCCACAGCTACATTCAAACGAATATCTTTTAAAAAAGAAATTGCGTCCAACTGATCTTTTAATTTTAAAAAGTTTTCAGCAGGAACTGACATTTGAGCATTTATTCCTTCATAAGAAACATAGGTTCTCCCCAACACCTCTAAGACATCCCATTCAGTAAAAAGCTTATCTCTAAATAATTGTGGATTTTCTATCTTGAAGTATTGATAGAATGATATTGTCAAGCGGTCTTTACCAGCTTCATCAATTAATTGCGCGCGTTCAGCAGCGCTTAACTTATTGTACAGTTGCATGCTATACTAATTTTAAGGTTACTATTATTTTTTGCAAATATACTATTTTTCTTTAAACCTAACTTCCACGAGGTATCAATCAAATGATATACTTTGTTTTACCAAAACCATTATTTTATAATTTATGCTTGGAATCAATAAACAAATATGTCGCACTTGTAGACAAATGTAATTTCCATTTTTCCTTCAACTTACCAGCTCTATACAATCTAACACTATCATTAACCACTATAGAATCTCCAATTTTCACCAAAAACAACCTACTCATTACCAGTTCTGCTTTTTCATTTTTTATAACACAAAAGTAGTTGCCATATTTTTCTCTAGGATCATAAAAATTAACATTAGACTCATTTAAATCTAACCTTACGATTCCTGCTCCATTTGAAGTTATTTCTTTTTCCGTAACAACTCCATTAAAAACTAAATTAAAATTTTCAAAATATGCATTTTGATCTACTGAAGGCTTACTATTTGTTACAAAAGTACAGAACAAGAATATCGGTATAACCGAAATTATCCCAAGCCAAACAATAAATCCAAAATGTTTTCTCTTCATATCACTTAAAATAAAAAAAGCCTTAACTATAATTAGTTAAGGCTTTAGTACTGAAGGCGGGACTTGAACCCGCACGCTCCAAGGAGCATTGGATTTTAAGTCCAACGTGTCTACCAATTCCACCACTTCAGCGTGTCTCATAAAAAACTTTTGTTTTCCATGTTGGTATATTATAATTCTGTAAAATAGTCTTTTGAAAAAAAGGCCTCTGGTTATTACTAACCAGAGATCTTTAGTACTGAAGGCGGGACTTGAACCCGCACGCTCCAAGGAGCATTGGATTTTAAGTCCAACGTGTCTACCAATTCCACCACTTCAGCATGGAATATTTTACAGAGCGAAAAACGAGGCTCGAACTCGCGACCTCCACCTTGGCAAGGTGGCGCTCTACCAGCTGAGCTATTTTCGCATTATTTTAAAGAACTCAAATACTTTCGTATTGCGGGTGCAAATATAACACCTTTTTTAAAACACCAAAGTGTTTTTTAATAAAAATAACAAGCTTTTTTTTAAGCGACTGAAAACCAATACCCATAAAAAAAGCACTGTGTTTTAAACAGTGCTTTTTTTATATATTTAGTGAGGATTATTTCACATCCATCAGTTCAACATCAAAAATCAAAGTTGCTCCTGGAGGAATTACTCCACCTGCTCCTCTTTCTCCATATGCTAAATTTGAAGGAATAACAAAACGAGCTTTATCACCTACATTCAACAATGTAATACCTTCATCCCATCCAGAAATAACTTGCCCTACTCCTAATTGAAAATCAATTGGCTCTTTACGTTTGTATGACGAATCAAATACAGTTCCATCAGAAAGTTGCCCTTTATAATGTACCGATACATTTTTCCCTTTTGCAGCTTTTGCTCCAGTTCCCTTTTGTAAAATTTGGTAACGTAAACCACTATCTGTTTTATCAAAACCTGAAGCCAACTTATCTAATTCAGCTTCGCCTTCAGCTTTTGCTTCAGCTAACCTTCTTTCTCTTGAACCTTCAAAAGTTCTGAAAGATTCAATTGCTTTAAATGCTTCAGCATCTGCACCAACAGCAATAACTTCTAATTGAGTTAATTTATCACCTTGAGCAATAGCATCAACTACCTCTTGTCCTTCTACTACGTTTCCGAAAACAGTATGTTTTCCATCTAACCAAGAAGTTTCTATATGAGTTATGTAAAATTGACTTCCGTTTGATCCAGGTCCTGAATTAGCCATTGCCAATACTCCTGGTCCTGAATGCCTCAAGTCTGGATGAAATTCATCATCAAATTTATACCCTGGATCTCCAGTTCCTGTTCCTAATGGACAACCACCTTGAATCATGAAATCTGGAATTACTCTATGAAAGTTTAATCCATCATAGTAAGGTGTTCCTTGAGGCTTCACATCATTTTCTAAGTTTCCTTGTGCTAACGCTACAAAGTTACCTACTGTTCCTGGAGTTTTTTGAAACTCTAAGTTTACTAAAATTTCTCCTTTAGAGGTGTGAAACTTAGCATATAAACCATCTTGCATAATTCTATATTTAAATTTTGAAAGTGCAAAATTACGGAATTTCTTTCAAAAAGCTATCCGCTAATATTCAGTTTATTAGCAATCAATAAACTATTCGGTTTTTATTTAGCTGATTTTTAGTAGCTTTGCAAAAAAAATAATCTTATTTCAACTCAAAAAACAAATACCCGTTTAGTCTATATTGACGCTTTACGTTCCTTTGCCATATTAATGATGTTGCAAGGACACTTTATAAGCTCATTACTTGCGGAAAAATTTAAAGTACAATCCAATACTACTTATCAAATTTGGGAATACTTTAGAGGGATTACAGCACCAGTATTTTTTACTATTACAGGTTTTGTTTTTATGTTTTTATTATTAAAACAAGAGCAAATAGGTTGGAAAAACCCTCGATTAAAAAAAGGGATAGAACGTGGTATAAAACTACTAATTTGGGGTTACGTACTCCGATTTAGCTTTGGTTTATTTTTTGGATACTTTCACGAATCATATTTTTATACTGATGTCCTCCACATTATAGGCGCATCAATACTATTGCTATGTTTACTATACATCTCCCTATACAAATACAGTAAAAAAACATTTAACTACACACTACTGTGTATTACTATATTTTGCTTTTTATTTGAACGCTACTACAATGCTGTTAGCATACCATACTTACCCGAAGTAATTTCGCATTACCTCACTAAAGCTAATGGCGCAGTTTTTTCATTATTCCCTTGGTTTGGATATGTTAGTATTGGCGCTTACCTATCTTCATTATTTCTGAAATATAAAGAAGGGAAATATTTTTATGATAAATTACCCGTTACTTTAGCGTTGACTGGTTTAATACTTTTATTCTTATCTAGTCCGCTATTACTAACCTTAGGAGAAGTTACTGGAATAAAAATATTCACAGTTTCTGGAGATTATAATTATTTATTCACCAGACTCGGGGATGTATTCCTTTTATTTTCAATTTTTGTGTATGCTCGAAAACTACTAAATCATGCTGCTTTTATAAAGATAGGTAAAGTAACCTTATCCATATATATTGTTCATCATATTATCCTATACGGAAGTTGGCTTCATACAGGTTTAACTCGTTGGTTTTATCATTCCCTAAACTTCACACAAGCCATTTTAGGAGCTTTAGTATTCATAAGTGTTGTTTGTTTTCTTGTATTAAAATACCGAGACTTCGTAAATAAAATTGCTGATCAAATTTCACAAAAAGGATTAAAAAGAATCCCTGCCTTAAAAAGCACCTTTTCAAAACTCTATTTTAATAAAAGATAATTCTTTAGTACCTTACATACGATAACTACTTACTTATCGTTATAAAACAAAAACACCATTCAAATGTTTAAAAAGATACTTACATTCTTTTTAAGATTCTTATTGCTTACGGCTATTATCATCTTATCATTTATAACAGCAGTTAATTATGATGTTTTTGGACACATAAACACCAAAGAAGAATTAAAAAAATTTAACAACGAAACAGCTTCTTTAGTATTATCCGACAATAATACCGTTCTCGGAAAATACTTTAATGAAAATAGAACCAACACCAAATACGATCAGCTTCCTAATCACCTTGTAAATGCATTAGTAGCGACTGAAGATTCTCGCTATTTTGAGCATAGCGGTATTGACACAAGGAGTCTTTTTAGAGTTTTATTTAAAACAATACTATTAAGCAATAAACGATCCGGAGGAGGAAGTACCATTACACAGCAATTGGCTAAAAACATGTACGGAAGGTCAAATTTCGGACCACTAACCATGCTAATCAATAAAACCAAAGAAGGCATACAAGCCCACAGAATTGAACAAACTTTTAATAAGAAAGAGATATTAACATTATACCTTAATACTGTTTCTTTTGGAGAAAATGTTTACGGAGTTGAAGCTGCCGCACTAAGATACTTCAATAAAAAAGTAATTGATTTGACTATTGAAGAAGGCGCTGTACTTATTGGAATCCTTAAAGCGAATACATTTTACAATCCACGATTACACCCTGACAATGCATTACGAAGAAGGAATACCGTTTTGCAACAAATGAAAAAACACGACTATTTAAATACGATTCAATACGACTCTATCAGCAAACTTCCTTTACAACTTAACTATACAAACCTAGCTTCAAAAAACAAAGCTGGATATTTTTTAGCCATGGTTAAACGGGAAACCAATACTATACTTGAAAATATCAACAAGGAAACCAATAAAAAATGGGACTTGGAAAAAGATGGCTTACGCATTGAAACCACTTTAGACATGACTTTGCAGGAATATGCACTATCCTCTTTTGAAGCACATTTGTCTGGCATGCAAAAAAGATTGCGCAGTCATTATAAAAACGCAGCACAAAAAAGAGAGTTACAAAATTTAGTCAACAAACAATTAAAACAACTAGGAGTTTACAATCAAAAACTAGAAAGAAGCAATCAATTAATTTTTGACTGGAAAGGACATTATAGTGATTCTATAAGTATTATGGATAGCTTATCACTGGAAGCCACATTATTACATGCTGGTATGATAGCCCTAAACCCAAAAACTGGCGCTATAAAAACTTGGGTTGGAGGCATTAATCACAACACCCATCCTTACGATCAAATATTCGCGCAACGGCAGCTAGCCTCAACATTTAAACCGTTGCTTTATGCCGCTGCTATAGAAGAAGGCAGAAATCCATGCGATTATTTAGATAACGAAACATTAGTAATCACTGACTATGACAATTGGACTCCCGAAAACGCAAATAAAAGTACTGGCGGAAAGTATTCTATGACAGGCGCTTTAATGAATTCAATGAATATCCCTACAGTAAACTTATTTTTAGAAACTGGATTTAAACCTATTGACACGTTATGGAAAAAAATGGAGTTCAGTACCAAATTGGAAAACAATCCTTCATTAGCTTTAGGAACTGCTAATGCTAGTATTTATGAAGTTTCAAAAGCTTATGCGTCTTTTGCAAATGAAGGGAAATTAATAAAGCCAAAATGTATTTTAAAAATTACAACTTCTGACGGGAAAGTACTATATCAAGATCAACGTATAAAAGAAGAAAATATATTAACTGAACGAGCTCCACAGCTCATTAATGCAATACTTCAAAAAGCTGTTAACAATGGTACTGGAACTAGCTTAAGAAACAAATACAACGTTACCTTACCACTAGCCGGAAAAACTGGTACTTCACAAAATTATGCTGATGCTTGGTTTGTTGGCTACAATCCTAACATCGTATTCGTAAGTCGTGTTGGTGCTGCCTCACCTAAAATACATTTTCACAATGGAACTGGCGCTGGAGGAAGCTTAGCCCTACCATTAGTAGCAAGAACATTGTATCAAGTTCAAAACAACAATGTATTAAGAAAAAAATATGCTAAAAAATTCCCTTCATTATCAGAAGAACTACTCGCTACTTTAGATTGTGACGATTTTAAAGAAAAAACGGGGTTTGAAAACTTCTTTGACCTTTTTAAAAAGAAAAATAAAAAATTTAACAAAGAACAAGAAAAAACAAAGAAGGAAGACAACAAAGAATCATTCTTCAAAAAAATATTTAAACGTAAAAAGAAAAATCCTGAGTAGTACTGTAGTTTTTCTTTTACCATAATTACTAACAATACAAACACTTCAAATCATAAAAAAAGCGACTATAAAGTCGCTTTTTTTTATACCTAAACACCAAAATAGTGTTACATATGTAATGCTTTATCATCAACAGCTAAACAAGCTTCTTTTATCGCTTCTGTAAATGTTGGATGCGCATGTGACATACGAGAAACATCCTCAGCAGATGCTTTATATTCCATAGCTACAACTGCCTCTGCAATCATATCAGCAGCACGAGCACCAACCATATGAACTCCTAAAATTTCATCAGTAGTTGCATCAGCCAATACTTTTACAAATCCATCTAAATCCATTGACGCTCTACTTCTACCTAAAGCACGCATTGGAAAAGATCCAGCTTTATAAGCAACACCAGCTTCTTTTAACTGCTCTTCTGTTTTTCCAACAGCAGCAACTTCTGGCCAAGTATACACAACACCAGGAATTAAATTATAATTAATATGAGGTTTTTGACCCGCTAAAGTTTCAGCGACAAAAACACCTTCTTCTTCAGCTTTATGTGCCAACATTGCTCCTTTTACAACATCTCCAATTGCATAGATATTAGAAATATTTGTTTGCAAATGAGCATCAGTTTCCACCATTCCTCTTTCATCAACTTTAACACCAGCATTTTCCAATCCTAATCCATCAGTAAATGGACGACGACCAACAGATACTAAACAGTAATCAGTTTTAATTTCTTGTGGCTGTCCTTTTTTATCTTCATAATTAATAACTACCTCATTACCTACAGTTTCCACATTGGTAACTTTATGAGATGTTAAAATTTTCATTTTTTGTTTCTTCAGTACTTTTTGTAATTCCTTAGAAACAGCTTTATCCATTGTAGGAACAATTCTGTCCATATATTCAATTACAGTTACTTCAGAACCTAATCGTTTATATACTTGTCCAAGTTCTAAACCAATAACCCCACCACCAATAACTACTAAATGCTTAGGGATTTCTTTTAGTTTTAATGCTTCTGTAGAAGTGATCACTCTTTCTTTATCCAATTTAATAAACGGAAAAGTTGATGGCTTTGAACCAGTAGCAATAATAGTATTTTTTGCTTCTATCTCAATTGTCTTCTCTCCTTCTATCGTAATATGAGTAGCGTCTTTAAACGAACCAACACCTTGATAAACATCAATTTTGTTTTTATCCATTAAAAAAGTAATACCATCACAAGTTTGCTTAACAACAGCATCCTTACGAGCAATCATTTTTTCTAAGTTCATTTTTATATCCCCAGAAACTTCAATACCATGAGCTTCAAAATGCTTAATAGCATCATCATAATGATGAGAAGAATCTAACAATGCTTTTGAAGGAATACATCCTACATTTAAACAAGTTCCACCAAGCGTATTGTATTTTTCAATTATTGCAGTTTTCATTCCTAACTGTGCGCAACGTATTGCTGCTACATATCCTCCAGGACCAGAACCGATAATGGCTACATCGTAAGTACTCATAAAAGTATTTTTTTTTGTTTTTAAAAAAAGATACACAAAAGTAACCTATTTTTTTAGAATAGGATAATGAGAAAAAGACTAAATTCTATATTTTTATACCATTTTATAATTGAATTTACTCAAACATAATTTTATAGATTTCCGTTCTAGGCGTAGAAGTAATTGAAGACTCATGAACTTAAAAATATAAAATGGGATTATAATTCTACTTCAGCACCTGGGAATGCTAATAATTGCCCTAAACCAACTGTAAACAACCAAAACCCATATATAGCATGTTCAATACATACTAAGGTTGTAGATTTTGTTTTAAAATAGGTGAGCGAAAACAAAATCCCTCCAACAAAAGTCAGTATTAAAACCAAACTGCTTTTCAAAAAAATATGCGCTAAAGAAAACACCAACGCATTCACTATAATTAACATTTTTTTATTTGGAAATAGCACTTGATATCTTTTAAAAAAGAAAGTTCTGTATATCAATTCTTGAAAGGTCACTGAAAAGAAACAATACACAAATAATATCAACACCCATAATTTAGGATTCACCAAAAGGACTTTAAAAAACAACTCATTATAATACACATATGTAAATATGGTTACTATAAATGCAATGATAAAAAAACGCACGGTTATTGTTTTCATGAAAGACTTCCAGAAATGAAGCGATACCTTAAAATTAAATGCTTTATTTTTCCATAAATAAACAAATACAAAACTAAAACTAACAACAGTGAAAATTGATTTTAAAACAACCGGATAATCAAACAAAAAACTAACTGGCAATATTAAAAACAACCATATGAATTCTATTTTTAATTTTAAATCCCCCATATACTATAACTGTATTGCTGTAGAATTTTTGATACTAGTAATCACAAAAGTACTATGAGTACTCCCTACATGATCTAAGGTTGTTAATTTAGCAACCATAAACTCCCTATACGCCTCCATGTCCTTTAATAAAATTTTTAACGTATAATCATAATCTCCAGTAGTATGAAAACACTCGACAACTTCATCAATTTTCTTTACTGATGCTTCAAATTTTGTTAAATACGCCTTTGTATGTTGCGTTAACTTTATTTGACACAGTACCATAAAGCTTTTTTCAACTTTATTTTTATTAAGTATTGCAACATACTTTTCTACTACATCGTTTCTTTCTAAACGTTTAATACGCTCATAAACTGCTGTTACAGACAATCCTGTTTTATTAGATATTGCTTTTGTGGTTTGCTTAGCGTCTTCCTGAAGCAACTGTAATATCTGTCTATCTATTTGATCTAATTTCATCTTGAAAAATTTTCACTCTATACACTTACAAATGTACAATTAATTAATTATTTTCTATACAACTAAACAATAGTAGATTTAAAATCTATATACAAACAAATATATTGTTATTAAAACTAGTTAATTGTAAATTTACCCTATAATATAAAAAACATATGTCATGAAATTCAAACCAGCAAATAGTATTCAAGATTTACAATATTTTGGGGAATTTGGAGGAGTAAACCCCTCTATTTCCGATTCTTCTACCTACACTTTTATTTCAGCAAAAACAATGCTTGATACATTTGAAGGAAATACTGACGGATGCTACTTATATTCAAGACATGTATCACCAAGTAACTTATATTTAGGAGAGGCCCTAGCTGCCATGGAAGGCACAGAAGCTGCAAATGTATCCGCATCAGGTATGGGAGCTATCACATCCACTTTATTACAGCTATGCACCGCAGGTGACCATGTAGTTTCTAGCAGAACAATTTACGGAGGTACTTATGCTTTCTTAAAAAACTTTACTCCAAGAATAAATATTAAAACCTCCTTTGTAGACATCACAAACCTAGAAATTGTAGAGGCAGCAATTACAAAAAACACCAAAGTATTATTCTGTGAAACAGTAAGTAATCCTTTATTAGAGATAGCTGACTTAAAGAATCTTTCTAAAATAGCTAAAAAATATAATATTACTTTAGTTGTTGACAATACTTTTTCACCGTTGATGATTTCGCCAATAAAATTAGGTGCAGATGTAGTAATTCACAGTTTAACAAAATTTATTAATGGATCATCAGATACCGTAGGAGGTGTTATTTGTGGTTCACAAGAATTTATTGATGCTTTACGAAGTGTGAATGATGGCGCCTGTATGTTATTAGGTGCTACCATGGATAGCCTAAGAGCTTCCTCTGTTTTGAAAAACCTAAGAACATTACACATCAGAATTAAGCAACACAGTATTAATGCAACATATATTGCTAAAAAGTTTGAAGAAGTAGGTATAAAAACTGTTTACCCAGGATTAAGCTCTCATCCATCTCACAAAATATTAAAAACCATGATGAATGAAGAATATGGCTACGGAGGAATGTTTACAATTGATGTTGGCTCTTTAGATAAAGCCAACCAATTCATGGAACTAATGCAAGAACGAAATTTAGGTTACCTAGCTGTTAGTTTAGGCTTTTACAAAACATTATTTAGTGCACCAGGAACCTCTACATCGTCAGAAATCCCTGAAGAAGAACAAAAACAAATGAATTTATCCGATGGCTTAATTCGTTTTTCAATCGGACTAGATAACGATATCGAACGAACTTTTGAAATGATGAAAGAATGCATGATTGAATTAAACATTATATAGTTACAAGTAAATTTAATTCCCAAAAAGCTGAAAGCCCTCATGAAATTTGATTTTCACGAAGGCTTTCAGCTTTTAAATTAACACTACTCTTTGAAAATTTTTCTTCGTAGGACTAAAAAACAATACTAAAACCGAAAATATATCTACCTTTAGTAGAATATTTAAATTAATTTACTGTTTAAATCAATATATATTGATTACATCACCTATTTAAACGAATATTGCAAATTATAAATAACACAAATGAAAGATTATATAATTATTGGAGCAGGTCAGGCAGGTTTAGCTATGGCATATTATTTAAATAAAAAAAATGCTGACTACTTAGTGGTTGATGCCAATAGTGAAACTGGAGCCCCATGGTTAAAACGTTGGGACTCTTTAAAACTATTTACTCCTTCAGAATTTAATAATTTACCTGGGATGGATTTCCCACATAAAAAAGGTCATTATGCTGACAAGTACGAAGTGGCGAATTACTTAAAAGCTTATGTATCAAAATTTAATATTCCTATAGCTTTTAATCAAAAAATTAGTTCTTTAAAAAAGGAAGGAGATTTCTTTACTATAAAAGGAGAAACTCAAGAGTATAAAGCAAAAAATGTAATTATTGCCACTGGACCATTTCACACTCCATTTACTCCTAAATGTCACACTAAAATTAGTAGTAACATTACCCAAATACACAGTGAACACTACAAAAGCCCTGAGCAATTACAAGATGGAGCTACCTTAGTAGTTGGTGCTGGTGATTCAGGAGTACAAATATTAGAAGAAGTAGCTAATACTGATGCTGATGTATATTTTTCTGGAAATACAAACATCACATCGATACCTCAAGAAATCCTTGGAAAAACATTATGGTGGTGGTTTAAAAAAATAGGCTTTTTAACCGTAAGCAAACACTCATGGATTGGAAAAAAACTAAGTAAGGGTGGACAGCCAATTATTGGTACAGATGTTAAAACGTTGTTTAAAAAACCTAACGTAACCTGTGTTGGAAGAACTTTAGATGCAAATAATAATGATATTGTATTTGAAAAAGAAACCGTTAGTACTATTAAAAACATTGTATGGGCTACTGGTTTCAAACCAAATTTCAACTGGATAGAAAACATCCAATTAGACGAAGACAATTACCCAAAAAACTATAGAGGAGTTAGTGATACTGAAGGATTATATTACTTAGGCCTTCCATGGTTATTCACAAGAGGATCTGCCACACTTGGTGGTGTGAAAAAAGATGCAAAATTTTTAAGTAAGTATATTAGTAAAAAAGCAAAAACGATTAAAAGCAAAAATACAGCTGAATTAAAAAAACAAGTTGCATAATTCCTAAATTAATGAAGAAGAGCTATCAGGACATAGAAGATAAAAGACAAGATGGTACAGTTTGGTTTAACGATTTAAAACGAAAAAGAGAATCTGGTCCGAAATTATTAGACAAGCGGTATACTAGTTATGGTGATGCTACTAAAGCAGTACATGCTGGACAGTATGACGATCCGCAAACAGGAGCTTTAGGGACTCCTATTTACCAATGCTCTACATTTTTTTTAAATGAAGCTTCTTATGAAGCTATTGAAGAAGGACGTGGTAGAGACGAAATGATTTACACCCGTTATGGAAACCCTTCACAATGGAGTGTACAAGAAAAAATATCTGCTTTAGAAAACGCAGAAAGCTCAATTGTTTTTGGCTCAGGTATGGCAGCTATTTCTTCTGCTTTATTAGCGATGTTAGACAAAGGAAGTCATGTGGTATCTTCAAGAGACATATATGGAGGAACTTACAATTTTTTATATGAAGACCTTGATAAATTTGGCATGTCAGTTACCTTCACCTCCCCTACTGATATTGATGAAATAGAAGCGGCAATTCAAGAAAATACAAAAGTATTATATTTTGAAGCCCTTACTAATCCGTTATTAAAAATAACACCTATCAAAGAACTTGTTGCCTTAGGTAAAAAGCATAACTTGAGAGTAATTATTGATAACACCTTCTTAACTCCTTATAATGTAAAAATGTTAGATTTTGGAGTTGATTTGGTATTAAATTCTGCTACAAAATACTTAAACGGACATTCAGATATAATTGGAGGAACCGTTTCTGGATCACGTAAATTAGTAGATCGTATTTGGCCACAAATGCTTAAAAATGGTGGTTCAATGGACCCTCATGTATGTTTCCTGTTAGAGCGCAGTCTAAAAACACTTGCGTTAAGAATGAAAACGCATAATGCTAACGCTTTAGAATTAGCAACATACTTAGAAAATCACCCAAAAATAAAAAGAGTGTATTATCCTGGTTTAGAGTCGCATAATCAGTATAAATTAGCAAAAGAACAATTACAAGGAAAAAACTCGGGGATGGTTAGTTTTGAAATTAAGGGAGGTGATGCTAACGCACATGCTTTATTAAACAACTTAATACTTCCTAAAGAAGCAACAAGCTTAGGCGGTGTAGAAAGTTTAATTTCACTACCATACAATACCTCACAAGCCTCTTTAACAAAAGAGCAACAAAAAGCAATTGGTATTAACGACGGACTTGTACGACTATCAGTAGGCGTAGAAGATATAACAGATTTAATTTCAGATTTAGAACAAGCAATAACAACTATTTTTAAATAAAGTACGATATGTTAAACAACATCAACATGGCAGGCTTAAGCGAATACGCTAACGAAGTAAAAGAAAATGATATAGAAAGTCGCGCTTCTTATGGTGTAAAACTTAATTGGGAGAGCGGCACTAAAACAAGTGTAAAAACAAAAAACATCCTTTTTGGAAACCATAAAATTGTTCGTGATTTTGAGTTTACTATCGATGAACCCACTCAGTTCTTAGGAGTAAATTGCGGCCCAAACCCAGCTGAATACATGCTAGGCGGACTAGCTGGATGTATGGCTGTTACTTTCATGGCAGGCGCTACCGCTATGAACATAGAAATAGATCAGTTACAATTAGAAATTGATGGTGAATTGGACTTAAAAGGTTTCCTAGGCCTAAATGATGACTCTGATGTAGGTTTTCCGGAGTTAAAATTTATTTATAACATAAAGGGAAACGGTACTCAAGAGCAATACAATAAATTAATAGAACGTGTTACAAAACATTCCCCAAATTTTAATACCATTCAAAACGAAGTAAGAATGGTTGGAGAACTGAAATAATAGTATATCCCAAAATGAAAAAGCCTGATTACTACAATCAGGTTTTTTTTTTGCACAAGGTTTAATAAAATCGTAACATTACGGCTCTTAAAGAACAAGAAATGCTAGAAAAAGACAATATCTCAGAGATTCAAATTGACGAGCAACAAATAATTGAGAACAAAGAATTAAATATTTGGGAAGCAATGATTCCTGTAATATTATTAATGTTCATGTTGGCATATAATATTTTTTATGCTGGTGGTGAACTATTAGGACAATATTCTAATCAATTTATACTATTAATTGCTGGAGGAATTACAGCTGTTGTTGGTTTTAAAAACAAAGTGTCCTTTCAAATAATGATTACAGAAATATGGGAAAACTTAAAGAGTGTTTTTGTCCCAATTATGATACTTTTTTTAGTTGGTGCTTTAGCAGGAACATGGTTAATTAGTGGAATTATCCCTGCAATGGTTTATTATGGCTTACAAGTATTAAGCCCTGCTATATTTTTACCAGCATCAGTGGTTATAGCTGCTATCATTTCAATAGCGACTGGTAGCTCATGGACAACATCAGCAACAGTTGGTATTGCATTAATAGGTATTGGATCTGCTTTAGGAATCCCTACAGGAATGATTGCTGGAGCGGTAATTTCAGGAGCTTATTTTGGCGATAAAATGTCTCCATTGAGTGACACAACCAACCTTGCTCCCGCTATGGCTGGAACCGATTTGTTTACTCATATTAAATATATGGCATACACTACAATCCCTACAATTGTTATTACTTTAATTGCTTTCAGTATTATGAGTATGACTATTACAACAACAGGAAGTGCTGATGTAAGTAATCTTTTAAAAACTATAGACACTACCTTTGATATCAATCCTTACCTATTTATTGTTCCTTTAGCTGTAATTGCTATGATTTTAGTTAAAACGAAACCCTTAATAGCCTTAGGAACTGGAGTATTATTAGCAGCAATATTTGCTGTTATTTTTCAAGGTGATGTATTATCTGGACTTGCTGATTCAAATTTTAATGCCATCATAAACTCTGTATTATCAGATACTTCTATTGTTACTGATAATGAAAAACTAAATGAATTATTTAGTTCTGGTGGAATGAACGGAATGCTTTGGACAATATACTTAGTTATATGTGCCATGGTGTTTGGTGGTATTATGGATGGTATTGGTGCCTTAGCTCGTATTACAAAATCATTATTAAAATTAGCTGATTCAGTTTTTGGATTATTTGCTACTACTGTTATTAGTTGTTTAGGATTAAATACAATTGCTTCTGATCAATATCTGGCTTTAGTTATCCCTGGTAAAATGTTCAAACAAGCTTATGAAGATAAGGGATTAGCTCCTGAAAACTTAAGTAGAACCTTAGAAGATTCTGGAACAGTAACTTCTGTTTTAATCCCATGGAATACTTGTGGAGCATACCAATCAGGTGTTTTAGGAGTATCCGTTGCTGATTACTTTATTTATGCTATTTTTAATTGGCTTAGTCCTTTTACAACATTATTATTTGCTGCTTTAGGCTTAAAAATAAGAGAGTTAAAAGCAAAACCAGTAAAAATAAAGGCTTAATTTTAAAAGCCACTATTCTTGTAATAGCAACAAACTACAAGTCTTTACAATACAATCTAACAGTGAAAAGGTTTATATCTTTTCGCTAGATATTTATTGGATTTGAATAGTTTATTGCATCATAGAAAAATTAAATAACACTTCGTACTAAAGCGTTGAATTGATACGTATATTTGCAACAGAAAATTAATAATCAATAAAAAAAACATATAAAATGGCTGTATTAGTAGGAAAAAAAGCACCTCAGTTTAATGCGCAAGCAGTAGTAAACGGAAATCAATTTGCTGAAAACTTTTCATTAGAACAATACTTAGGTAAAAAAGATGTAATCTTATTCTTTTACCCAAAAGACTTTACTTTTGTTTGTCCAACTGAATTACATGCTTTTCAAGAAAAACTAGCTGATTTTGAATCAAGAAATGTAGCTGTAGTTGGAGTATCTACTGATACTGAACAATCTCACTACGGATGGTTACAAGTTGAAAAAGGACAAGGTGGAATTAAAGGTGTTACATATCCTTTAGTTGCTGATACGAACAAAACTATTGCTGCAAACTACGATGTTTTAGCTGGTGACATGTATTACAATGAAGAAGGTTTAATGGTTGCTGAAGGTGAATTAATCGCTTACAGAGGCTTATTCTTAATTGATAAAGAAGGAATGGTACGCCACCAATTAGTAAACGATTTACCATTAGGAAGAAATGTTGATGAAGCATTACGTATGGTAGATGCTTTACAATTTTTTGAAGCAAACGGAGAAGTTTGCCCTGCAAACTGGAGCAAAGGAAAAGACGGTATGCAAGCTAATCACGCTGCAACAGCTGAGTACTTAGCACAGCAAAAATAATTCTATTTCCACATAGATATTCAAAGCGCTCTTAGGAGCGCTTTTTTTATGATAATTTTATCCTTAATCTTTTCGGTAATTAATAGATTTTAACGTAATTTGATACTCTTATAAAAGATCTAACTATGGCAACTGTAACCTTAAAAGGAAATAACATACATACTTCAGGAAAATTACCAGGAATTGGTGATCAAGCTCCTGATTTCTCACTAGTAAAAAACGATTTATCTACTGCAACATTAGCCGATTATAAAGGTAAGGCTGTAGTATTAAACATTTTCCCAAGTGTAGATACAGGTACTTGCGCACAATCAGTACGACAATTTAACAAGGAGTTAAATGAAGTTGATGATATAACTGTATTGTGTATTTCAAGAGATTTACCTTTTGCTCAAGCACGTTTTTGTGGAGCTGAAGGTTTGGAAAACGTGATAAATTTATCAGATTTTAAAGATAATAGTTTTGGAAAGGCCTATGGTTTAGATTTCATTGACGGTCCTTTAGAAGGGTTACATTCAAGAGCAATAGTTGTCATAAATGAAAACGGAGTGGTAACTCATACTGAACAAGTTTCAGAAATTGTTGACGAACCAAATTACAACGCAGCTTTCAAAGCACTTTTAAATGACTAAACAAAAAGATAGTTTTATTCAAGGGAGATTAAAAGGTGCAAAATATGCTTTTAAAGGAGTTCTTATTTTACTCCGTACTGAAGCGAGTATAAAAGTACAATTCACTATTGCTGTTCTTTTAACTATCGCTGGTTTTTACTTTGAAATAGCTGCATCTGAATGGATGTTTCAAATATTATCAATAGGCCTGGTTATGAGTATTGAAGGAATAAACACTACTATTGAAGAAATCGCAGATTTTATTCATCCAGAATTTCATAATAAAATAGGACTCATTAAAGATATCGCTGCTGGAGCAGTTTTTATTTCAGCTATAGCAGCAACCATTGTAGGTTTAATTATCTACATTCCTAAAATTATTGCTTTATAAATCATTTATTATAGAATGGCAAAAAAGAAAAAAACAAGCCCTAAAAAAAGTAAGCTTCTAAAGTTTAGTTTACCTAATACCCCCCTTAACAAACAACAAAAAACCATTCTTGGTAGTTTTTTGTTTCTTCTAGGGATACTCATGTGTATTGCGTTTGTTTCATATCTTTTCTCATGGAAAGCCGATCAAAGTGAAATTGGTCATCTAAACCGTTCATCTGATACCGAAAATATCACTAACATATTCGGTGCAACCATATCACATTTCTTTATATACAAAGGTTTAGGGATTGCCTCACTCTTTATTGCTGTACTTGTTTGTTTGTCAGGGATTACTATCTTATTAAACACCAGTATTGAAGCCCTAAAGAAAAGATGGTTTTGGGGAATCCTAGTTGCTATATGGATTTCAGTTTTCTTAGGTTTTTTTAATACCTCTATTTTAAGCGGAACAATTGGCTATGAAACTAATGATTTTTTACAAGATTATTTGGGAAAAATTGGTACTGCCATTCTATTACTGTTTTTCTTCCTTACCTATTTAATTACTCGATTTAAAATTACTACTGATGTCATTGGGATATTCTTTAGTAAAAACAAAAAAGAGAAAGAGAAACTGGTTGAACCTGAAGAACAAATTATAGGAAATGAAAAAGATGTAATTGAGGATTCTGACGAATCTATTATTTTAGATTTTATAAATGAAAACTCCGAAACTTCAACTGTTTCTATAACTGAAGATACCTCTACTGAAGTTGAATTGGAAACCTCTATAAACGAGACATTACTTGATATTGAAACTCCAATAGAAGAAATCGTCATTAATAGTTCAGAAGGCGATGATTTATCTATGAAGGTGGAAGTAATGGAAGAAGAAAAAACTGTTACTGGTAACTTATCAGATAAATTAGTAGCAGATTTTGGTGAATTTGACCCTACTCTTGAGTTAAGCAAATTTAAATTTCCAACAATTGATTTACTAAAAGACTACACTGGAGGAAAAGGAATTACAATAAACCAAGAAGAGTTAGAAAATAACAAAAACCAAATTGTTACTACATTACGAAACTATAAAATTGAAATTTCTACTATTAAAGCTACTGTAGGACCTACAGTTACTTTATATGAAATTGTTCCAGAAGCAGGTGTTCGTATATCAAAAATAAAAAACTTAGAAGATGATATTGCATTATCTTTGGCAGCGTTAGGTATTAGAATTATTGCACCCATGCCTGGTAAAGGTACAGTAGGTATTGAAGTCCCTAATAAAAAACCTCAAATGGTTTCCATGCGCTCTGCAATTGCATCTAAGAATTTTCAAGAAGCAGAAATGCAGTTACCTATTGCATTTGGTAAAACTATTAGTAATGAAACACTTGTTGTTGATTTAGCTAAAATGCCTCACTTATTAATGGCAGGAGCTACAGGGCAAGGAAAGTCTGTAGGATTAAATTGTATTTTAACTTCACTATTATATAAAAAACATCCTGCTGAAGTAAAATTCGTATTGGTTGATCCAAAAAAGGTAGAATTAACTCTATTTAATAAAATTGAACGCCATTACTTAGCAAAATTACCCGATAGTGAAGAAGCTATCATTACTGATAATTCAAAAGTTATCAATACCCTGAATTCACTATGTATTGAAATGGACAATAGGTATGAAATGCTGAAAAATGCCTATTGTAGAA
>Ga0209291_1000475_pt1 | contig 38621 bp, 36 predicted proteins | sample GOMGulsemesocosm_FD_184633 | JGI IMG/M metagenome (GOLD analysis project Ga0209291, IMG submission 184633) | Methane-oxidizing microbial communities from mesocosms in the Gulf of Mexico - GOM9B Gulf of Mexico (SPAdes) (version 2) | ecosystem: Environmental > Aquatic > Marine > Cold seeps...
AATCAAATGATATTTATTGTCATCCTTTAATAATGCTAACATCGCCCTAAAAGCAATCAATCCTTCTAAGTTAGCCATGTCAATTCCGTAACAGTCTGGGTAACGAATTTGTGGAGCAGAAGAGACTACAACTATCTTTTTAGGATTCAAACGATCCATCATAGTTAAAATACTCTTTTGTAATGTTGTACCACGAACAATAGAATCATCTATAATTACTAAATTATCAGTAGGCTTTACTGATCCGTAAGTGATATCATAAATATGAGCTACAAGATCATCTCTACTATCATCATCTGTAATGAACGTTCTTAACTTAGCATCTTTAATTGCAATCTTTTCAGTACGCAATCTTTTCCCTATAATTTCTTTTATTTTCTCTGGTGTTTGATTTTCTTTTTGAAGTAGTAATTCCTCTTTCTGCTTATTTAAAAACAATTCTCCTTCTTTAACCATACCGTAATAAGAAACTTCTGCAGTATTTGGAATAAAAGAAAATACAGAATTTTCAATATCATCCCCTATAGACTTCATTATCTGTGGAAATAGCAATCTTCCTAACTTCTTACGTTCAGCGTAAATTTCTTGATCACTACCACGTGAGAAATAAATACGCTCAAAAGAACAAGCTTTCTTCTCTGTAGGCTCTAATATTTGTTGAATTTTGGTTTCACCACTTTTCTTAACAATAATTGCTTTTCCTGGATCAAGTTCAACTACATCTTCAAAAGCTACATTAAATACCGTTTGAATTACTGGTCGTTCAGAAGCAACAACAACAACCTCATCATTTTCATAATAATATGCTGGCCTGATTCCTGCAGGATCACGCAATACAAATGCATCTCCATGACCTAACATTCCTGCCATAGCATAACCACCATCCCATTTTTTAGCCGATTTCCTTAATATTTTAGCAATATTTAATCGATCTGCAATAACTGAAGAAGCTTCTACTTTCGATAAACCTTCGTTTTTTGCGGTTTTATATAACTTCTCAACTTGTTTGTCTAAAAAGTGACCAATTTTCTCCATTACAGTAACAGTATCTGCTTCTGCTTTTGGGTGTTGACCGATGTTTACTAAATCCTGAAACAACTGACTAACATTAGTCATATTAAAGTTCCCAGCAAGGATTAAGTTTCTGTGCATCCAACTGTTTTGCCTTAAAAACGGATGAACACTTTCCACACTATTTACACCAAAAGTACCATAACGCACATGCCCTAAAAGCACTTCGCCGATGTAAGGAACTTCTTCTTTTAATCTTTTAACATCATCATTCAATGACGGATCAGATTTTAATGCTGAATTAATTCTGTCATTAATTTGAGCAAAAACATCTTGAATTGGCAGTTGTTTATTAGAACGTACACGACTAATATAGCGTTGTCCAGGCTCCATATCTAATTTAATACTTGCAAAACCAGCACCATCTTGACCACGGTTATGCTGTTTTTCCATCATTAAGTACATTTTATTTACACCATAAAATGCTGTACCGTATTTTTCTTTGTAATACTCTAATGGTTTTTTCAACCTAATTAAGGCAATACCACATTCATGTTTTAAAGCGTCACTCATTGTTGTTGTGTTGTTGTACTCAAGAGTACAGGTTGTTGTGTTATTAAACTAAATCCTTATTAAGGGAATTAAAAAACGCGCTGAAATTCAGCGCGTTCATATACTATAATTCTATTTCGAATTGTGTCAGCTCTTTGAATTGCATCAAGCGGCTGGACACTTCTTGTTTTGATAATTTTTCCATTCGTTCTGTACCGAACTTTTCCACACAAAAGGAGGCCAAGTTAGATCCATATATAATTGCTTTTTTCATGTTTTCAAATGAAATATTTCCTGTACTAGCAATATGCCCTGTAAACCCTCCAGCAAAAGTATCTCCTGCTCCTGTAGGATCAAAAACCTCTTCTAGAGGTAATGCAGGTGCAAAAAAGGCATCGTTTTCATGAAACAATAATGCTCCATGCTCTCCTTTTTTAATCACTACATATTTTGGCCCCATCATTGCAATTACCCTAGCAGCTTTTACTAAGGAATATTCTCCTGACAACTGACGTGCTTCCTCATCGTTAATTGTAATAACATCTACTTTAGCTATTACTTTTTTTAACTCTTCTAAGGCACAATCCATCCAAAAATTCATTGTATCAAGTACAACTAATTTAGGTTTCTTTGTCATTTGTTCCAAAACACCTAACTGTACAAATGGATGTAAATTTCCTAACATTACAACATCAGACTCCTTATACGCCTCAGGAACAACTGGGTTAAAGTTTTCTAATACATTTAATTGTGTATCTAACGTGTCACGAGAGTTCATGTCATTATGATATCTTCCTGACCAGAAAAAAGTTTTCCCTCCTTTAACAGTTTCAATACCAGATGTATTAATTTTTTTATCCGAAAGCATATCTAAATACGCTTGTGGAAAGTCATCTCCTATAACGGAAACAATTGCACTATCAACATTATCAAAATTTGCCGCAGAAAGGCCTATATAGGTAGCTGCACCACCTAATATTTTATCTGTTTTCCCAAAAGGAGTTTCAATTGCATCAAAAGCAACAGTTCCAACAATTAAAAGTTTGTTCATTTAAGTAAATTTCTGCAAAATTACGGAAATTTATTTTCTATAACACAATACTATAAAATGAAAAGTAGTTAATGACTATAAATTAGTTGTCTAATTGTTCTTTTAGTCGTTTAAATGTATTAAAAGGAGCATTTACCAGCATTGAATTTACAATAAACGTTGGCAAGGAACCTCCAGGGTCACCATGCATTTGCTGTGTTACTTTAACTCCTAACTTTGTTTTTTCTAAAATCCAATGTCCAGAAAACTCAACTACTCGAATAACCCCTTTCTTTTCTGGAATTCTTTTAGCATCTGATTCTATAGCAACCTTTGTTAATGTCTCGCTAACCGCTATGACTTCTAACTCAGAAATATGATCTCTGTCTTTGGCAGGCCACGGTAAGTTATTATACATGTATATAATGTATTTGTTTTTATTCTTTTTTTCTAAAAGTTCGCTTCTTATTGTTTTGTAGTTCCATTTTTTTAACTGCTCTCCATCAGTAATTTTATTAACTAAAGATTTTACTGATCCTTTAACAATAGTTGTTGCCTTATATTCTTTTATCGAAGAAGTTTTCACTGTTCTGGTATACACTTGTATTCCCGATTCATCTTTTTCCAATTCCCATACTGATTGAGAAAAAGAAAAAAAGAAACCGTTAAATAACAGCATATAAAAAAACAGTTTACTCATACTCTTATGTTATTTTTTAAACAATGTATCACCATTCAACTTCATATATTCTTCATCTACTAAAAGATCATCTTTTTTTGAAGCATCAACAGCTAAAAAATCACATCTATCGTTTTGCTTGTGGTTATTATGTCCTTTAATCCATTGAAAACTAACCTCTTGTTTTCGGTATATTTTAAGAAATCGCTTCCATAAATCTGGATTCTTCTTATCCTTATATCCCTTCTTTTCCCAGCCAAAAACCCATTTCTTATCAACAGAATCAACAACATATTTAGAATCTGTAAACACTTTAACTTTAGTGTTTTCTTTTTTAAGTTGTTCCAAAGCTACTATTACTGCTAACAACTCCATTCTATTATTAGTAGTTTTCACATAACCTTGGCTAAACTCTTTAACATAAGGCTTTCCCACCCACTGCATCACAATTCCGTAACCACCAGGCCCTGGATTTCCTCGAGAAGAACCATCAGTATATATATGTACTTGTACTGACATTAATTTAACAACTGTTCAATTACTAATGGAAAATGTTTTTGTTCTAAAAGATGAATCTTTGCCGCAACATCTTCAAAAGTGTCCTCTAAATCTACTTTAGTATTCGCTTGAAAAATGATATTACCTTCATCATAATGCTCATTTACATAATGAATAGTAATACCAGATTCTTTTTCTTTATTTGCTACAACAGCTTTATGAACATTTGAACCATACATTCCCTTTCCTCCATACTTAGGCAATAATGCCGGGTGAACATTTATTATTTTTTTCGGAAAAGCCGTAATTATATTCTCAGGGAATTTTAACAAAAAGCCTGCTAAAACAATTAAATCTGGCTTTAACTCAAGCATTAAATCATAAATAGTTGTTTCTGCTATCAATTCTTTTTTTTCAAAACTACTACTAACAACACCTAAAGCTGTCGCCTTTTCTAAAACTTTGGCATCTTTCTTGTTACTGAACACATGGATAACCTTGGCTAAACCACTACTTTGGAAGTGTCTAATAATATTTTCTGCATTCGTTCCGGAACCAGACGCGAAAATTACAATACGTTTCATATCTTTGAGCTACATGTGTTATTCAACACAAAAAAAAGAATAAATATTTACAATTGGAAGCTAAAAACCAGTAACTTCACAAAAAATTAAAAAAAATAAGTTACATTTCTCGTGGAAATCGTGGTTTTAAAGTAAAGTTTTTTACTTTTGCCTCCAAACAAATTTAAAAATTAAAGATTATGTCAGACATTGCATCAAAAGTACAAGCGATTATAGTAGACAAATTAGGTGTTGATGAAAACGAAGTTGTTGCAGAAGCAAGTTTCACAAACGACTTAGGAGCAGATTCATTAGATACTGTTGAATTAATTATGGAATTCGAAAAAGAATTTGATATTCAAATTCCAGATGATCAAGCAGAAAACATTGCAACTGTAGGTCAAGCTATTACTTACATAGAAGGAGCTAAATAAGAAGTTAAGAAGTATTACATATGGAATTAAAGCGAGTTGTAGTTACAGGCCTTGGAGCACTTACTCCAATAGGGAACAATATTCAAGAGTATTGGGATGCATTGGTGAGTGGTAAAAGTGGCGCTGGCCCTATTACTCGCTTTGATGCTTCTAATTTCAAAACAAAGTTTGCTTGCGAACTTAAAAATTTTGAAATCACAGACTTTATGAATCGTAAAGACGCTAGGAAACTAGATCTTTATGCACAATACGCTATGGTTGCTACTGATGAAGCAATTATAGATTCTGGTTTGGACCTAGAAAAAATAAACAAAAACAGAGTTGGTGTAATTTGGGGTGCCGGAATTGGCGGAATAGATACTTTTCAAACAGAGGTAACTAATTTTGCTACTGGAAACGGAACACCTCGTTTCAATCCTTTTTTCATCCCTAAAATGATTGCAGATATTGCTCCAGGGCATATCTCAATTAAATATGGTTTTAGAGGACCTAATTTCACAACTGTTTCTGCCTGCGCCTCTTCAGCTAATGCTATGATTGACGCTATGAACTATATTAGGCTTGGAAAAGCTGACATTATAGTTTCTGGTGGATCTGAAGCAGCAGCAACAGAGTCAGGTATAGGAGGTTTTAATGCTATGCACGCCTTATCAACAAGAAATGATTCCCCTCAAACAGCATCAAGACCATTTGACGCTAATAGAGATGGATTTGTTTTAGGTGAAGGAGCTGGAACACTAATTTTAGAAGAATATGAACATGCAATTGCAAGAGGCGCAAAAATTTATGCTGAACTTGCTGGAGGTGGCTTATCTGCCGATGCGCATCATATGACTGCACCTCATCCGGAAGGATTAGGAGCAAAACTTGTTATGACGAACTGTATTGAAGATGCAGGACTATCAGTAACAGATGTTGATGCCATCAATATGCACGGTACTTCAACACCATTAGGTGATATTGCAGAATCAAAAGCGATTAAAAGTGTTTTTGGTGAACATGCTTACAACCTAAACATCAATTCGACAAAATCTATGACAGGCCACCTATTAGGTGCTGCTGGCGCAATTGAAGCTATCGCTTCCATATTAGCCATGAAGCACGGAATAGTCCCTCCTACAATTAATCATGAAACCCATGATGAAAACATCGATTCTAAGTTGAACTTGACACTTAATAAAGCTCAAAAAAGAGAACTGAAAGTAGTGATGAGTAATACATTTGGTTTTGGAGGACATAACGCTTGTGTATTATTTAAAAAATTAGACTAAAAACAATTGAATGAAAAGAATCATTCGTAAAATATTCAATTCCCGAACTTCTAATGAAGGCGGGAATTTTTTTGTTAAAATCAGTAAGATAATTGGCTTTAGACCATCAAATATTTCCCATTTTGAAAAAGCTTTCACGCATCGCTCTTCTAATAAAAAAGATGAAAAAGGGAACATTATTAGTTATGAAAGACTAGAGTTTTTAGGTGATGCCATGCTAAGTTCTGTCATAGCAGAATACCTATTTAACAAAGTGCCTCACGGAAACGAGGGATACTTAACCAAAATGCGTTCAAAAATTGTAAGTAGAGAACATTTAAATGAATTAGGCAAAGATTTGGGCTTATTAGAATTACTTAACAGCAAAATGAGTAAAGTAAATTTTGGCGATAATATTCACGGAAATGTATTCGAAGCACTTGTTGGCGCAATCTTTTTAGACAGAGGATATAAAGGTTGTGAAAAATTTATTTACGACAGTGTTATTATACCATACGTAGACATAGAAAGACTTGAAGGAAAAGTGATAAGCTACAAGAGCTTACTTATTGAATGGTGTCAAAAAGAAAAGAAAGTATTTAAATACTTAGTGTATGATGATACTGGAAACGACAACATCAAACACTTCGCTGTAAAACTTCGTATCGACGATAAAGTAATTGCAAAAGGAAGAGCTACCTCCAAGAAAAAAGCAGAAGAAAAAGCATCTAAACGTGCCTTCTTTGCTTTGCAACATAAAATAGAAAAAGAGTAAAATCTTCTTTTAAGAAAAAGTCACAAACACAAAACATATTTGTGACTCTTCAATTAGTTTTACAAAAACCCTAATTTTTCTCTTACGCGCTTCAATACAACATTAGCAGTACCTGAAGCTTTATTCGCTCCAATTTCCAAAGCAGCATCAATTTCAGGAAGATTACTTATATAATGATTATACAACGCTCGTTCCTTAGCATATTTTTCAATTAGCACTTCAAAAAAAGCTTGTTTGGCATGACCATAGCCATAACCTCCTTTTTCATAATTCTCACGCATTTCTGTTATTTGCTCCTCACTTGCCACTAACTTATATAAGGCAAATAAATTACATGTATCTGGGTTTTTCGGCTCTTCCAATGGCGTACTATCCGTAGCAATTTTCATTACTTGTTTACGCAATTGCTTATCCGGAAGAAACAAGTTAATAATGTTCCCTTTACTCTTACTCATTTTCACACCATCTGTCCCAGGAACATACATTGTATCTTCTTGAACTTTGGCTTGAGGCAACACAAAGGTTTCTCCTAATTGCGCATGAAAACGTGACGCAACATCTCTTGTCATCTCTAAATGCTGCATTTGATCTTTCCCCACAGGAACAAGTTCAGCATCATATAATAAAATATCTGCAGCCATAAGCATAGGATACGTAAACAATCCTCCATTTACATCATCTAACCTATCAGCTTTATCCTTAAATGAATGAGCAAGCTCTAATCGTTTAAACGGGAAAAAACAGTTTAAATACCACGAAAGCTCAGTTACTTGAGGGATATCACTTTGTCTGTAAAATACCGTCTTACCAACATCAAGTCCAAAGGCCAACCATACAGCAGCAGTTGAATAGGTGTTTTCTTTCAACTCTTTTGCATTTTTAATTTGCGTTAATGAATGCATATCTGCTATAAACAAATACGATTCATTAGTTGGGTCATTTGCCATATTAATAGCCGGAATTATCGCCCCTAATAAATTCCCTAAATGTGGTGTTCCTGTACTTTGTACTCCCGTTAAAACTCTAGCCATAATGCTCTTCAAAAAATTTAGGTAAATTTATTGAAAGCAACAGTCATAAAAAAGTTATTTTTGAAACTTAAAGCATTTTATTTGAAAATATTTATTTACATAGGACGAATAGCATACCGAATATGGTTTTACCTTTTAATGGCATTACCAATACTAATACTATTCCCAGGACTACTTATTACTTCAGCAAGTGACAAACTATATCCGTACTTCTTCAAACTAGCCAGGATTTGGGCAAAAATCATCCTATTCGGAATGGGGTTTCGCGTCAAACTCAAAAAAGAACAGGAAATAGTTTTCGGAAAAAGTTACATGTTTGTGGCCAACCATAGTTCAATGACAGATATTATGTTGATGCTTGCTGTAGAAAAAAATCCGTTTGTATTTGTGGGAAAAAAGGAGCTAGCAAAAATCCCTCTATTTGGATTTTTCTACAAAAGAACCTGTATCCTTGTTGATCGAAACAGTACAAAAAGCAAGAAAGAAGTTTTTAATCGGGCTCAAAAAAGATTAAACTCAGGATTAAGCATATGTATCTTCCCTGAAGGAGGTGTTTTTGACGATTGCGATCTAGTTTGCGAATTTAAAAACGGAGCATTTCGACTTGCTATTGAACACCAAATACCCATAGTACCAATGACTTTTGCCGACAATTTAAAAAGATTTCCTTACGCTTTTTTAGCTGGTGGATCACCAGGGAAAATGAGAGTCACCATACATAAACCCATTCCTACAAAAGGTTTAGATTTAACATCCAGAAACGCACTAAAAACCCAAACGAGGGATTTAATCTATAATAAGTTAAAAAAGTATCACGAACTAACTTAATCACACTAAAAATAAAAAAGCACCCTTAATTAAAAGAGCGCTTTTCCGTTAAGCATGACACATTCACACTAAAATTAACTAACTTAAAACTTATAACTAAATCCTGAATACACCCCTAGAATATAAGGCTTAAAATTACCAGAATCGTTACTAAAGGCATTTAACTGATATTTGAACATTGGTTCAAAATTAAAATTGAATGTTTTTACTATTTTATAATTAAAACCTAATCCAATATTGGCACTATAACTCATTTTGTTTAAATTATTAGCTTCACCAATAAATGTTGCCTTCCCATTTGTTTCCGTATATATTTCATTTTTATTCAAGAAAAAAGTACTTACACCAGTAATTACATCTATTTTCATTTTTTTATCAGACACCTTATAGCTTAACTCCAAAGGAACCTCCAGATACCCTATTCGCTGATTCAAACTTGCATTATACAGTGATGAATAGGCAGAAGGTATTTGAGCAACTGAAAAACCATCAGTATTTAAAATATTCAAGGACTCAACACCTGGAGCTAAATCAATATTCTTTATTCTTGGACCACTAATAGGATCTGGAGTAGAACTAATAGCTACATCCTGTGTATCATACCCAAATTCAACCTTATTAAGCCCCGTACGGATGGTCAGTCGTTTGTTTACTACATAACCAACACCTAAACCATAACTCATGGTTAACTGTCCTTTTTTCTTATTTGCCGTAAGATTTCTATCAACAGGAGAGCCATCACTTAATGTATTGTAGTATACTGGCGCTATATTGGGAGCTATTCTCCACTTATTAAATGCAGCATCCTCTTCCGTATCATTTTTCGTTTTATCTTCTTCTATTTTCAGCTCAGCAACCGCTTCTTCAATTGTCTTTTCAACAGGCTGTTCTTGCTCTTCTGAATCTTCCTCCTCACTGCACTTTTCTTTATCAAGCTCCAATTCGGAAGAGGCAACTGTACTTTTTGAATCAGTATCGTTGGAATCATTTTCAACAAACTCTAACCCAGACACCTTTCCAGTAACAATATCTGTATTATTATCGGAAGGACTTTTCTTATCACTAACACTATTACTCTCTATAGTACTTAACTCATCACTTCCTATTGACTCAATTCCAACATTAAACTTTTTAGTCAATTCTTTATCCGTTATGTTTGACGAATTGAAACGAGTACTTCCTTTCTCAAAACCAACTTTATTATTAGCTATTTGCCTATTTACTTTTTCCTCTTCACTAATATTTAATCCCGAAAACTTATTCTCTGTTTTTAACAATGCTGAATTCTGAACAATAGCAATATTACTTAAAACATTTAAATTCTTATTAAAAGACGATTTTTTCGAAATCGAATTAGTGTTATTATTAGCAACATCTGTATCATACTGTACAGAAGTATCTTTATTCAATTGTGAATTATTATAAACATTTTCCACATCTGAATTGACAGTTCTTAACTCTGAAGTTTTATTTTCTTTTTTTAGTAATGTTGAATTTTGAACAACAGCAACGTTTCTTAATACATTTGAATTTTTATTAGTAACACCTGTATCATGTTTTATATAAGCAGCATTATTTAATTGCGAATTATTATATGCATTTACCTCATCTGAATTGATAGCGCTAGAACCAATGATTTTAGAACCTTTTAATTGTTTGTTTTTGAACACGCTTGACTCTCTCACCAATAACTCATTTTTCAAGTCATTACTATTTGAATACACCAAAGGAGTAGTTGTTTTTTTATTGATTATAATTTCAGATGCACTTTCTTTCGAATCAGTATTCGAAACATTTTTAATTACTGAATTTTCACCTTCTGAAACACTCACCATTTCCTTTTTAGTACCATCAGTAAAGAAAAGAGTAATACTTACTGTAACAAGTAATAATAACGAAGCAGCAATACCACCAAGTTTCATCCAAAGAGGAATTTTTTTCTTACGCTTCCTATCTTCCTCAAGTTTTGACTGAATGTTCTCCCATATTACATCATCTGGACTCACTTCAAAATTTTTGAATTGCTCCTGAAACAATCGATCTATATTTTTTTTATCGCCCATTTTCAAGGGGTTTTTTTGTTTTTAAATTCATTTTCTTCAATCTTTTCTTTCAATATGTTTCTTGCTCTAGATAAATTAGATTTTGATGTCCCTACAGATACATTTAACATTTCTGCTATTTCTTTATGTGAAAACCCATCTAATACATACAAATTAAAAACAAGTCGATATTTATCGGGCAACTGCTGAATGATTTCTAATAGAAAATCTAACGGAACTTGATCAACCTCAACTTCAACAATCTCCTCTTCCAAAACATCGTCTTTAATTACGTCTAAAACACTGGCCTTACGATAACGCTGTAATGCTGTATTAATCACAATCCGTTTCATCCAACCCTCAAAAGAGCCATTACCATTGTACTGCTTTATTTTGCTAAATATAGTCAAAAAGGCATCCTGCAAATTATCTTCCGATTCTGCATAATTCTTAGAGTACTTTAAACATAGGGTAAATAGCTTCTTCGCATACAAGTTATATAATTCCCCTTGTGCTTTTCTGTTATTCTTTTTACATTTTATGATGAGTTGTTCTAAACCCATTAAATTAAAACACTTTTTACTCCATTACTGGATTTTGTTCTTTCCTCCAGGACTCTCCTAGAGTATATTAGATTAATTAACAACTGGCACTTCTATTACTTCATACACTTCCTCTCCTAAATCATCAACACCTTTAAATATACGAAATACATATATTTGGCCATACAACACTTTAAATTTAAAAGACTGAGAGGCAATATTATTCACTAGCAAGACTTCGCAGTTAGGATGTTCATAAATTACACTTTGCACCGCCAAAGTTCGGGTTTCATCTTCCGATTTCACGAGCATACTATGATATCCATGACAAACAGTAGGGCGAACAAATGTAAAATCAAGGTCATATTCTTCATTTAAAACAAACTCATTAGGCAATTGAACACTCTCAATTGGCAACACTACATAGCTCATTTCATTTGTCTCATCATCTGAATTACAACTAAGAACAAAAAGTACAATAAGTACTATTAAAATGTGTTTTTTCATATCCCTATCAGAGTCTTTTATCCTTAAACCTCTATTTCATAGATGCATAAAGTTACAAAAGGTTGCGTATAAAACTAAAAAAAACCTGGAATAACCAGGTTTTTTTTAGACTCAATAAGTTAATCTATTACTCTTTTTCTGCTATTGCAGTAACAATTTTCTCCTCTAATTCCTCCATTAACTCAGGATTATCTTTAAGTAAGTTTTTTACAGCATCTCTACCTTGACCTAGTTTTGTGTCACCATAACTAAACCATGAACCACTCTTTTTAACAATATTAAACTCTACTCCAATATCAATAATTTCACCTACTTTGGAAATTCCTTCCCCATACATAATATCAAACTCAGCCATTTGAAAAGGTGGTGCCACTTTGTTTTTTACTACTTTAACTCTAGTTTTATTCCCTATAACAGCGCCATCCCCATTTTTAATTTGAGTTGACCTTCTAATATCCAAACGAACTGAAGCATAAAATTTTAATGCATTACCACCAGTAGTTGTTTCAGGGTTTCCAAACATCACACCGATTTTCTCTCTTAATTGGTTAATGAAAATTACCGTACAATTAGTTTTATTAATTGCTCCAGTAAGTTTTCTTAATGCTTGTGACATTAAACGAGCATGTAATCCCATCTTGGAATCTCCCATTTCACCTTCAATTTCACTTTTTGGTGTTAATGCTGCTACTGAATCAATTACAATAATATCAATTGCTCCAGAGCGAATTAAATTTTCAGTAATTTCTAGTCCTTGTTCCCCATAATCAGGCTGAGAAATGATTAAGTTATCAACATCAATACCAAGTTTCTCAGCATAAAAACGATCAAAAGCGTGTTCCGCATCAATAAAAGCAGCAATACCTCCTTTTTTCTGAGCTTCAGCAATTGCATGTAAAGTTAATGTTGTTTTACCTGATGATTCTGGTCCATAAATTTCAATCACTCTTCCTCTTGGCAAACCACCAACTCCTAAAGCTAAATCTAAACCTAAAGACCCTGTAGAAATAGCATCTATTTCTTCTACTGGCTTATCCCCCATTTTCATTACAGTTCCTTTACCGTAGGCCTTGTCTAATTTATCTAAAGTAAGCTTTAATGCTTTTAATTTCGCTTCTTTTTCTGAACTCATAAATCCCGTTTTTATTTTACTTTTTGCTAAAATACAGATTCTTTTAACAGCATACAATCTTAAACACTTTCAACTTATCAACACTTTATTTTTTGAAAAAATACAACTCTTGACGCAACCTTTTTAAAAGTTTGCCATCTAATAATAAAGCGTTCGATTTTAAAATAAATATTAATAATTAAAAAAACACAAATGAAAAAAGTAAATAAATTTTTAATCTTACTAGCATTACCACTATTTTTAGCCTCTTGTTTAGTAGATGATGATGTAGACAATAGCCTATCTCAAAGCCCATATATTGTTGGATTTTCTAACTCACTTGCGGTTGAGAGTCATTTCGTAGATGTAGGAGTTGTTTCTGCTGAATATCCTTTAGATGTATTAGGAGGATCAATCGGTGGTGCTAACTCACAAGATATGACTGTATCTTATGTAGTTGACCCAGCATCAACTGCTGCTGAAGGAGTTGAATTTGATTTTGTAGGTGCGCTTGGCGAATTTACAATCCCTGCAGGAAGTACATTTACAATGTTTCCTTTAGACATTAATACAGGAGGTTTTAATCCTTCAGCTCCAACTGAGTTAATTCTTAACCTTACTGGAGTAGCTACAAATAACGGTGTTGTGTCATCTTTAAATGACCAATTACGTATTACTTTTGTAGGATGTCAATCAACTGTTCATACTAGTTCTTACAGTTTAATAAGTACAAGACTTAGTGATGGTGCACAAATGGACCATGGTACAGAGTCAATGACTTTAACAAGTGTTAATAATTTCAAAACAGATACTGTTGGTCTTTGGGCTATTGGAACAATTGCTCCAGACCATGGATTTGATTTTGTAGACATTTGTGGTGCAATTACAATCCCAGACCAAGGTTTAGCTCAAAATTTCTATTCAAACCAAGTAACTGGTGTTGTAACGGCTAACCAGAATGGATCTCACGGTATTGTTCACCCTAATGGTGATATAGAAATCAGCTACCAAATTACATTTGCTGCTGGTGACCAAACTTATACTAATTATTACACCAAACTTTAATAATATAGTTTGTAAAAAAGAATATATTAATAGAAGTAGTTTATAAATTTTATAATTGAGATTTTTAATATTACATATTTCAAATACCGTTAACGGATTTACAATTACAGCTTCCAGAGCTAGTAATTGTAAACTAGACGGCGGTTAATATTCGTTACTTTTTAATATAAGTGATTTTCGAGAAAACACTTCGAAAAATTATCATTGAATTAAAAATTTAGTAACGAATTAGCCCACAAAAAGCTTCTGTTTAAAACAGGAGCTTTTTGTATTTTAACGGCATACTCACAAGCCTTCAGAATAAAAAATGTATATTTACCGTTACTATTTTTTTTAACGAATTTACGCCTCTAGAGGCTCTATATATATTATGGCTTGTAATAATTGCGGTACCGGAACAGACGGGAAACCAAAGGGTTGCAAAAGCAATGGAACATGTGCTTCTGACAGCTGCAACAAACTTACTGTTTTCGACTGGTTGTCAAACATGAACTTACCTAGCGGACAAGAACCTTTCAACTGTGTTGAAGTGCGTTACAAAAACGGAAGAAAACTTTACTATAAAAACACTGAAAAATTAACTTTATCAATTGGAGACGTTGTTGCTACCGAAGCTTCACCAGGACATGATGTTGGAATGGTAACTTTAACTGGGGAACTAGTTAAAGTGCAAATGAAAAAGAAAAAAGTAAAAATTGACAGTGAAGATGTAAAAAAAATATATCGAAAGGCTAACCAAAAAGACATTGACATTTGGACTAGTTCTCGTGAAAAAGAAGAACCAATGAAGGTTCGAGCGAGGCAATTAGCAATTGAATTGAAATTAAAAATGAAAATCTCCGATATTGAATTTCAAGGAGATGGATCAAAAGCTACATTTTATTACACTGCAGAGGAGCGCGTTGACTTCAGACAATTGATTAAAGAATTCGCTAAGGAATTTAGTATTCGAATAGAAATGCGTCAAATCGGATTCCGACAAGAAGCAGCCAGACTTGGTGGTATTGGATCATGCGGAAGAGAACTATGCTGTTCTACTTGGCTAACTGATTTCAGATCAGTTAGCACATCAGCAGCTCGTTACCAACAACTATCATTGAATCCGCAAAAATTAGCTGGACAATGTGGTAAATTAAAATGTTGTTTGAATTATGAATTGGATTCTTATTTAGACGCTTTAAAACATTTCCCTGATAAAAACATCAAATTAAAAACCAAAAAGGGAAATGCAGTTTCTCAAAAAACTGATATTTTTAAGGGAATGGTTTGGTATGCCTACGAAGGAGAATGGATGAATTGGTTTAAAATAACAACCAAGGATGCCAATGAAATCATTGCTGAAAATAAAAAAGGAAATATCGTTCCTAATTTAGAAGATTATGCTTCTGATTTAGTTGAAGAGGTGACAGTTGAATTTGAAAATGTTGTTGGTCAGGATAGCTTAACCCGTTTTGACAAACCAAAACACAAAAAAGGACGTAAACCTCAGCAAAAAAGAAAAGCTCAAAATATAGCAAACACAAAAGATACTCCAAATAATAGAAGAGAAAACCCTAACAAACCACAAAACAGACGTCGCCCGCAAAAGAAGACTGACGATAAAGCAAGCCCTAACAAGCCACATAACAAACGTCACCCACAAAAGAAAAGGGACGACAAAGAAAGTCCTAACAAACCTGAAAGGCAACAAAACAAGAACAAAAAACCTACACATAAACCAAAGGCTCAAAATGGAGATACTCCCAAAAAGCCACAACATAAACCGAGGCCAAAGCCTCAAGACAGAACTAAAAACAATCCAAAAAAAGACAACCCACCTCAAAAAGATGCGTAATTTATTAGTTCTTTTTATCGCAATAATAACGCTTGTTGCATGTGACTCAAAACATGTGCATGACGAGTATAAAACCATTTCCAGGGCTTGGAAAAAAGGAGATGTCGTACCCTTTTCTTTTAAAGCACCAGACACTGTTAATACCTATAATTTATTTTTAAATATTCGCAACAATAACGAATACGAGTTCAGTAATTTATTCCTGATTGTGGGATTAAACTCTCCTGAAGGAAATAAAACTATTGACACTTTAGAGTATGAAATGACTACCCCTAGGGGAGAGTGGCTAGGAACAGGTTTTTCTGAAATGAAAGAAAATAAATTGTGGTTTAAGGAACGGTTTCAATTTACGGAAAATGGCGAATACACTCTTGGTATTGAACACGCCATTAGAAAAAATGGAGACACTAGAGGCATAGTCGAATTAAAAGGGATTACAGAAGTAGGCTTTAGAATAGAAAAAAACACAAAAGAGAAAAAAGCATTATAATATGGCTAAGAAAGTGAAAAAAAAAGCAGTGAAAAAAACTACTGGTTTCGGAAAATTCATCAAATGGTTTTGGCTATTATTTTTCATTGGCATCATCTGTGTTGCATTGCCATTTGTTTTAGCATCTGTAGGTGCTTTAGGCGATATGCCTGATCATACTATTTTAGAAAACCCGAAGACAGACTTAGCTTCAGAAATTATTAGTAGCGACAACAAAACATTAGGTAAGTTTTATTTTGACGACAACAGAACTCCTATTACTTATGATGATTTATCGAAACATTTAGTTGATAATCTAGTTGCCACAGAGGACGAGCGCTTCTATGAGCATTCTGGAATTGATTTTAGGAGAACTTTTACCGCTATAGCTCAAATGGGGAGTAGAGGTGGAGGTAGTACTATTACACAACAATTATCTAAATTATTATTTCATCAAAAAGAAGGAAGAGGTAGCCTTATTAATAGGATGAAACAAAAATTTAAAGAATATGTTATTGCAACCCGTTTGGAACGCCAATACACCAAACAGGAAATTATAGCGATGTATTATAACATTTATGATTTTGGAAATAATGGAGATGGTATTCGTTCTGCTACCAGAATCTATTTTGGAAAAGAACCAAAAGATATTAATCAAGAAGAAGCAGCTGTATTAGTTGGTATGTTTAAAAACTCTTCATTGTATAACCCTATCACAAATCCTGTTGGAGTTCGTAATCGTAGAAATGTAGTCTACAAACAAATGCATAGAAATGAGTTAATTACGAAACAAGTAAAGGATTCATTACAAAAACTACCTTTAAAATTAAACTTTACACCAGAACACCATAATGCAGGTTTAGCAACTTATTTTAGAGAGCACCTTAAAAAAGAAATGAAAACATGGATTAAGGATAATCCGAAAAATAAAGAAGGTGACAAATACAACTTATATAATGACGGTTTAAAAATATATGTAACCATCGATTCTCGTATGCAAGCATTTGCTGAAGACGCTATGAAAAAACATATGAAAAACCTACAAGGAGAACTTGATAAACAAAACAAGAAAAACAAAACTGCTCCTTTTAGAGATTTAAATAAACAAGAAATCGACAAGTTACTTAAAACTGCTATGCGAAGGTCCGAGCGCTATAGAGTTTATACAAAAGAAATGGGGAAATCAAAAAAAGAAGCTTATGCCTCTTTTGATGTGAAAAAGAAAATGAAAGTATTCTCTTGGAAAGGTGAAATAGACACTGTGATGACTCCTAAGGACTCTATGCTATATTATAAAAAGTTTTTACGAACTGGTTTATTATCTATTGAACCGCAAACAGGTCATGTGAAAGCTTGGGTTGGCGGTATCAATCACAAATTCTTCAAATATGACCACGCCAAACAAGGGAAACGACAAGTAGGTTCTACTTTTAAACCTTTTGTATACGCTACCGCAATAGATCAATTAAAATACTCTCCATGTGATACTATGGAAGATGCTTTCGGATGTATCTCGGCAGGTAGATACGGCTTGTTAGAAGATTGGTGCCCAAAAAACTCTAATGGCGAATATTCTGGTAAAATCACTTTAAAAGAAGCACTTGCTAATTCAGTCAACACTATTTCCATGAAATTAATGGATCAAGTTGGACCTAAAAATGTAATACAGATGGCTCAAAATTTGGGGGTTAAAAGTGATATTATTGAAGCCCCTTCTATTTGTTTAGGTACTCCAGATTTAAGTTTATATGAAATGGTAAATTCATATGGGACTCTGGCCAACATGGGACAATATGTAAAACCAACTATTATTTCAAGAATTGAAGATAAAAATGGTACCGTGTTGTACCATAATACACCTGAAACAAAAGATGTATTAAGTGAAGAATCCGCTTATGTAACTGTAAAACTAATGGAAGGAGTTACCCGTTTTGGATCTGGACAAAGATTAAGAACAAGTAAAGGTTGGGGAGCAGAATACACCAAGGGTATTGTTACAGGTCACCCCTATGAATTCAAAAATGACATTGCAGGTAAAACGGGGACTACACAAAATAATTCTGACGGTTGGTTTATGGGAATGGTTCCAAACCTAGTAACTGGAGTTTGGGTTGGTGCAGAAGACAGAGCAGTACATTTCAGATCGATAAGATACGGACAAGGAGCAACTATGGCTTTACCTATATGGGCACAATACATGAAAAGTTGTTATACAGAAAAAGACCTAAACATATCACAAGAACCATTTAAGGAACCAGAGAACCTTAGCATTGAAGTTGATTGCAAAAAGAATGCAAAGGAAAATGAGGAAGACACTAATGGAGAATTAGATTTTTAAGATTACGATAATATAACATTACAACATGATTAAAAAAACTGTACAGAATGTAGAAGAAGCTCTAACAGGTATTAAAGACGGTATGACGTTAATGTTAGGAGGTTTTGGACTTTGTGGAATACCTGAAAACAGTATTTCTGAATTGGTCAGAAAAAACGTAAAAGGAATCACTTGTATTTCAAACAATGCAGGAGTTGATGATTTCGGATTAGGTTTATTATTACAAGGAAAGCAGATAAAGAAAATGATTTCTTCCTATGTAGGAGAAAACGATGAATTTGAGCGCCAAATGCTTTCAGGAGAATTAGATGTTGAGCTAACTCCTCAAGGAACTTTAGCCGAAAAATGTAGGGCAGCACAAGCAGGTTTCCCAGCATTCTTTACTCCAGCAGGTTACGGAACAGAAGTAGCAGAAGGCAAAGAAACAAGAGAGTTTAACGGAAAAATGTATGTTTTAGAAGAAGCTTTTAAAGCGGATTTTGCCATTGTAAAAGCATGGAAAGGAGATACCGCTGGGAACCTAATATTTAAGGGGACAGCACGTAATTTTAACCCATGTATGTGCGGAGCGGCAAAAATTACTATTGCTGAAGTTGAAGAATTGGTTCCTGCTGGAGAATTAGACCCTAATCAAGTTCATGTACCTGGAATATTTGTACAACGAATTTTTCAAGGAACTGCATACGAGAAAAGAATTGAACAACGAACTGTAAGACAAAGAAACTAGTTATGTTAGATAAGACAGGTATAGCAAAGCGTATTGCAAAAGAATTACAAGATGGTTACTTTGTAAATTTAGGAATTGGAATTCCAACCCTAGTTGCAAACTATATTCCTAATGGAATTGAAGTTGAGTTCCAAAGTGAAAATGGCGTTTTAGGAATGGGACCATTCCCATTTGAAGGAGAAGAAGATGCTGATATTATTAATGCGGGAAAGCAAACCATTACTACAATGAATGGCGCTAGTTTTTTTGACTCTGCAACAAGTTTTGCCATGATACGCGGGCAACATGTTGATCTTACCATTTTAGGAGCTATGGAAGTTTCTGAAAATGGAGATATTGCCAATTGGAAAATCCCTGGTAAAATGGTAAAAGGTATGGGAGGCGCAATGGATTTGGTTGCCTCCGCTGAAAATATTATTGTAGCAATGATGCACACCAACAAACGCGGTGAATCAAAACTATTGAAAAATTGCTCACTTCCACTAACAGGTGTTGGTTGTGTAAAAAAAATAGTCACAAACCTTGCTGTATTAGAAGTAACAGACAAAGGGTTTAAATTATTAGAAAGAGCTCCAGGGATTTCTGTAGAAGATATTCAAAAAGCAACTGAAGGAACTTTAATTATTGAAGATGATATTCCTGAAATGATTTTGGATTAATAACCTTAACAATACTTATGAAAGCTACAATTATCACAACAATCGCTTTATTTTTTTTAACAATTTCAGTATCTTTTAGTCAAGATAAAGCTCATCTTAAAAATGGAAAAATCATCGAAGGACGAGTAATTTCAATTGATCAAGGGAAACTTTATATCAAAACAGGAAGAAAAACTAAAAAATTTGACAACAAAACTCTTGAAAAAGTAATAGTTAATAGTGAGGATGGTACAATTGAATATAAATATAGAGATATCTCTGGTATATCAAAAAAAGTTCTTTTAGGCGAATTGGTCTCAGGTAAGGCATCTCTTTATGTTATGTTTATGAATGTGCAAACATCCATGAATAATAATGTAGGAGGAAGGACAATATCAAGTTATGGTCAACCTCTTTACTTTTTATTTTCAGATGGAAAAGAAAAAGCTATCAAAATAATGCCTCCTAGTTTAGTTACTCCTTTTAAAAGGGTAGGTAAATACCTTTCTGACTGTAAATCAGTATACTCGGCCGTAAAGAGTAGAGAGTTGCGTTATGGTGATTTAGAAGAAATAGTTAAAAAATATAACAGTGAGTGTTCTAATTAGAATTTGCATATTTAAAAGTGCTAAAATATCGAGGTTACTGCCTCGATATTTTTTTTTGCATTATATTTTAATTTTTCTATATCCCTTTTGGTATTGCTTCTATAAGAGACTTTGTGTATTCTGATTCCGGATTTTTATAAATTGAATCTGCCTCACCAATTTCTTCTATCTCACCTTTATTCATCACTACTAACTGATCGCTCATATATTTTACCACAGCCAAATCGTGTGAAATAAATATATAACTGAATCCAAACTTCTCTTTTAATTCATTCAACAAGTTCAATACTTGAGCTTGTACTGAAATATCCAATGCAGATACCGACTCATCACAAATAATCAATTTCGGGTTTACAGCAATTGTACGCGCTATTCCTATTCGCTGACGTTGTCCTCCAGAAAACTCATGCGGATAACGATAAAAGTGTTCTTCTGATAAACCAACCCGTTTAAGCAATTCGATTGTTTTTTCTTTACGTTCAGCGGTATTCTTATACAATTTATGAACTTGCATAGGCTCCATAATTGCTTTACCCACAGGAATACGCGGATTTAATGATGAATAAGGATCTTGAAATATCAACTGAATTTCTTTCCTTAATGTTCTTAATTCTGATTTAGATATTTTTGTAATATCTTCACCTTTGTAAAAAATCTCTCCTGAAGTTGCCTTATCTAATTGTAAAATAGCATTCCCTAGGGTAGACTTTCCACAACCTGATTCTCCTACTAAACCTAGCGTCTCTCCTTCATACAAGTTAAAACTAACATTATTTACCGCTTTAAAGCTGCTGTCTTTAGTAAACAAAAGTCCTTTTGTAACATATTCTTTATCAACATTGACAACTTTTAATAACGGTACAGAACTATAAATTATTTCATGATTACGTTCTCTATCAGCAAATGAAATAACAGTATTTGATATTGAATTGTCTAAATAATCCTGAATCGTAGGTAGCACTTCTAATCGTTCATTAACTGACGGCCTAGAGTTAATTAGAGCTTTGGTATAATCATGTTTTGGACTATTAAACACCTCGGTAACACTACCATTTTCAACAATTTCACCCTTATACATTACAACCACACTGTCACTAATTTCAGAAACTAATGCCAAGTCATGAGAAATAAAAATGACACTCATTCCTGTTTCTTTTTGAATTGATTTAAGCAACAAAACAATTTCTTTCTGAACTGTAACATCTAATGCTGTTGTTGGTTCATCCGCAATCAAAATATCAGGCTTACAAGCTATTGCCATAGCAATCATAACTCGTTGTTTTTGACCACCAGAAATTTGATGTGGGTATTTATTAAAAATTGTTTCAGGATCTGGAAGCTTTACTTTTTCAAATAACAATAATACTTCTTGCTTCGCTTCTGATGTTGACAAATTTAAATGACGCTCTATAACCTCAATAACTTGTTTTCCGCAAGTAAGCGATGGATTTAAAGATGTCATTGGCTCTTGAAAAATCATCGCTATTTTATTCCCACGAAGTTTCTGGAAATCAGCATTATTATATTCTAACAAATCATCTCCTAAATAATTGATTTCTCCAGAATTATATTTCGTTTGTTTTTTAGGCAACAGACCTAAGATGGCCAGTGATGAAACAGATTTCCCTGAACCTGATTCTCCTACAACCCCTAAAATTTCATTCTTCTTTAACTGATAAGAAACATCAAATAACACCTGATTTGTACCTTGATGGTTTTCAAAAGAAATAGATAGATTTTTAATATCTAAAACAGACTCACTCATAAAAATTCAATATACAAACTTAATAAGTTCTAGTACAGCTTAAAATAAAAAAAGCGACTCGTATTGAGTCGCTTTTTTTATTTAAAACTATTTCTTAATTTTTAATTATTTGCTTTACAGATGAATTTGAATCAGATTCAATTTTCATAAAATAAGTTCCACTAGCTAAAGACTGCATATTCACAGTCACTTTATTAGAAGAGAAAATCCCTGCATTTCTTTTAATAATTCTACCTCTTAAATCAATAATTGAAACAGATGCTTTACTTAAATCAGAACTACTAACTATAGATATATAATTAGATGTCGGATTAGGATATAGTGTTAAATCAGCAAATTCCATATCATTTACAGATAGTGGATTTATTACCCCTTCAACAACAAAATTATCTATAATTGCACCTTCTTCAGCATAAGCATCATCTGAATGGTAAACAAACCTAAACAACATATTTGTTTCTGAAGACCCTGTACTATCAAATGCACTTAAAGGATAACTATAATTATGCATTGCCCCATGGGTCCCTCCTCCAGAATGAGAACTTGCATCCGCAGCTTCACCTGTCCACTGTGCGCCAATACAATTAAAACAATCGTTACCGTCTGGCACTCTGTTACTATTGTACCAATTGGTATCAGTAGAAGTTCCTAATATGTTCCAAACAACACCTCCGTCAATTGAATATTCCATATATAGTAGGTCCCAATTTTCTTCGATATCAAAAGCCATATCGAATTTTACAAAAGTATTTTCTAATAGAGACAAATCGTAACATTGAGATATTAAAAAAGCCCTTGTTTTATCTCCATGAAGTCCAGAAAGATTTGTTGCATACACTTTAGACCCACCAGCAACAGCATCTGTCAATGTTGTTCCTGAGGCAGTTCCTTTTTCCCACATACTATTTATAGCCCCTTCATTATAAGCAATTAAGGCATCTGAATTAACCTCAAATGTATTTATAGTATTTTCAGTTCCAGAATCATTTATCAGCACTAAAGATGATTTTGAATTGTTCTCTGGTCTTCCATCACTAGTTGTAGTTGTAGTTACATTTAAAATGTGCGCTCCCCTTGTCAAACCAGTAACAGTTAATGGATGAGTTGTATTTGCACAAACAGGTAAATTTCCTGACCAAGTATCATTTGTTGGTGTACCACCATCTATATCAAATGTAATATCCACATTAGTTAATGGGCTTGCCCCTCCATTTTGAATATTTATTTCAGGTAAAAAAGGAATACCACAGTTAACATTCGTAAACTCAGTTACTGATTGTAAAGCCACATCAATAGGGGCTGCTGAATACTCTTCTCCTACATTTACTGCATACCATGCATTTGTGACAGCAATCACTTCAGGGCTACTTGCACAATACAATGAACTTGCAACAGCTATTGATGCATTTCTTGCATCTAAGTATGTTGAGTTTGATGTTAAATAATCTCTTTCAGTAAAATATGCTATTTCTGCTGATTTTTCCATTCCAATACCAGTTACACTATAAACATCTGGTACAGGCGCGTTATTGGTTCCTGATTTTCCTTCTGTAAGGATATAAAACCAGTGATTCAATACACCACTATTGTTATGAACTCCACAATAATCATTTCCTTCAACTGGACTACAACCTCCTTCATCTGCTGTAGTAGTCCAATTTGTCCCTAAATAAGTATCAGGGTTTCCTCTTGACAAAGGGTTACTCATAGATCGTAATGGGTTTGTAGCTAAATCTTCACCGATTTTCCATACGGCTGCAGTAGTTACTCCGGTGATAGCACCAGTTCTACCATAATGCTCAATACATGCTCCCCAAATATCTGAAAATCCTTCATTCATTCCTCCTGATTGATTTTGATACGCAAGGTTTGCTGTAAAAGTACATATTGCATGACCTATTTCATGACCACACACATCTAAAGCTGTTAATACATCAAAACTATTACCGTCTCCATATGTCATTACTGATCCATTCCAAAAAGCATTATCAAACCCTTGTCCTACACCGTTGTCATCATAATGAACATAACTTCTTATTGCAGCATCTGCATCATCAAAGCTATTTCTATTAAATATATTTTTCCAAAAATCATACGTAACTTCCGCTCCCCAATGCGCATCTAAAGCCGCATTGTCATCGTTAGCATTGTCATGTTCACCTGCAGTCCAATTATTATCATTATCTGTAAAATCTACATTTTGATAGGTATTTGTTGTTTCACAGTTATAAGTAAAAATCCCATTCCCTCTACTTGTTTCTTGAAGAGTATAATTTCCCCCTGAAAAAGTTGTTTCAATTTGTTGAGAGTTACTATATCGAGTAGCTGCTGTACCTGCCGCAAACATTGAAATTGTATTCTCTAACTTTTTACTTAATTTTTTAGTTTCCTTATCAGAAATTAATCTACTTGCATGTTTTATGATTGGATTCTCATATAATACTGTACCATTATGAGCATTTATATATACTTCTTTTCTTGATATTGGCGAGGTAGCATATATATCAAATTTATACGCCAAAAACACCCCTCCTGTGTTTACCTCTGGAAAAACAACCAAATCTCCTGTTGGCTTAGTATAATTCATAATTCTTGATTGCTCTTCATCTTCCCACAAATAGTGTTCTGCATTTATATGGTTTTTTGCATGGTTAAAAGCTACTATTTTATCCATTGATGGCAAAACACTAATTCCTTTTGTATCATACAACTCTCCATTAACACTAGATACAATACCTTTTTTAGAATGTATAATTAACGTTCCAAATTCAACTTTCACTCCATTATAATACTGTTGATATCTATTATGCACAACGCTATTTCTATCAGTACTGCTTTTAAAAAAAGAAAAAGTATTAGCTTCATCTAGCTTATACTCTTTTAGAAATGATGCAATAGCCTTTTCAGGAGAAGTTGCTTTTCCGAAATTAATAGTTTTTTGATGGGTAGAATTTTCTTTTAGCTTATTTTGAGCTCCTAAATTTAAGGTTAAAAAAAAGGTCAAAATAATAATGTAGTTTGCTTTCATACTAAGTAGGTTTTTAACTTTGGGATTTATTTTGCTGTAAATTAGGTATTAATTTACTAAACACCAAAAGCTTATTAAAATCAACTACATATTAACAACCAAAAAAATATTCTTATACACAAACAATTTCTTTATCCGTCAAAAGAGCTTCTCTTTTAAATTTCAAAAATACTTGAGCAACTGCAATAGTGTCCTTTTCACAGTAGTTCACAATTCTCCTTAAATCATTTTCCTTATAGTAGACTCCCGCAACTTGACTACCATCAATATCATCTTTCGGAGATGGCACTCCTAAAATACTCGTAAGTAACTTTAAAGAAGTATAGTGTTTATAGTCACCAAATTTCCAGAGCTCCAAAGTATCCAAGTGCGGTATTTCCCAAGGTTTTTTTCCAAATAAATTTAGTGCTTTAGGCAGTTCTATTTGATGAATAACCATTCGTCTTGCAATAAATGGAAAATCAAATTCTTTACCATTATGGGCACACAATAAGTGGTATGGCTTAAAAAAATGCTTATCTAATAACGCTTTAAAGTCCAATAAAACCTGCTGTTCATCTCCCGAAAAAGAAGTGATTCTAAAGTTTCTTTCCGAGCTATTGGCTACAAAATAACCTACTGAAATGCAGATTATTTTTCCAAACTCAGCCCATATTCCAGCACGTTCATAAAACTCTTCTGGTGAAAATTCTTCCTTTCGTTGGTATTTTGTTTTTTGCCCCCAAAGCTCTTGAGTATTACCTTCAAGTTCATTGTAATTAGCGAATTCAGGAACAGTTTCAATATCTAAAAATAAGATATTTTCTGATTTTATCTTTTCAAGCATACTACTTTTTAATTAGGTTTTCTTAACTGAATCTTCTCTTTGTAATAGCTTTTTTGGGAAATATAAATCGTTTTTGATACTTCTGCGAAAACAGTTCCAGATGCACAGGCAATTGTAACTAGTTTTTCGAAATCAATTTCTTTATGATTAGCAACATCTTCTTTTATCTGTGTAATTTCTTCTTTAGAAAATTTAAAATCAACATAGCTCGTTTCTTTAGCTGGGCGCTTATATTTTATACTTGCTGCTTTATCCCAAACCACATAATCATTTCCTAAAATACTCATTAGCTGAATCATGTAAATAGGGTCGGTTGCGGAAAACATGCTGCCCCCAAAAATGGCTCCAACATAATTTCTGTTCTTATAATTTAATGGAATTTTGATTTTAACATGATGTAAGTCCTCTGAAACAAATAGCAATTTACCCACCGACCTTCTGTACATAGGTGATAAGTTAAAACCATATTTAAGCAGCGCTGCTTCTGAAAAAAAACGTTTTAAAAATTCGAATGCAATTTTATACATAAGCTTAAAGATACATATAAAATCCTTAAAACAACGATTGTTGCTCACACCCTTGTTCGTGCTCTAATAACCATTTTTTACGCCATATCCCACCAGCATAACCTGTTAAGGATCCGTCGGACCCTACCACTCTATGACATGGTAGTACAATCCAAAAAGGATTCTTTCCGTTTGCAGTTGCTACAGCTCTAATGGCTTTTTCATCGCCTAACAAACGAGCTTGCTTTAAATATGTTGTGGTACATCCGTATGGAATAGTAGAAAGGGATTTCCAAACGCATTGTTGAAATTCAGTACCGCTATAATCTAATTGTAATTCAAATATTTTTCTACCTCCCTTAAAGTATTCTTCTAATTGGCTGACACATTTTTGTAAATAATCCGGGATTGTTTTTGAAGCTTCTATTTTATCATCTAGGATAGAAACTTTAGCAACTCCTTGAGTGCTTCCTTTAATTTCACAAATCCCTAATGGTGTTTTTATGTATACCGTTTCTAGACTGCTACTCATCATCAATTATCCCCAAACGTTTAGCTCGTTCTTCCCAGTTTTGCCTTGCTAATTGCTGCATATCAGAGTCTGTATCGCTTTCATCCATTATTTCCAGGCCTAATAAGGTTTCAATAACATCTTCCATAGTAACCAACCCACTTACTGAGCCAAATTCATCTACCACTAAAGCAACATGTTCTTTCTCTTGTATGAATTTTTCAAAAAGATTAGGAATAGGTATTTCTCTATCTATAACCAATAATTTACGTTTTAAATTTTTCAATTGTTTTTGATGCTTATCTTCTGCAAGATCTCTATACACATCATCCTTTAAGACATATCCAGATATATCATCTGGATCCACTTTATAAATTGGGATTCGTGAAAAACGTAAATTTTTATTCGCCTCAAAAAAATCTTTAATATTCATTCCTTCTTCGGCTATTTTCATAACGCTCCTAGGAGTCATTACGTCTTTCGCATAAATAGACTTAAAGTTTAATAAATTCTTGATTACTTTTGATTCTGATTCTTCAAACACCCCTTCTTCTTCAGCAATATCGGCCATGGCTGAAAAATCTTCTCTACTCAATACACTTTCTCCGTGAGCCCCTTTTCCAATAAGTTTTGTGGTTAGCTGTAACAGCCATAACAGCCCCGTCCATTTTAGGGGAAACATTAATACTTTTAATGCTATAGACGTAAAATTTGCTAAGTTTTTCCAATAAGTTGCTCCTATAGTTTTTGGAATGATTTCTGAAACGACTAATATTAACATCGTCATTATAGCTGACACAAGCCCTACAATATTAAATCCTAAAACATCTATTTTATAAGGTAACTGTTCCGCTTGTACCCCTACTAATATAGCTCCTACAGTATGTGCAATAGTATTTAAAGTAAGAATGGCAATCAAAGGTTTATCAACATCCTTTTTCATTGCCTCTAACTCTAAAGCGTATGTTTTTCCTTCTTTCTTTTTTACATTAAGAAAGGTATTTGTTACACTTAACAAAACGGCTTCTAATACTGAACATAAAAAAGAAAAGAAGATTGATACCGTAGCGTATATAATGAGTAATGTCATTAAATGTATTTATTAAAAATTAATAGTTGCCTTAAAACGCGTTAATAAATCTGAAGAAAATTTATTAATTAAGTCTTGCTCTGATTTATCAACTACACCGTCTGACTTTGCTAATTGTTCTAATGATTTTATAAAAAAATCATACGCTTCATCAGGGCCATTATCAGTATATGTTTCAATTATTCTTTTGTATAAAAGATCAACTGAAGTATTATTGGCCATTTCATAATTAAATGACCATTTAATATTTTCTAACTCCGGATGGTCCTTTAAAATTATATTTAATTCGTCAATCTCTTCTTTGGATATTACACCATCCGCTATAGCTACTAAGTATAATAATTCTCCAAAAGTTTGATACAATCTATGTCTGCCTATCATTTTTTTGAGATTGGTTAGCACTCTAAAGATAAGACTTATTAAATAAACTTAATTCTTTACTCGAATTATGAGATTAACTTGACAATATCCTTAGCAAAATAACTAGCGATAATATCTGCTCCAGCTCGTTTAAAGGCCATGGTGCTTTCAAGCATAGTTTGATCGTGATTTAACCACCCTTTTTCTGCGGCAGCCTTAATCATAGCATATTCACCACTTACTTGATATACCGCTACAGGAACGTCAAATTCATTTTTCACTTCTCGAACAATGTCCAAATAAGGCATCCCTGGTTTTACCATTACAATATCCGCTCCTTCGTCAATATCCATTTCTGTTTCACGAAGTGCTTCAAAACGATTGGCATAATCCATTTGATAGGTTTTCTTATCACCAAATCCCGGTGCAGAATCTAAAGCATCTCTAAAAGGCCCATAAAAAGCAGAAGCATATTTAGCAGAGTAGCTCATGATACCAGTATCAACAAAACCTTCATCTTCTAAAGCTTCCCGAATTACTCCTATTCTACCATCCATCATATCACTTGGCGCCACAAAATCAGCTCCAGCTTCTGCATGAGAAACTGCCATTTCTGATAACAACTCCGATGTTTCATCATTTAAAATAATTCCTTCTTCTACAATTCCATCATGACCAAAAGACGAATACGGATCTAAAGCAACATCTGTCATTACCAACATTTCAGGGCAGGCGTCTTTTACTGTTTTCACAGCACGTTGCATTAGTCCTTCAGCGTTTAATGCTTCTGTACCTTTGTTATCTTTTAACTTGTCTGGAACTTTCACAAATAACAATACCGACTTTAATCCCATTGCCCATAGTGCTTTTACTTCCATGTACAATAAATCTAAACTAAAACGATAGTAATTAGGCATTGATGTAATTTCTTCTTTAACCCCCATTCCTTCTACCACAAAAAGCGGTACTAAAAAATCATTTGGAGTAATGCTATTTTCACGTACTAATGACCTGATTGCTTCATTAGTTCTTAAACGTCTATTTCTTCTAAGTGGATACATTTTTTGGTGTTAGGTGTTAGGTAAAACTACTTATATTTTTATTTTATTAAAAAAATTCTCTATTACTTTTGGCGCACCAAAACGATAGCCGAAATACAATTGAAAATAGGTGTTAGAATCTGCTACATTCGTTTCCGGTGTTTTATTATAAGATACACCAGACACATTAAATTGCATTCCAGTAAAAATTTTATCAGAATTATACCCCAAATTTAGGCGCCCATCAAAAATAAAGTTCGTGTAGGTTTGTTTATTTTCTTGCAGTTCTCCAGCATCATTTTCTTTAAAATTTTTAGCAAATTTAAGTCCAAACCCTGAAGACAAACCTAAAGAGGCAAAGAAATCATGGTTTTTCCCGAATACAAAGTTATGAATATATCCTGCCGTTCCATTTAAATCAAAGGTACTTTCATCAAAGGAAACAAACTCATTTGTAGGGTTATTTAACTCTGAATAATAGTATGATAAACTTGGCACAAAACTACCAGTACTTTTTATTTGTTTTTGGTTTTGCATCAATAATGCTTTAAATGAAAAATTTTCATTCCATACAAAAGATGTTTTACCACCATAGCGTTTTAAATTCAAATTTTTAAGCTGAAAATACGGGTCTTTATTTTGCACCCAATTTGGATCAAAATCTGCAGAATTTTCAATGTAAAACCCTTGAATTCTATTGTACTCAAACTCCTGAATAAAACGCTTTACAAACAAACGTAATTGAATTGAATTAATATCAGATTCTCCTTTTAATACTTCATCTTCATTACTATTCAAAAAATTTGGAGAAAACCCAACAGTAACACCTATAAACCTATATTGAACAGAAGCAGTCATCCTTACTGATTCATTTGGTTTTAAATCGAATTTTTCACCTGTTGCGCTATTAGCTACTTTATAAGAAAAGCCTTTTGTATCAATCCCAATTTTTGCATTTACTTTATGAGAAAAATCCTGTATATAATTGTTTTCTTGTGCGCTACTAGTTACAGTAACAAACATTACTAAAAGTAAAAGAACTATCCTATTCATACGTTTAACTATTAAAGCCATTCTTTAGGGGTTTGAAGTACTTTCACTAATCGTTCTTCTTCACTTCCTGCTTCAGCAACGTGATTATAATGCCATTGCACTTTAGGTGGTAAACTCATTAAAATACTTTCTATACGTCCGTTCGTTTTTAATCCAAATAGCGTTCCTTTATCATGTACTAAATTAAACTCTACATAACGTCCTCTTCGTACTTCTTGCCAATCTTTCTGTGCAACAGTATACGTTAATTCTTTTCTTCGTTCAACTATAGGAACATAACTCTCTAAAAAGCTATTTCCTATTTCAGTTACAAAATCGTATCTATCCTCTAAGGTGAACGTATCATTTTCTTTTAAATAATCGAAAAATAATCCACCGATTCCTCTCCCTTCATTTCTGTGTGCATTGTAAAAATATTCATCACAACGCTTTTTATATACTGGATAAAATGAGGTATCATGTTTATCGCATGCATCCTTACAAACCGTATGGAAATGGATAGCATCTTCATCAAACAAATAGTACGGCGTTAAGTCTTGTCCACCACCAAACCACTGAGTTACAATATTCCCCTCGGCATCATACATTTCAAAATAACGCCAATTTGCATGTACGGTTGGTACTAACGGACTTTTAGGGTGTATTACCAAACTCAAACCACAAGCAAAGAAATTCCCTTCTTCTACATTAAACTGTTTTCTCAATACTTCAGGCAATACTCCATGTACAGCAGAAATATTAACCCCTCCTTTTTCAAAAACGTTTCCGTTTTCAATTACACGAGTTCTTCCTCCCCCACCTTCTGGCCTGTCCCATAAGTCTTCTTGAAAAGTAGCTTTACCATCTATTGCTTCTAGTTTATTACAAATAGTATCTTGTAACTGATGTATGTATGCTTGAAAATTTTCTTTCATGTATCTCTATTTATTCTTTATGAATATATATAATCGATTTTTAAGTATCATTCCGAGTTTATTTCTAATTGACATCTTTATCTACTTACATTCATTTTATCTTGATACAAAACGAACCAAAAAACCAAGATGTATTAGGGAATTACTCTACAACAATCGTTTTCAAAGCTACATGCTTAAAGCTACGCTTTGCAATTTCGCTTCTTCACTCATTATTTCTTAACACATTCAAAATAACAAAAAATAATTTAACCTTTATAGTAACATTATTTTTCTTGATGTACTCTTTTTACTGTTTCTTTTGTTGCCGAAACAACGGATAATGGCAACACTAATAAAATTCCAATAACAGGAACCATTAACAACAGCATAAATACGATACCATTACCTATAGCAATTCCTTTATGTTGCTTTACAAAAACAATACTATCCTTATAATTATAATGACGTTCCAGCGTATAATCCATATTTCCAAAACCCGCATAATATGCTTGAATTAGAAATATTAATACTGTAAAAACAATACCAATAACGGGTATTAAACTTAAAAAAAATAATGGAATTATGAATAACAACTCTTTAAATAGATTCCTTACATTAATTCTTATCGCTCTTGCTAGTGTTATAGAAAAGTTTGAATCTGTATGTACCGCTCCTAAATAGTGCTTTTCTATTTTTTCAGAAACTGGGCTCATAAACGGAGCGGAAAAAGCCATTACTACATGTCGATATAGGATTATTCCGAAGACAATAATTAGTGCTGCACCAATAAAGTTACTGATTACTGATACAACTTCTTTTCCCCTGTTAAAAGTCCAAAAGCTTGTGATTTGGTCACCTATATTATCTGAAAAACAATATGCTAACACAAAAATTATCCCAGCTGTTACAACACTAATTAAAACAGGTATACCAAAATATTTCCAGAGCTTGAGTTTGTTTAACAATTCAAACGCTGAAAAATAGGCTCGTATACCTGTTAAAATATTTTTAAGCATTATACTCCTTTACCGCATCAATAAATGCTTTGGCATTATCTAAAGGAACATTTGGTAAAATTCCATGACCAAGATTTACAATGTACTTATCTTTTCCAAACTCATTAATCATTTGAGTTACCATCTTTTTAATTTCTGCAGGTGGCGAAAACAAACGTGTAGGGTCAAAATTCCCTTGTAAGGTTACATTCCCTCCTGTTAAGTAACGTGCATTTTTAGCAGTGATTGTCCAATCTACCCCTAAAGCAGATGCATTCGATTTTGACATTTCATCTAAAGCGAACCAACATCCTTTTCCGAATGCAATTACTGGAGCATCATCTTTTAACGCTTCAATAATTTGGTTAATGTATTGCCAAGAAAACTCTTGATAATCTACTGGAGATAACATTCCTCCCCATGAATCAAATATTTGTACTGCATTTACTCCCGCAGCAACTTTTGCTTTTAAGTAAGCAATTGTAGTGTCTGTAATTTTTTGTAATAAAGTATGTGCTGCAACTGGATTAGTAAAACAAAACTCTTTAGCTTTGTCGAAATTCTTACTTCCTTGTCCTTGTACACAGTAACATAAAATCGTCCAAGGTGAACCCGCAAAACCAATTAACGGAATTTCGTTATTTAATTTCTCTTTTGTAGCCTTGATCCCTTCCATAACATATCCTAATGCATCATTCACATCAGGAATAATTACATTATTTACATCGTTTAAATTACGAATAGGATTTGGTAAATATGGTCCGAAATCTGGCTTCATTTCAACCTCAATATTCATTGCTTGAGGAATAACCAATATGTCCGAAAACAATATAGCAGCATCCATACCGTATCTGCGAATAGGTTGCACAGTAATTTCTGAAGCCAATTCTGGTATTTGACAACGCGTGAAAAAATCGTATTTTTTCTTTAATTCCATAAACTCTGGCAAATATCTACCTGCTTGACGCATCATCCAAACTGGTGGTCTATCTACTGTTTCTCCTTTTAAAGCTCTTAAAAATAAATCGTTTTTTATCATCGTATATCGTTGCTAATTGTCAAGAAATTTTGAACACACAAAGATACTTTAATTGCGCTTTGCAACCATACTTTTCGCTTTGAAATTTTATTCAAACCCACCAAGTATTGAACCTATTAAAAATGTATATTTGTTAATTCAGTGTACGTTTTGGAAAAATTCGTTATCACAAGTAATAAACCCACTGGTGGGTTAAATCAAGAATTAAAATTTATGAATACAATAGATATCGTTTTAGGAGCATTACTGATTTTTGGGATGGTTCGTGGATTTATGAAAGGATTATTTGTGGAAGTAGCCTCCATAATAGCACTAATTGCTGGTGTTTATGGCGCAATACATTTTTCTCATTATGTGGCTACAAAATTAGACGAAAGTGTAGATTGGGATCAAAACTATATTAATATAGTTGCTTTTGGAGCTACATTTTTGGTAATTATTGTGTTGGTCTCCTTAGCAGGAAAAGCGTTTACCAAACTAGCTGATTTTGCTTCACTAGGAATATTAAACAAACTACTTGGCGGTGTTTTTGGAGCCTTAAAATTCGGATTAATTGCAAGTGTATTGTTAATTATTTTTGCACATGCCAACAGTTCTGTTGAATTTGTAAAACCTGAAAAACTAAACAACTCTGTTTTATACAAACCCGTAAAAGGTTTGGCTACTATGATTTTCCCAGATATCATCAAACAAGAGGAAGAGTTGCGAGAAGAATTAATGGGGAGTTAATTCACCACAGTAATATTCCCGCCCAACACTTTTTTAGTATCTGCCAATTTTGGGTTTCCGTAAATAGTAATATTCCCTCCTGCTTTTACTTTTGCTTTTGCTATTTCAGTTGCATATATTTTAGCAGAACCTCCTGCACTTACTGAAACCTTTGTCTGTTCTGTAATACATTCTTGAGCCTTATAAATTCCACCGGAATTCACAATTACATCTTGGTTTTTAGTTTTTCCAGAAAGCGTAATAATACTTCCAGAAACCACTCTTGAATTTACTCTTTGAGCATCAACTTCAAGTCGGATGATTGCTCCTTCTTGAGCTTTTACTTCCAAGTCAATTTCTTTAATAATTTCATCTGAAAAAATAAAAGAGCCCTCGTTTGCATCAATCAAATTCAATTCTGTATAAAACAATACTACTTTGGTTTCATACACCGTTCCGGCTTTTGGCATATTAAATCTGATTTTCAATAAGCCATTTTTATTTACTATTTCAACATCATCTTTATGTACACCAGAAATAACTACTTTGTTTTCATCAGATTTCACCAACTCAACTGACAAACCATCAAATGTTTTTAATTGACTGAATTCCCCTAGATCTTTTTCTATGTTTTGAGAAAATGCAACTATTGAAAATAGTGCTACAAATGTGAATATTAACTGTTTCATAATATGAATGCTTTTATTAAGTTTTAACGAATATACTTCTTGATTTATTACAAATAGCATGCCTTTTTGTTTCTTTTTAAAAAACAAAAACCAACTACAAATAACGCCGTTGGTTTTAAGCTATTTACAATCTCCTAATATCTTTTGAAATAATCCAACCAACAGATCCGTTGGTTAGTTTTATTTTTGTCCATCCGTCAAAGTCTTCAAATACTCTAACTTTTGTTCCTTCATGTAATTGAAATGCCTCATCACTATTAAACTTAGGTTCCGATTTCACTTGAGATTCTTTTGAAAAAACTATTCCATACTGCTCACTATTAACAATAGTTTCTTGCTGATATGCAAATGCTACTGAAAGGACTGAAAGGAATAATCCAACGAGTGAAATTATAAAGAACAATCGTTTTCTATTTGCGAATTTTGAATTTGTATACCCAACAAACATTACAATAAATAGTATCATGAATACAATAGCAAAAATCGCCCAAGCATCAAAAGATAACATGTTTATTAGAGATGAAAACATTTTTGAGAACCCTGTAGTTGGAATAACATCAATTTTATCAATTCGCATGTTATTCGCAAAAGCCAAGTTAGTATGTATATCTTCATTATCAGGGTCCAACTGTAATGCTTTTTCATAATAGTACACACTTTCGGCAATTTGATTTAATTTGTAATGTGCATTTGCCTTGTTAAAATACAACGAAGCAGAATGCTCCTTAGTACTAAGTATTTGTTCATACACCTGAATTGCCTCAGTATATTTTTCGCTATTATATAATCCGTTTGCATTTTCAAAAAGCTGTTCGTTTTGAGCAAACCCAAAACCGGTGATTAATAATACTATGTATATTATGTTTTTCATTTCTGTTTTTTTACCCTAATCTAATTATCTATTCTCGATACAATTTTTATACGTTACACTTCTAAAAATTACTCGAACTGACGATAACTCAATGACTATAATGCCTTATCAATTTCTGAAATTACTTGTACTGCTTTATCATAGTCATGCTGCATTGCATCACTACTTATTGGCGTAAAACGTGCCAAATCACATGCCTCAATTAAATTTACAAAACTAGTAGTACTACTTTCGCTAATATTATTGTTTTCAAATACTGAAGTAATTTTCTCCTTACTAAATTCAGCTGTCTCTATTTGTAACTTTGCTTTTAAATAATTGTGCAGTGATTTGTGTAACGACTCATAAAAAGCTTCTTTATTATTCAAGTTTTTCTTCGCTTCTGACAAAAATTTCTTAGCCAACTTATCCGCTTTTCTAATTCTACTCCCCTGTACATCATTTGCAATTAATTGTTGTTTCTTCTGAAATAATAGCACAACAGGAATCACTATAATTGGTACTAATAACAAAAGCCAAAACAATGTGGACCTAAAAAATTGAGTAGTACTCGTAGGTATTAAATTTGAATTGGTATGAAAGGATCTAAATTGACTGTTATTACTAACTACATTCTGTTTTGTTACAACTGAATTATTTGTAGTGCTTACAGCATTAGTATTAGTTGGCCCTGTTAATACCTCAACAACATGTTCAATTGAACTTAATGTGTGATATGTGTCGGTTTTTGGATTAAAGTAACTGAACTCTAATTTAGATACAGGATAATTTCCTTTATACTGCGGCACAATAGTATACCTATCACTTATCACCCCGCTCATACCTGAAAGGTTTGTACGTACGTTTTCTTTATGCTCAGGCTCATACACCTCTAATGAACTTGGAACAACAAGCTTCGGCAATTCAAATAACTTTAAATTTCCTCTACCGCTAACTTTTACGGTAGCCTCTAGTGACTCTCCAGATTTTAATGCTGTTTTATTAGCCGTTACATCAAATTCAAATTCTCCAACTGCTCCGGTAAAACTAGCTGGCTTTCCTGATTCAGGAAGTGGTTTTACATTTATTGTTCTGTTCCCAGCCGCAACTTTTTGATGTACTGACTGATATTGTCTTCCTCCAAAAAAGTCTCTCCTATTAGTAGGTACATTTACCACTACATCTAAAGTTAATGGCTCAATAGCCAACTTCCCTGTTTTCTGCGGATACAATACCGATTTACGTAAAACTACAAACTTATAGTTCTCCCCTTTATAACTGCCTTGTTCTATTTTTAATTGTTTAATATCAATATTTTGACTCCAGAAATCAGCGAACTTTGGATTATCTATCGGGTTAAAATTACTCACACTTACTGAAGGCCCTACATATAGTTTATATTTTATAGTAATTGCTTCATTTAAATAAGGTGTTGTATTTGAAATTTCCGCTACCAAATGGATGTTTTCACTCGCTACGTAATCTGGATCATTTGCATCTTTAGGTTTATCAACCGCAGCGGTAATTTCTACTTTTATAGGGATTGTTTTATAAGTTTCCCCATCAATATCTATTGCCGCTTGCTTAATAGTAAATCGACCTCTTTTTGTAGGTGATAAAATATACGTATACGTTTTTGAAAACGAACGTTTCCCGTTAACCCATGAATGACTAACCGATTGACTTGGACCACCCACAACAGTAAAACCTGTAAATGAAGGCGGAGAAAAATTATCCCCTTCACTATTCATTGCAAAATCTACACGAAGTCGCTCATTAACACCTAATTTCTTTTTACTAACCTTAGCTGTAAATTCAACTTGAGCAACCACTAATTGGGTAGCCAAAAGCACGAAAAATAATATATATGTTTTTAATTTCATATTTCGATCATTACCAGTTGCGAAAATAAGGATTTAATCTCATCAGTGGAGTTAATTCCCCAAAGCTTGTCTCGAACTAAAAATAGTTTTATAAAAACACACCTCGCATACTTTCATCAAGGATGTTGTTTTTTCTTTTACCAATCTTTTTCATTTTTCACAGGAACGCCTTTTGCCTTTTTAGCATTCATTTTTTCCTGTAATTTTTTCTCTTGATTGTTCATTGCCTCTAACAAACTTTGAACCTGTTGAGGAGATAATTGTCCTTTTTTAGGCTTAGGCTTTTCTTCTTTTTTATTATCAGATTTATCCTGCTTTTTATCTTTTTGCTTATCCTTCTTGTCATTCTCTTTCCCCTTGTCATCTTCTTCTTTATCCTTCTTATCCTTATCCCCTTTGTCGTCCTTATCCTTCTTCTCGTCTTCTTTCCCTTTATCGTCTTTCTTATCAGAGTCCTTATCATTTTTATTCTTGTCGTCCTTCTTGTCTTTATTATCTTTTTTGTTTTTACTATCCTTATCTTTGTTTTTATCTTTATTCTTCTCGTTTTCCTTATCCTGTTGTTCCTTCATCTTTTTAGCCAATGCTAAATTATAACGAGATTCATTATCCCTAGGATTATTTCGCAACGCATTTTTATACGCTTCAATAGCATTATCATACTTTTTTTGCTGCATAAAACTATTCCCTATATTATGAAATGCTTTATGCTTTCCTGGTTTAGTTTCTGCAACTTTTTGAGCTTGTTGGTAACGTGTTAAAGCTTCGTCAGTTTTTTTATTCTTAAAATATGCATTCCCTAGATTATACTTAGAAACCGAATTTGTTGGATTTTCAGAAATAGCATTTC
>Ga0209291_1000476_pt1 | contig 38603 bp, 32 predicted proteins | sample GOMGulsemesocosm_FD_184633 | JGI IMG/M metagenome (GOLD analysis project Ga0209291, IMG submission 184633) | Methane-oxidizing microbial communities from mesocosms in the Gulf of Mexico - GOM9B Gulf of Mexico (SPAdes) (version 2) | ecosystem: Environmental > Aquatic > Marine > Cold seeps...
CTTAGACAACGATGGCAAATACAAAATAAGTAAAGTATATGGCGGTGCAGATACGCGCAGCTATGACCAAACGGTACTCAGCTCTTCAGGCTGGCAAATGAAAGTGGGTATTAGCTACAAGTTCTAATACACGCTGTTAAGATTGAACTTAAAACCCTTTAGTTTTGCTAAAGGGTTTTTTTTATGGAAAAAATTAACTCATGTGACGGTACTCAAAGAACTAAATAAATTGACCAAATGGTCAGCTATGCTATCATTATGATAATTAGACCCTCAAAATTTGGGATGTTATGAACGCATATGAAATACCAGCAACAGTAAAAGCAGCAGCTAAAGAAGCTTATCGAAAAGCTTATGCGCCTTATAGTCAGTTTCATGTTGGTGCTGCAGCACTAACTACGCAAGGCAATATAGTTCAAGGATGTAATGTCGAAAATGCATCTTACGGATTAACTGTTTGTGCAGAGCGAAATTGTATTAGTAATGCAGTGATAAATGGTGAGCAAAGCTTTCAAATGATCGTTATTTATACAGAGCAAGATAAATTAACACCTCCATGTGGAGCATGTCGACAAGTTATTGCTGAGTTTTTTGAACAATCAGCACCTGTGATCGCCATTAATCATAAGAATGAACAACAAGTGTGGAGTGTAGCTCAACTTTTGCCAGACGCATTCACCCCTAAAGACTTGTTAGACAAATAAGGACTAACACTAATGATGTTACCTCAAGAAATTATACGCATTAAGCGAAATGGACAAACACTTGATGAAAGTCAAATCCAAAGTTTTGTTAATGGCTTAGTAGATGGCAGCTTTTCAGATAGCCAAGTTGGTGCAATGGCGATGGCGATTTTCCAGAAAGGCATGTCGGTTGATGAAAAAGTAACGCTTACTAAGGCGATGATGAATTCTGGAGATGTGCTTTCATGGGAAGGCTATGATGCCCCTATAGTTGATAAACACTCTACGGGTGGTGTAGGAGACAAAGTCAGTTTTATGCTTGCTGCAATTGTTTCAGCATGTGGTGCCTATGTGCCAATGATTTCAGGTCGAGGGTTAGGGCACACTGGTGGAACTTCAGATAAATTAGAAAGTATTGCTGGGTTTAATGTAGAGCCAACCATCGGCGAATTTAAACGGATTGTAAAAGAAGTTGGCGTAGCGATTATTTCTCAAACTGATAATTTAGCGCCTGCAGATAAACGCCTTTACGGTATTAGAGATGTAACGGCAACGGTAGAGTCAATTCCATTAATTACCGCTTCAATTTTGTCTAAGAAACTTGCCGCTGGGCTTGATACCTTAGTGATGGATGTAAAAGTAGGTAACGGCGCGATGATGTCATCACTTGATGATGCCAAAGTACTTGCCGATAGCATATCAAGTGTCGCCAATGCTGCAGGTGTTAAAACTCAAGCCATTATAACTGATATGAATCAAGTGTTAGGAACAAGTGCTGGTAACGCTATAGAGATGTACGAAACAGCTAAGTATTTGACAGGTAAACAGCGTGAGCCTCGTTTACATAAAGTTGTACAAACTTTGGCTTGTGCAATGTTAGTTAATTCTGGTTTAGCAAGTGATAAGCCAGAAGCATACCTTAAAATAGATAAAGTTCTTCACTCTGGTAAAGCGGCTGAAATATTTGAACGGATGATCGCAGCTTTAGGTGGGCCAAAAGATTTCGTTGAAAATCCTTGGGGATCAATGAACAGAGCTGAAGTTATTATGGACGTTAAAGCAAGTCAACACGGCTACATCGCACAAATGAACACTCGTGATATTGGTATGTCTGTAGTTGGTCTAGGTGGTGGTAGAACGGCGCCAAAACAAAAGGTAGATCACACTGTTGGTTTTGACAGAATATTACCGCTGGGTGTACAAGTTAATAGCGGTGAAGTCATTGCTCGAGTACACGCAAAAGACGAAAGCTCAGCATTATTAGCTGCTCAACAGTATAACCAAGCAATGACTTATTCTGAAGAAGCTCCTGAGTTATCGCCTGTTATTTACTAATCCCTAAGATAAAGTCACTTTAAATTCACAGCAAAAAAAGTGACTTTTCATATTATCAATCAAAATTACAAAGTACCGAAAATTTTATCCCCAGCATCACCAAGCCCTGGTAAAATATATCCTTGCTCGTTGAGTTTTTCATCTATCGCGCCAATAGTTAATGTTACATCAGGATGAGCATCTTGGATAACTTTAACGCCTTCTGGAGCGGCAACTAAAAATAACGCAATTATTGTCTTACAACCACTCGCTTTTAATAAGTCTATAGTCGCTGATGCCGTGCCACCTGTCGCTAACATTGGGTCAATAATTATTGCTGATCTACTTTCAATGTCAGAAATAATATTTTCGTAATAGCTTTCAGGTTGCAAAGTCTCCTCATTACGCTGTATGCCAACAACACTTATTTTTGCACAGGGTAATATTGTAAGCGCTCCTTCGAGCATGCCTAAGCCAGCACGTAAGATAGGAACGAGGGTAGGTTGTTTGTCAGCAAGCATAGGCGCTGATATATCGCCAGACCAACAGGTTACAGGAGCGTTTTTAACACTAAAATGTTGCGTTGCTTCAACAGTTAACAGCATAGATATTTCTTTGGTTAACTCTCTAAACGCTTTTACAGAAATATTATTATCTCGTAATAAACTAATTTTGTGTTTAACAAGTGGGTGAGCGCTTTCAAGAACAGACATAAATTTTCCTCGTTTTTTGCTGGGATAAAGTGGATAAATTAGAATTAAGCGTAGGAGAACTGCCCATTTTTACCATACTAATTTTTTGAAATGTGCTCTGCAAAGTGGTTCATAACGCTCATTACCACCGACTTCAACTTGTTGACCTACTTTGACTACGACACCATTAGCATCTTGTCGGATAACAAAGTTTGCTTTTCGGCCACAATGACAAATAGTTTTTAATTCAACTAGTTTATCAGCCCAAGCTAGAAGCGCAGCACTTCCTGAAAAAGTTTCGCCGAGAAAGTCGGTTCTTATCCCGTATGCTAATACCGGAATATGCAATAAATCGACAACATCGGTTAACTGTTTAACTTGTTCCGTTGATAGAAACTGAGCTTCATCTATCAGAACACAATCAAGTTTAGCTTGTAGATTTTTTTCTTTTATATCAATGAACATGTTGCTGTTGTCATCAAAAAGATAAGCATCTGCGTCTATGCCTAAACGCGATGCTACTTTGCCTTTAGCAAATCTATCATCAATCTTTGCGGTATATATAGCCGTTGTTAAGCCACGCTCTTGATAATTATAAGACGATTGCAGAAGGTGGGTAGATTTCCCCGCATTCATTGATGAATAATAAAAATAAAGTTGTGCCATTATTTACTTCTTATTAAAATGTTTATACCAATTTAATTATTGAAATTGTTCGAGTGATTAATTAATTTGGTTTAGTAGCTACTGGTAGCGTTGCTTTCAATACTATGACCAAGTGTAACAAGTAAACTGTTCAATAAGCTACTTGCACCAAATCGAAAATGGTTACTGTCTGCCCACTCGCTACCTAATATATTATCGGCTAAATCGAGATATACTGCAGCATCTTCGGCGTTTCTAACTCCACCTGCAGGTTTGAAACCGACATTAATGTTTTTGTTTTTAATTACACCTAGCATGATTTTAGCTGCTTCTGGTGTTGCACTCACCGCAACTTTACCTGTTGATGTTTTAATAAAGTCAGCACCAGCATTTATCGAAATCTCACTGGCTTTCTGGATCAATTCGGCTGATTTTAATTCACCAGTCTCTATGATCACTTTTAGTTTGGCAAATTCACCACAAGCTTGTTTACATACTTTAACCATGTCAAACCCGATATCAGTGTTACCTTGTATTAAGGCACGATAAGGAAAAACCAAGTCAATTTCATCCGCACCATAAGCAACAGCAGCTTGAGTTTCAGCTAAAGCTATATCTAAATCATCATTACCATGTGGGAAGTTGGTTACGGTTGCTATTTTTATTTGTGGCGTTTGTTGCGCTTTAAGTATTTTTTTTGCCATAGGTACAAAACGGGGAAAGATACAAATAGCAGCAGTTTCACCTGCTACAGATTTTGCTTGTTGGCACAGAGTCATTATTTCTTGCTCTGTTTCACTATCGGTAAGGCTTGTTAAGTCCATTAGCGAAAGTGCGCGTTGCGCTATAATTTTAAGATCAGACATAAAGTTTATTCTCCTATTATTTTCTTACAAAGAAATGAATACACCAGCAATTGCCGCGCTCATTAAATTGGCTAGCGTTGCCGCTAGCATGGCGTGCATACCGAGTTTTGCAATATCACGTCGACGACTAGGGGCCATTGAACCAATACCACCTAATAAAATAGCGATTGAAGATAAGTTAGCAAAACCACAAAGTGCGAAGGTAACAATGGCCTGCGTTGCAGGTGAAAGCGTATCTTTTATTTCAACGAAGTTTACGTAGGCAAAGAATTCATTAACAACAACCTTTTGTCCAATAAAACTACCTGCTTGTAGCATTTCATTGACAGGTACACCAATAATAAAGGCAAATGGAGCAAACACGTAACCTAAAATAAGTTCAATAGTAATGTCTTGGTAACCGAATAAGCCACTAATGCCACCAACGATAGTATTTAATAGGGCGATTAGAGCAATGAACGCAAGTAACATAGCACCGACATTAACCGCAAGTTTCAAACCAGAAGCAGCTCCAGAGGCAGCAGCATCAATAACATTGGCAGGTTTTTCTTCGCCATCGTCAAAATCAACAGAATCTTGAATGATTTTGTCAGGTTCTGTTTCAGGACATATGATTTTTGCCATCAACAAACCGCCAGGTGCGGCCATAAAGGATGCGGCGATCAGATATTTTAAATCAATGCCTAACCCGGCATATCCCGCCATAATTGAACCAGCAACAGACGCTAATCCACCAACCATAATGGCAAATAATTCTGATTGAGTCATTTTAGCGATATAAGGGCGAACAACTAATGGTGCTTCCGTTTGTCCGACGAATATATTTGCCGTAGCAGAAAGTGATTCTGGTTTACTGGTTTTTAATAGTTTTTGTAAACTACCACCAATAATTTTGATAACCCATTGCATAATACCAAGATAATAAAGCACTGCGATTAATGAAGAAAAGAATATAATATTAGGTAAAACACGCACAGCAAAAACAAAGCCTACACCGTTACTAAACATCGCGTCAGTGCCAAGCCCACCAAATAAGAAATTTATACCTACCTTCGCGCTATCTATAACACTTTGCACACTCGACGTTATACTCGTTAAAACATCTTTCCCAAAGGGGACATAGAGTACAAAAGCCCCGAGTAGTAATTGTAATAGAAAGGCAAAACCAACCGTTCGAAGGTTAATGTGTTTTTTGCTTTTTGAAAGACCATAGGCAATAGCAAGTAAAACAAATATACCTATCACCCCTCTAAATGCAGATAACTCCATAATTCCCCCTGATGATTTTTGTTATTATTATTTCTGTAATGGTAACGTTGATAATTGACGAATTTTGGCTTTAAGTACTTCAATAGCCATTCTATTTTTTCCGCCACGTGTTATCACTATATCAGCCCACGCTTTAGAGGGCTCAATAAATTGATAATACATCGGCCTAACGGTTTCTAAATACTGGCTGGTTACAGACTCTAGACTACGATTTCGTTCTATTAAATCACGCTTTATTCGCCTTACTAAGCAAATATCAAGTGGTGTATCCATGTAGACCTTTATATCAAACTGATTTCTTAGTGCTTTATTAGAAAGAAGTAAGATACCTTCTACCAATACAATTTTTGTCGGAGTGAAAACTCTCGTTTCATTTGTTCGAGTATGCGTTTTGTAACAGTATATAGGTACATCTATTGACTTGTTTTCAGTGATATCTTTTAAATGCTCTGTTAATAAGTCATGTTCGAAGGCACTTGGGTGGTCATAATTGTTTTGCTCCCGTTCAGACATCGATAAATGAGATTGATCACGGTAATATGAGTCTTCATTAAGAATAGATATGCCATCTACGCCTAACTCATCTATTAGTTCGTCATGAATAGTTTGCGCAAAAAGGGTTTTACCTGATGCAGATGGACCTGTGATGGTGATAATAGTCGGTTTATTTGCGTTCAATGTTGTTGCCTGTCGATAATTCAGGTTCAAAAATTAATTTGAATACTATCATTAGCTATAATGATAAAAGTAATCAAAATGTAAATTTATACTTCAAGGTTAAATGATTTTAATACGTTTATTTAAGAGATATATCTTAAAGCTTCATTTACCCAGATTTTAAAAGATGATAAATTAGCACAACTTGACCATGTGGTCATGTTTTATTCTGCTATTTATGAATATATATTGAAAATGATCAAAAAGGAAAAGGCATGGCTCGTGCAATAGTATTAGTTATCGATAGTTTTGGCATAGGTTATTCAGCTGATGCTGAAAGTTTTGGCGATGTCGGTGCAAACACTTTAGCAAATCTTGCTAAAGCATATTACTTGGAAAAAGGAAAAGCGATAAATTTGCCAAACTTGGCGAGTTTAGGATTATTTAAGGCTTGCCACCAAGCGTCTAATGAAGATTTTCCACAACAAGGCGGTAAGCCTAAAAAAGGGGCATATGGATATGCGCAAGAGATAAGCACAGGTAAAGATACGCCAAGTGGTCATTGGGAAATGGCAGGTGTACCTGTACTGTTTGATTGGGGGTATTTTACGGATAAAAAAAATGCATTCCCTAAAGATTTGATAGAAAAAATAAGTCTTGCAACAGGTTTTAACAGCATGTTGGGTAACTGCCATGCTTCAGGTACCGAAATTTTAGCAAGGTTAGGTCAAGAGCATATAATTAGCGGACAGCCTATTTGCTATACTTCTGCAGATAGCGTTTTTCAAGTCGCGGCTCACGAAGAACATTTCGGGTTAGATAACCTTTACCGATATTGCGAAATTGTTCGCGAACAACTCGAAGGGTTAAATATTGGCCGTGTTATCGCAAGGCCATTTGTGGGTGATAGTCCGGAAAACTTTGCTAGAACAGGTAACCGTAGAGATTACTCTGTATTACCGCCAGCGCCAACCGTGCTCGATAAAATATCTACTGCGGGTACCCATGTCATCAGTGTTGGTAAAATTGCCGACATTTTTGCTCATCAAGGTATTAATGAAAAAACCAAAGCAACCGGTTTAGACGCTTTGTTAGATGCAACTATCGAACATATAAATACGGCACAAGATAATGCCTTAATTTTTACAAACTTAGTTAACTTTGACCAAGATTTTGGCCATAGACGAAACCCAGTAGGTTATGCTGAAGAACTTGAAGCATTTGATGCACGTATACCTGAAGTATTAAATGCAATGAAAGAGACTGATGTGGTGTTTTTAACGGCAGATCATGGCTGTGATCCAACTTGGCCTGGTAGTGATCATACACGCGAATATGTGCCTGTATTAGCTTACCACCATGATATTTTATCGGTAAACCTAGGCGAACGTAAAACCTTTGCCGATTTAGGGCAAACAATTGCTGATTTGTTTGAAGTAGAATCGATGGATTACGGGACTAGCTTTTTAACGGAGCTAAGTTTTAATAAGAAGTAATTGATTGTTTAAATTGAACGTACGTTCTTGGGGTTAGATATAAAAAAGGGTTAGCAATGCTAACCCTTTTTTATGTTCAAGATGAACGTAATGTCATGTCATGAATAACAATAATGCTGATGTAAATATTTATAACTATTAAAGAATACTTTCTAACGTTAATTCCATCATGTCTTTAAACGTTGTTTCACGTTCATCTGCCGTCGTTTGTTCGCCTGTTTTAATGTGATCGCTCACCGTTAATACAGTTAATGCTTTTTTACCGTATTCTGCAGCAACACCGTAAAGTCCGGCAGCTTCCATTTCTACCGCCAAAATTCCATATTTTTCCATGGTCGCAAACATTTCTGGTTGTGGTGTGTAAAACAAATCAGCGGTAAATATGTTACCGACACGAATATCTTGATTTAACTTTTCAGCTGTATCAACCACACTTTTTAAAAGAGAAAAGTCAGCACAAGCTGCAAAATCAACATTGTTAAAACGTTGTCTATTAACATTAGAGTCGGTACTTGCTGCCATACCAATAACAATATCGCGTACTTTTATATCATCACGTACAGCACCACAAGAACCAATGCGTATGATGCTCTCAACGCCGTAGTCTTTATAAAGTTCAGTAGCATAAATTGAAACACTTGGTATACCCATCCCTGAGCCCATAACTGATATTGGCTTGCCTTTATAAGTGCCTGTGTAGCCAAACATGTTACGAACACGCGTAACGCATTTAACGTTCTCTAAAAAATTATCGGCAATGTACTTAGCTCTAAGCGGATCGCCTGGCATTAATACAGTTTTTGCAAAGTCGCCTGCTTGAGCTTCAATATGTGGTGTTGGCATAAGAGTTATCCTTTAGTTTTTAAGTGTAACTCAGTAAGTTTCTAGCCAGACCTGATGGGATCAAACTGCTATCAAGGGTTTTTTACTGAAAAATAATTTATAGCGATATAATAATATCGCTTAAAAAGTAATGCGGTAATAATAATACTAAGTGAGTCATCGATCAATTACCTATTGTTAACTCGCTCCAATATTTTCAGGGTTTAATTATTATTTTTTAATTGAGTTAATTGCTGTTTTTCTTCTATAGACAAAAAACTCATTGCAATAGCATTTGTTTGTAATTGCGTTATCTGTGCTTCATTAAGTTTAAGTAGGTTACTTGCAAGGTTGAATTCATCTTCAAGCTCAATGTTTTCGACTGCAGGGTCATCAGTATTAAGACAAACATCTAGGCCATTAGCTAAGAAGGTTTTAATCGGGTGTTTTGTTAAGTCTTTTATAGTACCGGTCTGATAATTTGACGTTAAGCAAGACTCAATGCCTATTCTATGCTTAAGCATATAATCCATCAATTTTTGATCTTTAGCACAAGCCACACCGTGGCCAATTCTTGTAGCGCCAAGCTTTTCTATCGCATGCCAAACACTTTCTGGGCCAGCAGCTTCACCAGCATGTACTGTTATTTGCAAACCAGCATCTCTTGCTTTTTTAAAGTGACTTTCAAACAATTGTCCTGGAAAGTTATATTCATCACCGGCGAGGTCTAACGCTAAAATATTATCTTTATGCGCTAATAGGGCGTTTAATTCAGTTTCACAATTTTCTACACCAAAAGTTCGGCTAAGAATGCCAATTAAATTTACTTTAGTTGGAAATTTTTTGCGCCCTTGATTTACACCTTCAATAATTGCTTCGACGACACCTTCAATAGGTAGTTGATGAGTCATCGCAATATAAAAAGGCGAAAAGCGTAGTTCTGCGTAATCTATATTTGCGAGGTAAGCATCTTCAACATTTTCAAAGCCGATACGAACAACATCATCTAATGATGACATAACTTTAACGCCCCAATCTAACTTCTTTAGAAAGCCAAGTAAGTCAGCTTCATTGTTAGTAATTTTAATGTGGGGCAAGAAAGCTTCAAAATTAGTTTCTGGCAATTTAATGTTATTTTTTTTGGCTAACTGCCAAATAGTTTTAGGACGAATGTTACCGTCTAAATGTCGATGCAGGTCGATAAGGGGGAGTTGATTGTTATGCATGTAAAAAGGTTGTCCTGAGGAGATAAAGTGTTGCTAGTTTTGATATAAAAACTAGCAACGGTTAATACTTATTATATATTTTAGCTCAAAATCCTTTTTGTGCTTGTAGGTGTAATCAAATTAAAGCGTCATATTAACCGAAATAGGGCAGTGATCAGTGAGTGAACGAGAAAGCTTTTTCGTATATTTTTCTTTAAAAACCAATTGGTCGAATGAATCGGCTTTATACATGCTTTTTGCATTTGGGTTAAAAACGATGTGATCGATATAGTCTTTATAATAGCCCCCCCAACAATCAGAATTAGCTGTTGCAGTAGGTGTCCACAGAGATTCGTTGCCTTCATCATCTAATGCTTGCCATAACCCTTGGTTTTCAGCGTACTTATTAGATATATCTTGCGAGAAACGGCGATTAAAATCACCGATAACAATAAAGGCTTTATCATCTTTGGCTTGTTTATCTACCCAGTTTTCAAGAGGTTCAATTTGTTTACTCAATGTAGAGCAGGCATCTTTACGTCTTAATTCTTTGTCAGATGAACTTTTCATTGCAGATACACTTTTTGGGTCAAGTGGTGCTGCAAAACAACCCGACTTTAAATGTACAGCAAGTAGTTTTAATTCTTTACCGTTTCTCGATAAAGTTAAATCCATGCCATGTCTTACTCGGCTAACATCTAATGCTTTGTACTCTTTAGCAATTACCTTTAAACCAGCTGATTTTTTAACGGCTACACCAACTCGTTGAACCCAATCTTTCGTTGAAAAATAAAAGTCGTACTCATTACCAAAAACTTTACGCGCCCATGATTCATTTTCGACTTCTTGTAAGGCAATAACATCGGCATTAAGTTGTTTTGCATAGGAAGCTAGAAGGAGATAATCGGAATCTTTTCGTTTATTATACTCATGAGAGCCTAACCAAGCGATATTCCAAGAAGCAACTTTTAACTCCTGTGAGTAACTTGGTGACACATACATTAAGCTAAATAGTAAGCTAGCAGTTGTTAATATTGATTTTTGCATTAATACTTCTCTTAGTTAAACTCAATGTAATTTGAGCACAGGCAAATAATAAAATCTAATTCACTGAATAATTTACTTAACCATTCGGTCAACTATTGATATAATTTGCAACATTACACTACTTATACAGTAAGAAACAACCACTATGAATAAAAAATTTATTACCGCACAAGAATTACTCGAAGATTCTTTTAGACTGGCAGCAAAAGTGTTTGAAGATGGTTTCAGACCACAATTTATCATCGGTATATGGCGTGGCGGAGCTCCTGTTGGGATTGCAGTTCAAGAATATTTTGATTTTAAAGAAGTTGAAACGGATCATATCGCTGTTCGCACTTCTTCTTATTACGGCATCAATCAGCAAAGCAAAGAAATTAAAGTGCATGGTTTGCACTACATCATTGAAAATGCAAACGCCAATGATGGTTTATTAATTGTTGACGACGTTTTTGATTCAGGTCGAAGTATCGATGCATTGATTAAGCAACTTAAGAAACTTTCACGTAATAATATGCCAACTGACGTACGTATTGCTTGTCCTTGGTACAAACCAACAAATAACATGGTTGACATCAAACCTGATTATTATGTTCACGAATCAGATGAATGGTTGGTTTTCCCTCATGAACTATCAGGGTTAACCCAAGAAGAAATTGCTGAAGGAAAGTCAGACTTAGCAAATATTTTAAATCTATTAAAATAAGCGGTGGTTAGAGACTAGATGAAGCTTTTCTCATTTTTAGCTATTTATCTGTCTACTTCCTGTGTACTTGCTGATGAAAATATTCACCAGCAAGTTACTTTACAAGGAAAGTGGCTGATAGAAGAAAGCGGTAAGACGATGCTAGACCCACAAACTTCAGCATTAAAATTGTGGCAAGGAAAGTTACTGTCCCTGTCTGACCGTTCTGCACACGAAACACAACAAAAACAACTCCACATCATTAATCCTGCTAACGCTATAGTTGCAAAAGAGTCGTTAAAGATGACTTTATCTACTCAAGTTAAAGAAAGCTGTTTCTCAGCATATTTAGCTGATAAGCCAGATTTTGAAGCCCTAGCTATCGACCCAAATAATGACAATGTTTTTTTCGTTGTTACTGAAGATGCTCGAATAGGCGTTCAACTTTCAACGGATTGCCAGCAGCGTTATCAAAAAACAGGTTCAACAAAATATCCTTCACTGCTAGTAAGATTAGAGTTGGATAATAGTAATGTGTTGTCAATGACACATGTTAGGGCACTGCAATTTCCTGCTTCTTATAATGTGGGCAACTTTCCTAACGATGGTATCGAAGGAATGGCGTTTGGCAAAAATAGCACGTTATATTTAGGGTTAGAAAAAGATAATAAAGGTGTTGCGCGAATTTTTTCATTGCCGTTATCCTACAATTTTTGGCAGTCTGATAAATTTGCACCGGTGGAAGATACTGAGGTTAAATTACCAGCGTTTAAAAAGGGAAGGCATCCAATAAACGGTATGGACTATTTACCTGCAAAGAATCATCCTGGCTATATTGTCGCAGCCGCTCGAAATGACAATCAACTATGGATTATTGATTTAGATAAGCAAAAACCAACAAAAGTGATTTCAATGGAATTTCTTGCTCCAGTAACTGGCGAGGATAAGCAATGCAATGATTGGGAACTCATTGGTAATACATCATTAGAAGGTGTTGCAGTTGCCAAGGATAAAATTTGGCTGATTAATGATCCGTGGAAAAAGCATTATATGGATAACGTAAAATGTGAGTCAAACCGGGATAAATATAAACGACTATCCCCCTTGTTATTTTCTTTACCCATTTCAAAAGATTGGTTTGAATAATATAATAAACTTTTGAGCATATTTATTTTTGATACTTTTATGGCTTTAAATCAACTTTTGTCTAATTAATCGTTTTAAATTCATAATTAGTTATTTGTAATTGAGCCCATATTGTTTACGAAGCGTACTCGAAGGTTTATAATACTCAGGTTAACCAGTGGTGTGCCCGCTGGTTTTTTATGTCTGAGTTAACTCAGACAAAGATGTCGCGAATAATAGTTATGACTATTAATACGCTGAAGCGTTCTCGCGGAAAAATTAATACTAGTAGAGTGAAGCATAATGTCATTGGCATAAATATTCACTTTATTAGACAATTAGCAGATCAGAAATAGGAAAGTAAATGAGCTCAGATTCAACTAAGATAATTTATACGATTACCGATGAAGCGCCAGCGTTGGCAACTCACTCTTTATTACCAATTATTCAAGCATTTACGTCTTCTTCAGGCATTAACGTTGAAACTCGTGACATTTCACTTGCAGCCCGTGTATTAGCGAACTTTCCAAAATACTTAACAGCTGAACAACGCGTAGGTGATGCGTTAACTGAATTAGGCTTATTAGCTAAAACACCAGAAGCTAATATAATTAAATTGCCAAATGTTTCTGCTTCAATCCCTCAATTAGAAGCAGTTATTAAAGAGCTTCAAGAAAAGGGCTATAACTTACCTGATTACCCAGCTGAGCCACAAAATGAAGCAGAACAATCAATTAAACTTACCTATGCAAAAGTATTAGGTTCAGCGGTTAATCCGGTATTACGTGAAGGTAATTCAGATCGTCGCGCACCTGGTTCAGTTAAGCAGTATGCACGTAAAAACCCACACTCTATGGGTGCTTGGTCTAAAGATTCAAAATCACATGTTGCCCATATGTCTGCAGGTGACTTTTACGGTAGCGAGAAATCAACGACGATTAACGGCGCAACCAATGTAAAAATTGAATTTGTTAGCGAAGACGGTACTGTTAATTTACTAAAAGAACACTTGCCTTTATTAGATAAAGAAATTATTGATGCCGCTGTAATGAGTAAATCAGCATTGGTTGAATTTTTCGAAACTGAAACTAATAAAGCAAAAGAAGAGGGCGTTTTACTTTCTCTTCATTTAAAAGCAACCATGATGAAAGTTTCAGATCCAATCATGTTTGGCCACGCGGTAAAAGTTTTCTATAAAGATGTTTTTGAAAAACACGCTGCAATTTTTGAGCAATTAGGTGTAGATGCTGATAACGGTATTGGCGATGTTTACGCAAAAATCTCTCGTTTACCTAGCGAAAAACAAGCTGAAATTGAAGCTGACTTAGCGGCTGTTTATACAACACGTCCAGAAGTTGCAATGGTTGATTCAGACAAAGGCATTACTAATTTCCACGTACCAAGCGATGTTATTATTGATGCATCAATGCCAGCGGCATTAAGAGCTTCAGGTATGATGTGGGATCGTGATGGCAAGCAAAAAGAAACTAAGTTTATGATCCCAGATCGTAACTACGCAGGTGTATTTTCAGCGGTTGTTGATTTTTGTCGTGAAAACGGTGCTTTTAACCCAACAACAATGGGCACAGTACCAAACGTAGGCTTGATGGCACAAAAAGCTGAAGAATACGGTTCACATGACAAAACATTCACCATGACAGGTAAAGGTTCTGTTCGTGTTGTAAACGACAATGGCGAAACGGTATTAGAACATGCTGTAGCTCAAGGTGATATTTGGAGAATGTGTCAGGTTAAAGATGCTCCAATTCAAGACTGGGTAAAACTAGCTGTTACACGTGCTAAAGCAACAAACGTTCCTACTGTTTTTTGGCTAGACGAAAATCGTGGCCATGATGCCCAAATGATTAAAAAGGTAAATACCTATTTAGCTGACCATGATACTACCGGTTTAGACATTCAAATTTTAGAACCTGTTAAAGCATGTGAATTTACCTTAGCGCGAACAGCAAAAAGCGAAGATACCATTTCAGTAACCGGTAATGTTTTACGTGATTACTTAACGGATTTATTTCCTATTTTAGAACTCGGTACAAGTGCAAAAATGCTTTCAATTGTTCCACTAATGAATGGTGGCGGCTTATTTGAAACAGGTGCAGGTGGTTCAGCTCCTAAACACGTACAACAATTCGAAAAAGAAAATCATTTGCGTTGGGATTCACTAGGTGAGTTTTTAGCGCTTGCTGCTTCTTTAGAGCATGTAAGTGTTAATACAAAGAATAGCAAAGCCCAAGTTCTTGCAGATACTTTAGATGCGGCAACGGGCAAGTTCCTAGATGAAAATAAGTCACCATCTCGTAGAGTAGGTGAGTTAGACAATCGTGGTAGCCACTTCTATCTTTCTATGTATTGGGCACAAGCGCTTGCAGAGCAAACATCTGACGAAGAGCTAAGCACTAGTTTTACGGCTATTGCTCAAGCATTAACGAAACAAGAAGAAAAGATCGTTGCAGAGTTAAATGAAGCCCAAGGACCATCAATGAACATTAATGGTTATTACTATGCAGATGTTGAACTTGCTAGTAAAGCAATGCGTCCAAGTGAAACGTTTAATACCATATTGTCAAGTTTGTTATAACTGAGTGCTAGCTCAGTAACTGATAATTAGATATGAAAAAGGCTGAACATCGTAATAGATGTTCAGCCTTTTTATTGAGTCTAAAAATGGTTGTTATACCGAGTAGACTAAGTATCTGTTAATTTTTAATCGCTAAAATCAAAACAACAGCGTTATCTGTACGAAAATATGGATACTGAAAGTAAGACGATTTTCAGTACCGCAGCTGAGAATAGCGACTTAGACAATTCAATGACTGAGTTTTATCCGCATTCTCTCAAAAAAGTATTCCTCGTAAGCAATATTACTTAGCAACTTTAACTCTAATTCTATTACTACCCACTCTAGTTTCATGAAGTGCTTTAAGGGCTTTTTTACCTTCAACTTCTTTAGGCATCTCAACAAAAGCAAAACCTTTAGATTTCCCCGTTTCTTGGTCTAAAACTAAAGTACATTCGGTGACACCACCATGGGCTGAAAATAAAATCCGAATTTCTTGTTCGGTCGTCGAGCGAGATAAATTACGTACTAATAGCTTCATCACAAATCCTATAAAATAATATTAAAAGTAATTATCTCAAGATAGTTTGTATTCACCAAGCTATTTTATTTTATTATCAAGTATTAATGGTTTCAAACGCCAATTTTAAACGAATGTTTGAATTATTCACGGCAGTTATAATCAATATCACCTATTCTGTATTAGTGCTGAAGCTCTTTTTCATTTATTTTTAATATTAAAGGGAAGTCTACCTATAATAATTTAAGCAGTTTATTCATAATTTAAACAATATCACTGTTAAGTTTATAACCCTTAACGCTATTGTGCTAAAGAAGAGGAATGATATATGTCTACAAATGTAATAATCCCCACTGACGGTAAAGCCATTACTTACGAGGGTGGTAATTTATGTGTTCCTAATAATCCGATCATCCCTTTTATTGAAGGTGATGGCATTGGAATTGATGTTACACCACCGATGATCAAAGTCGTTAATGCAGCTGTTGAAAAAGCTTATAGTCATGATCGTAAAATTCATTGGATGGAGGTTTATGCAGGGGAGAAAGCGACCCAAATGTACGACTCTGAAACTTGGCTACCTGATGAAACATTAGACATGTTCAAACAATATAAAGTAGGTATAAAAGGGCCGTTAACTACACCTGTAGGCGGTGGAATGCGGTCATTAAACGTAGCACTTAGACAAGTTTTAGACCTTTATGTATGTCAACGTCCAGTACAGTGGTTTACAGGTGTACCCAGCCCAGTAAAAAAACCAAGCGAAGTTGATATGGTTATTTTTCGTGAGAACTCAGAAGACATTTACGCAGGTATCGAATATAAAGCGGGCACAGAGCAAGCTAAAAAAATCATTAACTTTTTAACTGAAGAAATGGGTGCAACAAAAATTCGGTTTACCGAAAACTGTGGTATAGGAATTAAACCAGTATCTAAAGAAGGCACCGAGCGTCTAGTTAGAAAAGCCATTCAGTATGCTATTGATAACGACAGAGAGTCGGTAACATTAGTACACAAAGGTAATATCATGAAATACACTGAAGGTGCCTTTAAAGAATGGGGTTACCAGTTAGCTCGTGATGAATTTGGGGCTGATCTTATTGCTGGTGGTCCTTGGTGCTCATTTGTGAATCCAAAAACGGGTAAAGAAATTATCATAAAAGATGTAATTGCTGATGCAATGCTACAGCAAATATTGCTGAGACCTGCTGAATATAGTGTTATAGCAACATTGAATTTAAATGGTGACTACTTATCAGATGCACTCGCAGCACAAGTTGGTGGTATTGGAATAGCGCCAGGCGCAAATATTAGTGACGACATTGCTATATTTGAGGCGACCCATGGCACAGCGCCAAAATATGCTGGATTGAATAAAGTCAATCCGGGTTCGGTAATATTGTCTGCTGAGATGATGTTAAGACATATGGGCTGGTTAGAAGCCGCAGATCTATTACTTAAAGGCATGTCAGGTGCTATTAATGCTAAAACAGTAACATATGATTTTGAACGTTTAATGGATGGCGCAACATTAGTGACTTGCTCAGAGTTTGGTGATTGTATTATAGAGCATATGTAAACAATGATAATAACCCGTCGAGTATAATTGGCGGGTTATTTTTTAGTCATGACACAATAAAACACGAATTTTTTAACTTAAATGTAAATATTTATAACTGCATGTGCTCAAACTTATGCAACCATTGAGCTTTGTGAATTGTCTTTCAATACGCTTTCACTAGAACAATTCATACTTTCTAACCACGCTAAAGCATCATTCACATCTTCAAAATTTTTCACATTTAGCTTCGATTTCGAACGAACCATAAGCGCGTCAACGTTGGTTAAGTACATAGAAGGGTATACCGTAGCTTTGCCCACTAAAGATTGTGTCGACAACCATTCATTATGCTTATTTGATTCAATGTAAGCTTCGGGAGTACCACCAATTAAGCGAAGATTATCAACTAAAATACCGAAAGGTTTACCATTTAATTCATTTACTAGCTTTTGAATTTCTTTAGTATAGGCAATAACAGAATATTCATTAAATTCTCCAAATAGTTGAAGAAACACTATGTTGCCTTTGATACAAACTGTGTAAGTACCGTGCTCTATATTCACAATATTCTCTCAAAATTTAAATAAAATAATTAGAAGTGGGTGTTTTTTGCGCATCATACACCTGAGATATTGTATTTGTCGAGCGATACAATAATAAAACCAAAGAATTAAACAAATAACAACATACCAATAACATACGGATATATATACGTTAATTTGATAGCAATCGCAGCTAACGGTTATATAGACAACGTACATGTCACTATATCCGATACGTTTTAGTATTGGACATAACCTAAAGGGAGTATTAGAATAGCTTTAAACTACTTATGTATTAAATATAACCATGTCTAAAACTGCTCCAGTTCCATTATATCCAACCTATATCGAACTCAATGAATTTGAACTGGTTGATTATCCAAAACTTAATGAGTTTATTTCAACTATGCCTGCTTGGTCTTTAAACCAATGGCAATGGGGAAAAGTATTTTTAGAATATACTGGCCGAAATAAGTCGGTACATACTTATGATCGTTTTAGAAATGAAATAGAGAAATTTTTGCTATGGTCGTTTTTGATAAAAAAATCACCCATTGACGAGATGCGTAAAAAAGACATTTTGGAATATGCAGACTTTTGCTGGAAACCCCCAATAACTTGGATTGGAACAAGTAATCAAGAACGTTTCAAACTAAAAAACAGTTATTTTGAATCGAATGAATTATGGCGACCGTTTAAAATACAGGCTGCTAAAAGCCAATTATCTAAAGATGTTGATAAAAAGAAATATCGGCCTTCACAACAAACAATTACATCAACTTTTACAGCAATTATCGTTTTTTATAATTACTTAATGGGAGAAGAACTTTGTTATGGAAACCCAGCCCATATAGCTAAAAAAGATTGCAGACATTTTATTAGTGATACACAAGTTAAAGAAATCAAACGGCTGTCATCTTCGCAATGGCAATACCTTCTAGATACCGCTGTGAGTATGGCTGATGAAGATCCGGTTTATGAAAGAAACCTATTTGTTATAGCTTCTTTAAAAACGTTATTTTTAAGGATATCTGAGCTTTCAGAACGAGATAATTGGTCTCCGGTTATGGGACACTTTTGGCAAGATGAAGATCAAAATTGGTGGTTAAAAATATTTGGTAAAGGTCGAAAACTTCGTGATACTACAGTTCCATCTGATTTCATGCCTTTTCTAAGGCGATACAGGTTATCTCGCGAACTTTCTGGACTACCAACAAGTGGTGATAATAATGTACTTGTGGAAAAAGTACGTGGCCAAGGCGGTATGACATCAAGACATTTAAGACGTTTAGTACAAGACATTTTTGACAATGCTTTTATAAGAATGAAACGACATGAAGGCGAAAACAAATCTATTAAACTCAAAGAAGCTACAACACATTGGCTTAGACATACCGGTGCTAGTATGGAAATAGAACGAGGACGTTCCTTAAAGGATCTCTCTGAAGACCTTGGTCATGCAAGTATGGCAACAACTGATACAGTTTATGTTCAATCTGAAAATAAAATGAGAGCTGAAAGTGGCAAAAAGAGAAAGGTAGATTAATGCACTTAAAATCGACTAAAACACCTTGCAGGCTATTATAAACATAGTATCTAGCGATTTTTCATATAATTTAAGGTGATTCTCTGTGAAATTTGACCAATAACGATAGCCGAAGCTTGTCAGATTTCACGTAGCGCACAGTAAATATCGATAAATCAGTGCCTTATAAACAAGTACGTAGAATATAGAAATTATCCCTTATTGTCTAAATGTACTAAGTCCGATACTAAAGAGTATCGGATATAATGGGCTGTGTTCATTCTAGGGAATTTGTTGCTGTAATTACTCAGATTAAAAAACTTTATATTAAGTAAACCTCTATTCAATCAATGATTACAAAAACAAGCTTTTTACTGAAAGCTCAGTGTAAATTTTCTATAGTAAACGTTTGTTACTCTTTACATCCATAGCGGATACAAGCATTTTACGTTAATAATAAATTGAAACCCGATCACCAAATACTTACTGAGAGATAACTTTTAGTTTATAAGATATGTTGTTCAATATAACTTGAGTCTGTAACCTCAACTGAGGCATATTTTAAAATTGTTACGCTGATTCTTAATTATCCTTGTCAGCAGTTTAGTTAATATTATTGCTCGCCAATATTTACAAATTTACTATCGACTCCTTATATATACCAAATTGTTTATCAACTCTAATAGTCGTGATAAACCGGTTAGAAATCAACACTTTTTCATATGCTATTCTGGCTTTATTCAAATAATATAAGCACAGTTTAATACCATGCAGATTAAACAAACATTGATTTAAAATTAACTAAATCATCAAGTTTGTACCATACTAAAATTAACTGAACAATTAAATGGCACTGCGATGTCTATCAATTTTACTAAATTATATGAACAACAAATTCTTCTACGCCCTAAACTAGTCTGTGTTGTTATTTTAATTGTTAGTATGTTGTTTATCACTCAAATAAAAAATTTCAGGTTAGATGCTTCGAGTGATACATTGGTCCTTCAAAATGATACAGCATTACAGTTTTATCGGGAAATTAAACAAAAATATGGATCTGATGACTTCCTGATAATGACTTTTAGTCCTGAGAAAGATTTATTCGCAAGCCATACCCTAGAACAGCTTAAATTAATAACGCACCAGCTTGAACAAGTCCCTGAAATTGAATCAATCACCAGTATCTTAACCGTCCCATTAATTAATAGTCCTGCAATATCAGTTGAAAACCTTAAAGATGAAGCACCCACTCTGCTCAGTGCTAGAACCGTAGTATCACTTGCTCGACAAGAGTTATTATCTAGTCCTATTTACCGCAATTTATTAATCAGCTCTGATAGTAAAACTACCGGATTTTTACTATATTTAAAAGAAGATGAAAAATATCAGACACTGAAGTTTTCAAGAGATGAAGCGAAGTTATTAGTAGAAAAAGCCCCGAGTTCTTTTAAATTACGAAAAGATTTAGCCAGTAAAAATAGAAAATTTGCCCGATATATAAAGAAAAACCAACACCGACAAGAAGATATTATTAAAAGTGTGCGTCAAGTCATGGCTAAGTTTAGTACATACGGTCAATTACACTTAGGCGGTGTCCCCATGATCACTGCTGACTCTATTGCTTTTATTCGCCACGATTTAATTAATTTTGGTTTTGTGGTTTTATTGTTTATTATCATAACTTTAATGGTTGCATTTTCACGAATTCAATGGATGTTACTACCGTTAATCACTTGTGTGATAACGGGGGCTGTGATGGTAGGATTGTTAGGTTTACTTAATTGGCCTGTTACCGTCGTATCTTCAAACTTTATTTCTTTAATGCTTATCTTAACACTGTCCCTAACTATTCATTTGATTGTACGGTATCAGGAGTTACATTGGGAAAATCAACAGGCTACGCAATTTACACTGGTGAGTGCTGCATTAAAGAAAAAATTTATTCCATGTTTATTTACTTCAATAACAACCATCGTTGCTTTTGTATCTTTACTTGTGAGTGGGATCCGTCCGGTAATTGATTTTGGCTGGATGATGACTATTGGCATTACCCTATCATTTCTTATGGTATTCACATTATTTCCAGCAATGGTAATGTTATTACCTATAGGAAAGCCTGTGAATCAGCAGAATTTGACAAAACGTTTAGCCTTATATTTGGCTGGTCGTATACTGCCCCGTAAAAAAAACATACTCATTACTTACGCACTTATAATTGTGTTAAGCCTAATCGGTGCTTCATTATTAACTGTTGAAAATCGTTTCATTGATTATTTCAAACAAAATACTGAAATATACCAAGGTATGTCTTTAATAGATCAAAAGTTAGGAGGTACAACTCCTTTAGATGTCATTATAAATGCACCGACAGATGACTTTACAGAGACTGAAGAAGCTGAAACATATGATGACGATCTATTAACTGATCTTGATGACGATGAGGCTGATTTTTTAGCCGAATTTGATGAAGCTGATGAAGAAATGTTAGAAGAATTTGATGAACAAGTTTCTAGTATTACTACAGGCTATTGGTTTAACTCTATAATGTTAGAAAAAGTAGCCGATTATCATCGTTATTTAGAAGAAATACCACAAACAGGAAAAGTTCTGTCACTTGCCTCTGGAATGGCATTAATTAACCAGATTGAACCTGCAACTAAAACAGATAATTTCATTTTATCAATTCTCTATAACAAGTTACCTGAATCAATAAAGTCGATAATCATAAATCCGTATATTTCAACAGATGGCAATCAAATTCGTTTTAGTATCCGAGTTTATGAGAGCGATAAAACACTTAAACGTACTGACCTATTAAATAACATTAGGCAGGGATTAGTGGATAAATTTGATTTAGCGCCTGATCAAATTAGATTTTCAGGAATGTTAGTCCTATATAACAACATGTTACAAAGCTTGTTTCAATCACAGATTTATACCTTAGGCACCGTATTCTTTTGTATTTTGTTAATGTTCATTTTACTATATCGAAACTTAAAACTATCACTAATTACTCTAATCCCTAATTTAGTCGCAGCATGTATGGTACTTGGTCTTATGGGCTGGTTTAACATTCCCCTAGACATAATGACGATAACCATCGCTGCAATATGTATTGGCATTGCTGTCGATAATTCTATTCATTATGTGCATAGGTTTAAATTAGAATTTAAGCAATGCCACAACTATGAAACGGCGATGCTCAATTCTCACGCCAGTATTGGCAGAGCTATGTACTACACATCTATAACTATCACCTTAGGCTTTTCAATTCTTGTGTTGTCAAACTTTATGCCTTCGATGTATTTTGGTTTATTAACAGGGTTTTCTATGCTGGTTGCGCTAGCTGCTAACCTAACATTATTGCCATTACTCTTAGTAAAATTTAAGCCGCTAAAAGCAACAGATATAATCAAATAAAATTAACAGGCTTAAGTCAGTACCTCCTGTGACTGTTTATTTAATTATTTTAATCCAATCACCTGATTTTGGCTCCCCTCTAGGGTAAAGGCCATTAATAAGGCGCAACAGTTGCGCTGAATAAACGCCTAAATTAATCTGTTTAGCAAGCAATTCCATTCGTGTATTGTCATTGGCTTTGACATAATGAATTGTCCTGGACTTTTTAGCTTTTCTTGGAGCTCTTTCAGGTCGAAAACTTTGAATACTTTTTAAAAACAAAGCATCGTAAGCGATCCCTTTTTCAGGATTAAATACTTCACCAACTAATAAGTATGCTTTATTCCCTTGAAAAATAACGGCAACTCGCTGGTCTTCTTTACCATTGTTCCCTTTAATTATACCCGTATGCCCAATCATGCCATATTGTGAAAAATCTTCTGAACGCAGCAATAAATTAACGTTTGTAACACTGCGCAGGTAATTTCCTGGACTTAACCTGTCTTTATTTATCGCAATGGTTAAATTTAGTTTTGCCGTGTCATTTTCTGGTTGCCCAACGATTGCTTTATTCGTATGAGTAACCTGCCATTTTTCTGGAAATAATAATGAAAATCCTAGTTTACGGTGAATGTAACGTTCTTTTTCTATCGGTTTAGGCTTGTTCATCGCTTCATAATGTATGCCATAGATCATGCCTTCTAAATGTTCACGATAAACCTTTTGGTTATCACTATCTTCTTTTTTATCAACAAACTGCCCCGCTTTCGCCACTACTTCTTTTAAACGAATGTCATTTCGGGGATGAGTAGAAAATACGCCATGATAACTTTTCGCTCTTTTACCTTCTTCTTTAGCTCTATAACGCGAAAATTTTTCCTGATCTTTTAAAACACCGATAGCCTCAACCATTGCTTGGGGGGCATATCCGCTGTTAAATAAATATTCCGCCGCTAAACCATCAGCTTGCAACTCCATTTCTCGTCCATATCCTTGTACGGCAGCGGTGCTCCATAAACTAGTCGCATCTCCTAAAGCCATACTCCCAGTGGTGAAAACGGATAAAAATGTGAGGGTACTTGCACTTGTTCTTGCGGTATCTTGTTTAACAACATGCCTAGCAGTAACATGAGCCACTTCATGGGCCAATACTGCAGCTAATTGAGCTTCTGAATGTAAAAACGTTAACAAGCCTCTGTTGATATAGATGTAGCCTCCAGGTAAAGCAAAAGCGTTTATGTCAGGCGCATCTATGATAGTAAAATGATATTTAATATTTGGTCGATGACTATTCTTTACCACTTTTTGACCAATTTCATTTATATAAGCATTGAGTTTTTTATCTTGGTAAATAGGGACTGATTTGATCAATTTTTCATGAAGCTCTTTACCTTTTTTAATTTCATCACTTTCAGACATAAAAACTAAATCAGGTATGCCCGTTGCAGGGTTCATCGCACAAGAACTAACAACTAACATCAAAGTAATAATGATAAACCGATTATATATATGTAAATATTTCATGATAACCCCCACTTTTTCTATGTAAACGATGCAAATATTGATCATTTAATTTTCAGCTATAGCCGTGCTAATTATTTATTAGTAAAAAAATTACTCAATTGATTGGCCATCGTTTGGCAAGCATGTCTTTGTACAGGAGCAACAATGGGTATAGGTATAACAATTGCTGGCATATATGAAGTCCCATCAGCAACACTGCTTACTTTTCCCACTAACTGGCGAGATTTATAATCCCATATGGTTGCTTCATATTCAGATTTAGTATCCCAAGTCCCAAAGCCAAAGCAAGCCGCTCCCGCAGGAGATAAACCACAACTAATATTGCCTGAAGATCGGGTTCGTTCAGTATTGCCATCAACCCAAACTATGTATTGCACTTGATATTCATCAATTATTTTTGAAATTTTCTCGTATGATAATAACCTGCTAAGGTCTTGAACATGAACTGGTGCAGTCCGTGCTTCAAACCAGGGATAAAGCTTATTTACAAAATCACTTTCTGGGATAACATTTAATGCAGTATTTGTTTGTGATAAGGCACTGCCTATGCATGCGATAAGGTCTGGTTCCGTTTCATAATCACTACCGGTTCGTCGCCCAATAACGACAATTGAATCCCCTTGGTGTAGCTCAACGTCCTCATGTTTCACTTGGTCTACCGTTACACTTGTACAACCAAAAAGAAAACATAGCATAGCTATGTGTACAGATGTAAATACCGTCGTTTTGTTTTCCATTGCAATTCCTCCTAATGTCAAATTATTAGCAAGTCTGTTTCTTAAATTCAGATCACAATTTTATCTTTTACTATGTTTGTAGGTGGGGTATTAGACTTTCCCCTTGTTTTTAACCACTTATTGATTTCTGGTACCTGGCTAAACCTCAATGATAACCCTGCCCCTAAGTCTCGTAGGGCAATCACCATTGCATCATTTAACGCCGCTTCTTGTGACTTCAAAAATTCAGATGGCGTTTTACCATAAGCGGTTAAAATCCAATCCGCTATTATTTGCCCTTGTGAGTCATATACTTTCATATTGTATTTAAGCCAAACTTCGAACATATTACCTTTAGTTTCATAGGGAACATTATATTGAAAGTTTTCCAAATTGGGCTGAAAAAACAAATCGAGGGTATCTCCAGATGTGCTTTGCAAGTCAGAAGTTACTTCCATATTTGAGAACATTGCTTTAAGAACAACATTTAACATTTTAACTTGTGCATCACCAACGTCGATTTCCCACTTTTCTCTTTTTTCACTCTTTTCAATATAGCGATAACTACTAAATTCCTTGTCAAAAATCACTCCAATAGAATATGGCAATTTATTGATCACCGGACTTGGAAAATAGCCGTTGATATCTACAGTGCTTTTACAACTCATAAGCAATAAAGACAGTAAAAAAGTAACCAAGAATACCTTTTTAAATAATATATTTGTGAATGCTCTCATTACATACCTCTTGTACTTAAGGTTGAAAATCATTAAGTCCAACAAAAGTGCCACCGTTCTGAAACGTTAATTCCCTCATTAACGTTGCAAAACGAATGCCGGTCTTTTGTAAATGTTCTGGTCGAATAAATTGCACAGGAAAACCAACTGCATGAATACGGACTAACCGCTGATTATTTTCATTCATTTGGTTAATTCGAGAAATAGTTTCAACAACATGTTGGATTGAACGGCCAGAAAATTCATCTCCCATGACATATAAACTAATTTTCTTATCTTGATTGAAAAAAGTTCTTATTGCTTGTTGGATCCCCTCTACAGGGCTTGAGTTACTGAAAGGATTCCAAGTACGTAACCGTTTAATGATTGCCGCCCTTCTCGCTTTAGTATCTGGTATCCATTTACGACGATAATTGGTAAACATGTATTTCCCCATATCATTCATAATCTGTATACCCTTCACTTGTGGGTAAATATTCAAGGTGGCTATTATTTCATCCAGCATCCGTTGCCAACCGTAGTTATACATACTGCCGGAGGTATCAATAATGAAAATCAAGTATTCACTATCAACAGGGATTCCACCAACGAGATCATTTTTACTCTGGTAGTTTTGTCCTAACAAACGCTCCATTTCAACAGTAAGCTCTTGCAGTGCAATGGCTAATTTTCCTTTTTCTTGTTGGCTATCGGAAGCGGCTTTTGATATTTGTGCAAATTGTGTATTTATAGTGGCTAAGCGAGTACGTAATATAGCTAAACGTTCTTTATTAATATCTATCTGCTCAACTTTACTGGTTAGCTCACGATTGTATATTTTTGTATCACCTCGAATAGTGAATAATGTTTTTTGTAAATTTTTAACTTGAGCGTCTAAGTCGGTAGCTGATTTTTCTAAAACAATAGGACTTACCGTTTTAGTGATCATCAATAATAAGATAATGGCTCCAAAACCACAGCAGATGACATCTAAAAATGCGATTGAAAACTCTGACGAACCACGATGTTTTGATTTCATCATTCCTCCTAAGGCCAATCTTTTGAAGGGCTCATAAATGAGCCTGCCGATAATAACGCTAACTTCCAAAAAGCAGAGGCTGCCATAGGATCTCCTTCCATTGGCCATAATAAAACATTAACGGGTATACCTTGAGGCAGGCGTTCAAGTGAACGTTTAAAGAGCATCTCTCTATCTTTTCCTGTAATGGTACTTTTATTCCCTTTATTAACGCCTTGGGTTGGTAACCCATCAGTGATCAGAATAATATTGTCAGGTAACGGATTTAGTGAAGCAATACTTCGAAAAGCGTTGACTAAACTAGTACCACCTTGTGGAACGATATCTCTTAATTTTGATAAACTATTGTTTAGTTGTTTTTGGTCAGATATGGATAACCATTGTCCTGTGGTTTCTGCATCTGATGCTCGACTTCTGCTATTAAAAGTATAAAGTTGAAACTGGCTTTCTATAGGAAATTTTGCAACTAACCATTCTACGGCCTTGACGGAACGTTGCCATTTAGGTGATTGTCTTTTGATATTATCTGACATATTTCGTTGACGAATAATATTGACGATTTTTTCATCTAACATACTTGCTGACACATCAAGTAAGATTAAAATTCTTTCACCACTTAACTTCAAACCTGTAAGGTACTGTCGATCACCATACCCAGAAAATCGACGAGCATTATTCCCTTTAGCTATCTCCTGCTCTAGTTTCTTTTTTTCTACGATTAAACTTTGTAGCTTAATGTCCATATTCATTCGCTGCTGTTCATCTGCTTCAACATCAAAAGCGACAATTTTATTTTTTATTGCATCGATCTCATTGTTAACCACTTTGGCTAAACCATCTGTTTCGACCAAGTTTTCATTAAGTTGCGTCAAAGCGTTTTTAATCTTGACTAAATTGTCTTCTCCTTGAGAGACTTCTTCTTGTAATAAATTCACTTCGGCCTGCAACTGGCTCTGTTGCAATTCATTATCAGAATTAACATCATGTTTTATAATTAAAAATACTAAAATAACCGCACCAAAACCACACGACATAATATCTAGAAAAGATAAATTAAATGTGGAAAACTTTCGTTTAGCAACCATAAAACCTCACTCTTTCAACTAGTTGCGCTAAGTAATATTTACTTAGCGATGATTTGTCTGAGAAATAATTCGCTTTTATTTGTTTGGCCATTGATCAGTGACATTTATTCAACCTCATCACGGTCTGATTTGAGAAAATTTAACAAATTGTTATCACAATAATCTTGCGTGTTTTGAACAAGCCGCTCTTGAAGAAGTTGCAATTGATGAGAGAAAAACATGATAAAGATACTGATCACTAAAGCAATGAATGTTGAGTTAAATGCGACACCTAAGCTGTTGGTAACTCCGATAATATTTCCTTCTACAGCTTGGTGGGCTTGGCCAAGAGCTTCACCGATCCCTCTTACCGTACCAATAAAGCCAATAGATGGAATTGCCCAAGCAATATAGCGGATCATTGCCAGCTCACTGTCCAATCGATCCGCTTCAGATTCGCAAATATCCTTGATCGACGATGCAACAGCAGCAATATTTGAAGTTGCAGCAAACCGCTGCAGGGCAATTAACAACGTTCTTGGGGCTAACATTTGCCGTTCTTCTTCAGCTAATTTCTTCAAGGGTTGACACAGGTTGTGAGCATCATCTGGAAAAATACTTGCTCCTTCTTTTACATTCAACATCGCATGACCCAACATTTGTTTTTCTTTGAGCGATAATTTAGTTTTATAACCCATGATCATTAATACCCAAAACATCAATATAAAGCAGGTCTCTTGCTCATAATCTTTTAAAACAACATAAATGGAACGTTGATCAGTAACCTCACTACCTGCTAGCAGTTGAGCTGCTTGTTGTTTTAATAATACCTCTGCATTGGGTCGGATTAAGGTAACGTAGGCAGCATGAACAATTATTACCGAGAGTAACAAAGCAAAGAGTTGGAATATAAATTCTGAACCTGCAGTTCGTTTCATAGCTAGCTCCTAAAATTCAAATATCTGTGGGAAATGAGACGGATAGATCTTCTGATATCGCCTCTGTTGGAATAAAGCGATCATTTTTTTTCGCCTCGGTATTTTCTTGTTTTATAGATTCCGTGTTTATCCGTTCTTTTTGCGTAAGTGTTTCTTCGTTAGCCGCTAGTGGTTTTTTCACCTCCTCACTTGGGGGCAACTGCATAAGTGGAACTTCAGATGTGTCTCTTTGGACAAATACTTCAGTATAAGCAACGGGAATAGCTAACAAAAAGCTCAATAAAACAGCAATTAATAACATATTATTTTCATTCATAATCTTACCTTTAATTTTAGTGTGCATTTCTAGCGATACGAAAACCTAAATCATTACGTTTATCCTCACCATAATCTCTAAACGAGAGTCTTAATTCAGTGCGAGTACCATGTCCCCAACTTGCTCCTCGGATCACATGATAGTTTCCTGACTCAGGGCCCATAGGATCTTTGCTGGTATTGAGAGATAAGCCTGTTTGAATTTGATAATAGTCATGCAGCCATTCAGCGACATTACCGGATAAATCGAACAGCCCTTTTTCGTTACTACGAAAAGAACCAACAGGAGCACTGGCAATGTAATTATCATTATAGGTTGGTAAAACAGTTCCTAGGATGGGGGCACCAGCGATATCCGCAAAATTACCGGCACCAACTTTGGGAGGCAATGACGTTCCCCACGCATATTTCAACATTTCACCTTTGTTAAATCTTGCTGCCCAGACCCACTCAGTCTCCGTTGGTAATCGATAACCGTTAGCCAATGGGTCAAAATTTACGACTTTCCCTTCTTTGACCTGATAGACCTTATCAAGATTTTCTTGCTCCGAAATCCAGTTGCAAAATAAAGCTGCTTGTTGCCATGTTAATTTAACGGCAGGTTGATGTGTGCCATTTAAGCTATTACCTTTGATATGCCCAGATGAATGTTCACGTTGAAATTGACGAAACTCTTTATTCGTAATTTCAGTAAAACCCAGATAAAAAGCCTTCGAAATTTGTACTTTTCTTTTCACTTCATTGGATCTACGACCTTGTTCTCTTCTAGATGCTCCCATAACAAAAGTATCATTAGGTTTAAACAATTTGAGTTTATTACCGACTGTTGATGTAATTATTGATTTTAAATTATCCCTGCGAGCTTGTTCCTCAGTTTTTAATGTAATTGATAAGCGTTGTTCCATTGTTAAGCTTGGCAAAATACTTGATTGGTAACTGATATACCCCTCTTTCTCTACTCTGATTGTTTGCCGCTTAACAGGTAAGGAAAGCTTTTGCGAAGCTCGGCCCATTAAGCGACCATCAATATAGAGAAGTGCATCACTTGGAGTAACGTCAAAAGAAATCCCGCCATTATTTTCAAGTAATTGATAAAATTCAGAAACTGTTTGGCCTGATGCCACAGCAAATGAATGAGATTGTGACTGATAACCTTCTTTAAACAATAACAAATCAAGTTCTTTGTCGGAACTAACAGATACTTCAAGCGGGCTTGTACCTAGGAATTTATCACCATAAGAAATGTTCACCCCATTGGGTTTAGTTGATATAGCTAACCTCCCCATTAACTTAAACAACTTCACAGACTTTATTGTTTTTGCCTGCCCAGCTTTTACGGTAACTGCTCTTTGCGTTGCTTTGTAACCCTGCTTTTTGAAGTGTAAAGGATGCTCTCCTTCTAGTAGTTCAGCATTTAACGGGGTTGTTCCTAATAACACATCATTTTCATAAACTTGAACCCCAAGTGGTTCTGAGTTAATCATGATATTTCCCCAAGCAGGGGTAAGGCTAATGGCCAATTGCTGCGTTATATTTTTACCCTCTATGGTAATTTCACTCAGGTGAGAGAAGTAGTTTTTAGCATGTATTTCGATTTTATGTGGGCCTGCAGCAATATTACTAACGGTATGTTTATTTATATTCACTACTTGGTCATCAATCGTCATGCGAATATCGACATCAGGAGTAACATCTAAAGAGAGGCTACCTGGTAGTGGAGTCAGGGAAAAGTGTATACGCTGATTTTGATGCGTATCAACGGTAAAATCTTGCTCAAAGGGAAAATAGTCTTGTTTAATTATCTTAATTTGATATTGACCGGGCAGCATCAACAAATGGTCTTGCCATTTTAAGTATATACCCCCGGAAATTTCCATTTGTTGGCTTACCGGAGACGATGTAATGACAACAGAATTAGCGGTAAAAATATAACCAAGTGAAATCAAACCAATAATAAATATACTGCTAATTAAATACATCAATGGTTTATATTGACGCTCTCTTGTGTCTTTTTCCGCTTTTACAGGAGCAACATCATTATCTTGATTCATATGATGTTTAGCCGATATATTTTCTTTTTGTTTGTTTAAAATATTCATCCTCTAGTCACCCGCTCTTTGCATTGGATCACAATCGTTGGATGAGATTTGTCGGGGTGTATTATGAATGCTTGTCTGACATCTCTATAACCATCACGTGAGCCTACTAAGGTATATTCACCCGGTGTCAAGGTAAGCTCTTTTGCCAGAAACTTACCTAATTGACCATTTCGATATAAGGTAACCATTGTATGATTATCTGACTGGATGGTTACTAAAAGAGGAATTTTTGCTTTTACCATAAGCTGATTGATTGATTTAATTTGCTGGAGTAACTTTCCCCCTGGATGTTGAATATTCATCGCATCTTGCTTAGTAAGTAGTGCCTGCTGGTAAACATTTTTGTTGCTAAGTCTTTCTGGGGCATCAATGTAGTTATCTAACTGATTTGATAATGTTAATCGAGCGGTAGATTTTATTACCCCTATTTGTGCTTGAAGCAGCGATTTGTCTAAATGTAAAATTTCATTATATTTATCTAATGCCTTAGACCAATGTTCTTCTTGAATAAATGCTTGTGCTTGTTCAAACTTTAGCGATATGTTTGCTTGCATGCGTTCGCTTTTACTTTGTTTTATTGCTTGAGCTACGGGAGCTGATGTTGGTTTTATTTTCTTAGCTTTATTAAAAAACACTAACGCTTGATTATACTTATTTTGTTGTAATTCTTTATAACCACTAGACATAGCAAGGGAGAAATCCCTATCAACGATCAATTGTTTCACATGTCTCAATTGCTTATTTACAATAACCGAGCGTTCATCAAGGGTATGAGCCTGCTCAAAACTAGACTTTGCTAATTCATATTGCCTATCTTCAACAAACACAGAGCCTGTTTTCACTAATGCCAGAACCTGATCTAAGACTAAGGCGCGGTCATATGTGGAGTTAGCTATATTGTTGTTTGGTTGCAGATACATAGCGACTTGTAATTTTTCTTTTGCTAATTGTGCATTGTTTTCTTCTAACGCCAATTCCCCTTGTGCTAGAAATTCACCAAATTGTTCAGGAATACCGGTTTCAATTTTTATCAACTGCTTAAGAGCATCATTATAGCTATCCATCGCGTTATAAAATTCTTGGCTTCGATAAGAATAATCACCTGACTCTGCTGTTTTTAACGCTGATTCAAAGGCCTCATTTGCCCAAAGACTTACCTTTTTATCTTCTAAAATATTCTGTTTTTCAAGCACAAGAGAGAGAATTTCCTGAGCATCACGTCGATGTTTAGCTAATTGACTTTCTCTCCATGGAGATTCATCAATTGGTTTGTTAGCATCTTGAGCCATGATCTCTTTTGCATTAAGAGGAGAATAAATGGGGTTTACTGAATTTGGTAACCAAAAAATGACTAGATATAGAACAAAAAATAAGACCAGTAATAAGGCAGAAATAAGTACATTACGAAAATGAAGGCCTAATAGCACTTTTTGTAAAAAAGAATGCTTTTTATCAAAATTTAATGAGATTGTCTTTTCAGCGTTATTCATCGGTTCTTCTGACAACATAGCTTTTCACCTCTATCTATTTTTGCTTTACATCTTTAAATTATTAATCTCGATCACCTGATGAACTAACGTCGAGTTGGTATATATCTTTTAAGATATTTCGCCATTGCTCATATTGATTTTCAACAGTTCCGCTTAGTGTTATTGTGCGATCTTCTAATTCAATAACATGTGATTCAATACTTGCTTCAAGTGAATCACCTAATTCTTGTAGTGCATCAATATGAATTTGTGCTTCTGCTTCGCGATCAAAACCTGCTTTGACCACATAAGCTCCACCAGTCATTCCAATTGCTGATGCAGCTCTTACTGAGCCATCGCTATGTCCAGCACCAAAAATACCCGCAACAATCGCAACAGCTCCTATCAATTTTTGATTACTGGACCGTGATTTCATACTTCTCATCGTCATAACTTCGTTATAACTTTCTTTACGCCACTGCGAATATGGTTCTTTCATTTCTTTTGCATAACCACTGTAATATTCTTGTAACGTATCGATAAAGAGGTGAACTCGCTCTCTCACCTGACGAATACGCATAATCATAGGATCATTTTCTGCAGGTAAACGGTTAACCGTTAAATAGCCAGACGATGTTTTAGATAAATGTTGAGAAAATTGTTGTGGAGCAAATGATTGGGCAAATTTAATTTCTGATACTTGTCTCAAGGCAATTTTTTGAGTAGACGTTAACTCTTTTCTATAGGCATTAAGATCGTTAGCAATGCGGTTATAGATGTTTTGAAATGGGTCGTTATCTCGCTGAGTTTTTTTATGGTAAGAGTACTTACTGGCTTTTTGAGTATATTTTTTTTCAAACCAACGCATACCACTGACATCACGGACATCAATATTCAATTCCATTAGTTCGCCATCTGATTTGATAATTTCCCCGGTGACCATAACTTCTACAGAGTCATGACCTAAAGGAATAACGCGAACAGCCCCCCAAGCTGAACTTGACTGAATTGCTTCCATTAACAGATAGGGGAAAAAACTAGATTCAGCCACTCGAATTTCAGGGAAAACCAATTCATCTTCATCGAGTTGATCGATGTTTTTTAGGCCATTATCAAAAATTGTTATACCAACATCTAATAATTCATTTTCAGGCATATCTTCTATAACTTGTTTTACTGCAACTACCTGAGTTGTTTTAAATGCAACTGTACTGCAGCTAGTAATAAGCAATACCATAAATAAAATAGTAGCTATTGAACTATTATTGCTATTAATTTTGATCATCTACTTAACCTCGCTTTTTATATTTGCGATATTCCTGCCATAACTTTTCTCTTAACTTTGGATCTGCTTCCTTCATTGCCGCTTCTCTTATTTGACGAGCGACAACGTCATCATCATTACCGCTTGGGATATCAGCTGGAGGGGTGAAAACTTCTTGGTTATGCTGTAAATCCCCTTGTTTGGTTTTTGAGTGAGTATTTGGCATTCCACCATCACCCGAAGTATTAGGGTTTGTGGTCCCTATTCTTATATCTTTAGTTGTACTTTCTGCTGCACCGTTTAAAACATCATCAAATAACCGGCCATTCGCTTCTTCAACTTGTTTTTCACTGCCATTTTCATTTCCACGACTTTGTACATACTCTCGTTCAGATAAAATCATGCCATCAAAATCGTCCAAAGTTCCTTCAAGTTGTTGATCAAGTTCTGAAATTTTTTCATTCAAAGTTCGTGTGCTATTTATGGCTGATTTATTTCCATTTTTTGCTGATGTTGGATTTTGAGATGCTGCAGAACTACTTGAAGATTGTTGACTGGACGCACTTTGCGAAGATGCTTCAGAGCTACTTGAAGATTGTTGACTGGACGCACTTTGTGAAGATGCTGCAGAGCTACTTGAAGATTGTTGACTGGACGCACTTTGCGAAGATGCTGCAGAGCTACTTGATGATTGTTGACTGGACGCACTTTGTGAAGATGCTGCAGAGCTACTTGATGATTGTTGACTGGATGATGCAGCTTCCTCTTCTGAAAAATCAATCTCATTACTGCTACTTGCTGACGATTCGCCGCCATCATTATTTTCTGCTTCATCCGAAGGTTCACCGCTTTGCTGGGTTTGTTCCTGACCTTCATTAGTACCCTCGGCACTTTCATTTCCTTCGTTTGATCCTTTCTCGGTACTTTCAGTTCCTTCGCTTGATTGGCTTTTTGCTGTCGCTTTTGACGAAGTTCGAGAAGAAGTTTGACCTTGTTGTTGTTGTTGTTGTTGTTGTCTCGATGGTTGAGGAGGAGTTGACACGGAAGATTGCTGCCTAGAAGATTTACTTTTGCTTCGAGAGCTACTTGTTGAAGCCGACGGCATACTAGAAGGAGTACTTGCACTGGAAGGTGATGGAGGTGTTTGTTGTTGCGATTGCTGGGTAGATTTACAACCAACAAAGCTAGCTAACACAATGATTAACAATAAAGTGAACATATTTTTTTTCATAATGGTATTCCTTTTATTATTGAAAAATCTGCAAATGTACTTCTTCTGCAGAAATTACGTTACCTTCAACAATTTTGGGTCTAAATTTAGTTTGCTTTAGAAACTTGAATGTTCTTGAGCTCATAGCGTTGTCTGTCGGATTGGAGCTAACAAAATTGATGTTTTTTACTTTGCCATATCGAGTTACATCAATGGATGCAATCACATAATTACTATCTGAGTCAGAAATTTCATTAGAGGGTAATACATTTGTTTTAACTAATATGTTTGGAAAATTAGGTAGTGCAACGGGTAAAGAAAATAAGTCTCTGACCTCTTTAGTTATTGCTGAATTATCTTTTAAATAATGATATGCCGCCTGGTAAAGGTTAAGCGCCGTTTCTCGTTTACCATACATTAAATACCAATCTGCTAACTTCAACTTGATACGAGTCACTAGCATATAATTAATTATTGGCTGCTTTAAATAAATGTCCATTTCTTGTTTGAACAACGAGACGCCTAAACTTAAGCTCCTATATTTCAAAGCGGCTAATTTCTTTCCTGTGATAGACGTTGTTTTAACTATTCTTCCTTCGGGATCAACGCTCATTAAAGGTGCAATAAAATTCGATGTAGCAATTAAGTAGTTAACCAAAATTAACTCATGTAATGGTGCAATAACGCGTAAATCAGTTGAGCCATAGTTTTTAATTGCCATCTTAAGTGCTTGCTCGTAAGTTTTATAACTATTGAGCAAATCAATAATTGGCTCTTTTTGCCTTTTTAAATTATAAGATTTTAGGTACCAATTCGCCATTTTCATCTTAAGAAAGTACGTTTCAATATGCTCTTCGTTATAGTTTTGTTCATACAACCATTTGAGGTAACTATAGCGGCTATCGACAGAATCCCACTGTTCTTCTTTTGCTAAACTAAAGATGAGAGTGTTAAGAATAGGGAGTATTGACGTTGAATAAAGTCCATTATTTATACGTTCTAAGTGCAAAGAACGAGTTAATGTTTTTATCGCTTTACCATGATCTCCTTTTTGCTGATAGGCTAGGCCCAAAGAAAATAATTGTTGCGATAAATCTTCATCATAGACCCCTTTGCTTGATTCTATTTCTTCAATGCTCGTTTGGTATTCATCAACAAGTGTTGAAAAGTTTGTCTTTGGATAGCCAGAAATAGGCGACGTTTCGGTCGCATTATTTTGCGGTGTTCCTTTAACGTCTGCCCAAGTAAAACTACAAATAAATATAGTAACAGGCAGCAACAGCTTCACGGAAATGACAATAATTAACTTCATAATAGCTCCTGGAAATTAAACCAACGCAACATATGAAAGCTTCTAAATCCCTAAATAAACAACTAATACTTATTAGAATGTGAGCCTATATCGGTCTCGATGTTTTAGCGTATTAATTGAATGATGATTTTTTATACAAAACACCATCTATAATTTCAGTATAGATGGCATCAAATCGAAGTAAAGAAATCGCAAAAATATTTAATCCCCGTCTAAATTAATTTGTTGTCAAAAACAAGGATTCAAGGTGCTATTATCGAGAAAGGTCTTTTTCGTTATTAAAAGTAACTTTTGTTGTAAAAATTTTTTCTGTCGAACTCATTTCTAACGTCCATTGTTGCTGTTGGCAAATCTTTTCCGCTAAAAATAAACCTAAACCATAACCATAATTTACCTTTGGAATTGTGGTGTTTTCAGGTATTGGTTTTACCTTAGCTATACCTGAACCTTCTGGCATTTCATTTACCGTGTTTTCTACTACTAGATTATGATGATTTAAGTGGACTTTAACTATGCCATCGGCACTATATTGACAAGCATTGCATAATAGATTTTGAATTAATATCTCTGCTAATTCATACTGGCTAAATAAACTGGCTTCATTATTCATCGAGACTGAAAAGTTTATATTTCTTTGAATGAATTGTTGTTGACAAGAACTTACCGCTTGTTCAATTAGCTCGGCTAATAAAAACACTTTATTTTGAGCTATATGGTTCTTTATACTACTTTTTCCACCCTGCTCTCCTCGCCATAGGTGCAATAGAGTATGGGTCAACTGCTTCATTTTACGATGAGCTTTACTAAGTTTTACTAATTTGTCTTGATCTTTAGCGGTTATAGTTTCACTTTTATTTAATAAAGTTAAAGCCGCTGAAATAATCGCGATGGGTGTTCTTAACTCATGACTTAAACAAGCGATAAAGTATTTTTCTCTTAGTAATAATTCTTGCTCTTTTCGTTGTAGTTCATGTTGTGCTAATAAACTTATTTGAAGGTATTGGGCACTGCTAACGAGTTCTTCAAACTTGAGCTGCTTTGGCGTTTGTTCTTGTTGTAATTGTGAATAATTAAAGTGACTTAATGTGTTAAGCCATGAAGTAAAGCTGGCCATCTGACGGGTGATTTGACGATTGGTATGGAAAATAAAAAGAATGACTATTAATAAAAACAAGGTGAAAAAAATAATAAACGCATTTTGCCAAGTTTGATAAAACAAGGTTTCATTTTTCATATCAAATATATGTATCACGAAAAATATTTCAGCTTTTTCTTTCGAATAAAAAGGTAAAATATATATACTTTCATTCTTTAATGAATAAAGCTGAGTTTGGTCTTTTTTGAGTTTGCTTTGGTCTAATTCAATATTAAGTAATGTTTGATAACGTGTCGGTAGACGACTAATGCCCCAATAATACTCTTTAATACCAGGGTCAAACTCTGCAATAGTATCTGATAATTGATAATAATCACTCAACACTGTTGCATCATAGTGCATATAATAATCGGTAGTATCATCCATCGCACTATTACGCATGAATAAAATCATCGCCACAAAGGTAATGCTCAATGATAATAGAATTGCTAAATACCGTTGATTCAAAAACCGAGTTAACGAGTGATTTACAATACCATTCGAGTGTTTTGCTCTTGTTGTTTTTCTTTTTAGTTGAGTCATCTTATAATTCTTTTAATGCAATACCAGCACCACGAATAGTATGAATTAGCTTTATGTCGGTCGTATTATCAACCAAGCTCCTTAATCTGAAAACTAACGTTTTAAGCATGTCTTTACTCGGCATTTGATCCGGCCATATCTCGTTTTCGATGGTGATTCGGTTAATTATATTTGGACTGTTTTTTGCCAAATAAGTTAATAATTGCCATTGCGTTGGAGAAAGCGCTAATAACCGTTCTGAACGACTTGCTATACGTTGTTGATAATCAATAACTAAGGTATTTAAAGTGAATTTTTCGGTCTTCAATGTGATGTTTTCGAGTTTCGCATGTACTTTAATTCTTGCCGCTAGCTCTTCTAACTCAAACGGTTTAGTTAAGTAATCATTGGCCCCAAGCGTAAAACCATTAAGTTTATCTGCTAAATTATCGTGTGCGGTAAGAAAAATAATTGGCGTATTAATACCAAGCGTTCTGATTGTCTCACAGACCATGAATCCATTCATCCTAGGCATACTTACATCAAGTACTACAGCATCATATTTGTTTCTTTCTAAGAGTTGCAGAGCAATGATGCCATCAAAAGCATAATCACATTCAATACCAGCTAGTGCTAAAAAATCAATAGTTAATGC